>Ga0208975_1000090_pt1 | contig 45049 bp, 56 predicted proteins | sample GreLakmeER78MSRF_FD_187700 | JGI IMG/M metagenome (GOLD analysis project Ga0208975, IMG submission 187700) | Freshwater lentic microbial communities from great Laurentian Lakes, MI, USA - Great Lakes metaG ER78MSRF (SPAdes) | ecosystem: Environmental > Aquatic > Freshwater > Lake | place: Great...
GTCGAGCTCTGGACAATCGGCAAGACCTCCGTGCCCGCTAGGGGCGTGGTACTTGCCGGGAGGGCACTGATTTTTGAGTCAGCCATTTTGCTTGTTCCTTTGCTTTATGATACACGAACAGAGTTGAGATTACACCGAGGTGATGGTCTGCCAGGCCGCGCCAGAGTAGACGCAGAGCTTGGCAAGCGTCGAGTCAAAGACCACCAGGCCGGCAACCGGCGTACCGATGGCGTTCTTTTGTGTGGTGGTCATCACCGGGAACTTGAACCCCAGTGTCGTCGAGGTGACGTCCACAATGGCGCAAGACGCCGGGGTGCCAGTACCGATGCCCATCAGGCCGGCGCTGGTAATCCGCATCCGCTCGGTGCCAGAAGTGGTGCCGGTGGTGATTGAGACTGCGGTGGGGACGGTGCCAGCAGAAACTGCGCCGTCAATGAACCCGGTAAAACCGCCCCGCGCCTGGATCGCCGTGCCGTCCGACCCGCCAAATGATATGGCGCCGATCGTGTCTCCGTTGGCGGCTGCCGTCAGGTCGGTGGCAGATGCGCCGCGAGTTTTGGCGAACAAGAGACTGGCGCCAGTGGTGTTGACCGAGTACTGCCACTGGAACGCATTGGAAGAGCCGTTGGCAGCAGTGCCGTACAACTGCAAACCATATGCAAACGCACTACTGGCAACACCAACAAGAACTTTGCTAGACGCCGTTACAATAACAAAATTTCCAGTAGGGGACGGGATGGAAGTATTTACTGAATTAAATACAGCGTCCCCTGCTCCAGTGACATACGCAGTCTCAACCCCACCAGAATCTAAAATAGAGACTACTGTGGCGGCGCTTGTTGCATAAGATTGCAATTTAAGCACAGCCTTTCCAGCGCTTGCCGCTGTTTGATAGCGCATAACTGCGCCTTCTCGTGTCTCGTACATATTTCCATCACCAAGATCATTGATGTTGGAATTTACCATGGTGAATCCATGGCCAATAATTCTGCACTCTCCAGAATCTGCAGTAAATTGAATTTCATATCCAGTTTGATTGCCTGGATTCTCCATTCTTGGCCAATATATTACATTGTTGTCGCCATTTATAATTGCAGCAGTTGCTAGTGTGGCCGAATTATCTTCAAATGACGGCCCATAAAATCTATTGTTGTTAAGTTGGTTTGATGCAAAATGAGCAATTTCAAGATTTGTGGTTGTAACCGCTGGGTACGTGCTGCTATGGTTGAACGTACCGCCGTAGAAATTGTTTTCGTTGCAGTAGCCAACTCCGCCAGCATTAAGATATATATTGCGCCTGTTATCATGCGCAAAACCAATGTGGATTTCGTTGTAGCTAAACCCGCCATTGGCTTGATCGCCATAGCAGAATATGCCATCTCTAAATCCGCTGCAGCGGCGTATATCAATGTAGCTTGATGTAAGGTTTCGCAATTGAACGCCGGATGATGCGCCTGCAGTATCCAAAGAAAGGCGCTCTACTTTAATTCCAGTTGCAGTAATGCCGGCAATATTGGCTGTTGTGCTGCCAATCCGAATAGCTGGGTCATTTGATACACTAGAAACAATGCTGCCAATAAATGTAATAGTTGAAAACTCTGGCAGGTCAAACGTCAATACGCTAGAAGTTGTATATGTTCCTGCGTTAATAATTAGCTGTGGAGACGTCAGCGTTTTGGCGTATGTAATGGCCGCTGTAATGGCGCTGGTGGCGTCAAGGACGCCGGTAGAATCAGCCCCAAAGTCTGTTACGTTTACAACTTGCTGAAGGTATGCTTGGACTGTAGTAGTTACGGCCCCCGTACCTGGAGGTGTGTAATCAACATCTGAGGCGTCAATTTTAACAACCACTCCACTGAAGCGATCAGTTGCTGCTAGGGAGCTATATACAGCACTCCCCTTGGAGTTTTGAACCAAGATGCTGTAATCACTGTCAACGTAGATTACGGCTGGCGTGCCTGAGTTGACGATGTAGCCGCCAGATGTGCGCAGTGGTTGCGCCGCTGTTTGCGTCAGCGCAGCGTCCCAGTAGATGCTGATCGGGTTGGTCTGTGGCGCCAGATTGACCGTGCCGATCCAGATGTAGCCGTTGTCCAGCGGCTGGCCCGCTGTATCGGCAAAGATCGGGTAGGCGGGTTGGATTGAAAGTGCGGTCATTTATTCAAGTTCCTTACGGGTTCACAATAGGCAGTGCATTGAGCGCATCATTGATTTTTGCCTTGGTCTGACCGGCTTTCCGCATCTTGATGATCTGCACTAGGCTTGTCGCTATTGGTGCCGGCACGCCGGTAAGCATTCCAGCAAGAGCCGACTCGCCCATTGCCGCCAGAATGGTGCCCGCAGTGCCGGATGAGTTGACAAGCGTCCCAGGCGGAACCGTGTTGACATAGCGTACCACATCGTTTAGGTCTCGGACAACCTGGGCTTGCTTTTTGCCCAGCACAATGTCGAGCCTGCCGTTTGCGTCAAGCGTCCTGACCGCCTGGTGCAACTTTGCCGGGGACACGATAGGCATATCATTGGAGCCCATGCCCATGTTCTTGGTGGCCTCGTCCTTCAAGTATTTGATGGCCGCGCCTTGAAGCTCGCTCCACGCCTGGGCGCCGTTGGCCCTGATCTCTGCGGCGTTCGGAGCGTTGCGCCCGCCAGTCAAGAGCGTGCGCTTTAGCCTGGTAATGTCTGCTGGCGAGCCGTTGATGATCGAGGTCTGAAAAATCCTATCCGTTGCCACCAGCGGGTCGGCCATGCCGGCCCTGTTGAGCAAGAGCCGGCCAATGATTGCGCGATCTTCGTATTTCTCGGATTGATTTCGGCGAAGAGCGCGGGCTTTCTTGAACATGGGGCCAGATGCCGGGTCGGTGTGGGCGTCCACCATCTTTTTAATGATGGTCTCCTCCCGAATGCCAACCGCATCATCGTATTTGGCAAGGCCGCTCATTTCTTTGCGGAAATCTTCCAGAGCGCCAACAGTTGCGGGGCGAGCTACAAGACCGCCTTCCTCGTCCAATTGCGCAAGACCCATCTTTACAAGATAGGATTTTGCAGCGTCTGGCACGGCTGAAGACGGAATGCCCGATACCCTGGAGTTCAAGTATCCGATCAAAGAATTCTGAATTTGATTTTCACCCTGGCCAATGGTGACTGTCTCGGTAAGGTTTACCGGGTTTGCTGCCTCTGGGGCTTTTCTGGCTGCGTTGTACGCCGTGCGTACTTGTGTTTTTGACGCATCCAATCCTTCGTTCAGTGATTTCAGAACGGCATTGCCGGTTGCCGTTGGCCCCATTTCGGCGGCAACTGCGCCAGTGGCGTCAACCAGTGCGTCAAAGTTTTGCAGCGCCTGTAGGTTATTTTCTTCTGCTCGCTGGCGCAACGGGGCGCCGGCCTCGGCTTTCATTTGCTCTTTTTCAAACGCCAGCTGTGCGGCTTCTCTGGCCGCTGCGCCCCTAGTCAGGGTGACCGGAACCGGCAACCCTTCGGCAGTTGCAACGCGCTGGATTGCCGCCGGCGTTGCTGCCGCGCCAGCCGAGCCAGGCCGGAGTGGCGTTGATGGAGTGACTACCCCCTTGACTGCGCTAATGGCCTGCTGCACCGGCTGAACAACGCCAGTTCTTGCGGCCTGGACGGCAGCAGTGCCGACCCTTTGAGCCGTTGCCTGCGCAATTGGCGCCGCCGCCTGCGTGGCTCGCTGAAGCATAGCCATTTGCGGGAGCATCCCGGTGAGCGGAATTGCTTCTTTCAGTACTTCACCAGTAGCCTGCACCATCTCCCGGCCGGCCTGCGTCCTTGGAGCATATGTAAGCGCCTCGGCACCTTTGGCGGCGGCCTGCTCAACCATATTTGCGGCCTCTGGCGTGCCGAAGTTGCCAGATAGAATTTGCTGCGCAAGACCAAGTGCCGTCCCTCCGATAGCGCCAACAGTCCCGCCGATTGCGCCAGTGCCGAGTGTTGTGGCCGTCTCTAGTGCGCCAAGCGCCTTTTGAGCCATGCCAGGCTCCTCGGTAGCTGTTGGAGCAACGGGAGTTGCGGCCCTGCCTTCGTCAGACTTGGCCTGCTCATAGGCCTGCACAACCGTGTTGTAGTCAGGTGTGCCACGCTTGGAGACGTTGGAAACAATCCACGCGGCGTATTCGTCAGCGGTAGCCATTAGCTGCCCCCACGAATGATTGCATCGGCCTGGCTCCTGATGCTGATTGTTGGGGCTGCAGCCGGTTGTCCAGCGACTGGAATTTGCCCTCTATTTGCCGCTGCAACTTCTGCTGGCGTGCCTGTTGGAATTTGAGCCTGCGGGGTTTGATATCGCTTCGCAATTTCACTTGATACGCGAACGGTGAAGTCTGCGAATGTTTCGCCAGCCTTTGCCGAAAGATCGCCAGCAATGAACGCACTTGGCGCCCTGCCGAGCGATCCCTTGTTTTGTGACATCCAGTCAACTTTTGCGCTTTGCACGGATGCGTCCAAGTCTTGCATTTTTGCCATGCCGCGCAAGAATGACGATATGACCTTGGGGTCGGAGGTGTCGGACGGGAACCCTGATAGCGCCATCTGAATATCTTTATCGGTTGCCGGTCCTGGCGGCAGACTCTGGATAGCCGCCGTGTTGCGTAGGCGTGTAAATTCTTGGCGCAACTCGCTGACTGCGCCTTGGCTGCCTGTGGATTTTTTAAGCCATTCGCTGAATGAGCCCAAGCTACCCCAAGACGTGCCAATATCGGTAATGCGATTGGACAGCGAATTAAGTTGCTCTGCTTGTTGCTTGGATGCAGAGGCAGCAACTGCAGCTTTGTTTATTTCAACTTTTGCGGCGTCTGGAATGGCAACCGCAAGATCGGCAATCTTGGCAAGTATAAAAGTAACATCTGCTGCGGTTTTTGCTTGATCTAATTTAAATTTTGCAACCCTGTCATTTATTTGAGACTGAAGATTTTTTACATTCCAATTGTCAACGGTTATTTTTGACTGATTAAGTTTATCTGCAAAACTTGCATCTGATGCGGCTTTAATTGCATTTGATTGGTCAGTTGACAACTTAGACGCTGCCAATGGTCCGGCAAATTCAGCAGCAACGCCTGCCGTCAGTGCGTCCGCTTTCGCTTTTGCAGCGGCTGCTATAGCTTGGTCTAGCTCTGCTGGCGCTTTGGCCTCCAGCCTACCGGTAGACAATGTCTTGTCAACGTTCTCTAGAATTTCTTTGCCACCAGGCATCATGGCCATCATGATGCCAATTGTATTTTGTGCGCCAGTTGGGTTTACGCCAATCAGCTTCAGGTATGTTTCTGTGGCCTTTGCCTTTGGCTCATTGCCGCTATTTCTGTGCGCATCAATTTGATCTTGCAACAACTGTTTTGCAATCTCAGGTTGCCCAGCTTTGAGCGCTGAATATACTTCCCCTGCCTGTGACAATATATTTTGATTCTGAACGGTTGTCATTTCCCCGGCAATTTTCAATACATTGTTGGCCTGCGCCTCTGGCAACAAAAAAGATGCCTGAGTAAGTTGACTGGCTGTTGCATTTTTATCCGCAAGCAATGCCTGAACTTTTGTTTGAGCATCCATCGCATTCTTGCGAGCCGTCTCTTTTGCTTGGGCTTCGGCTTGCTTGGCCTGCACCTCTGCCCCGGCAGCGCCAAGTTTGAACCCGCCCAGTGCCGCCTCAAATGGGCCCTGCACGTCAATAGAGTAATTGATCGGCGCTTGGTACGGATTGATGCCTGCCATTTTCTATCCTTTAGAATCCGAAGCCTGGCTTCTTGCCAGCGCCGATTTGAGCGCCAACAAACTGGCCCGGCAAGTTGAACAGTTGCCCGTAAGCCTTGGCCTCGCCAAGGATGCCACCAGCTTCTGCGGCGCCTTGCTGGCCAAGCAGGTTGGCGATGTTGGTGCCTGTTTCCATCCCGGCAGCCCCAACACCAGCGGCGGATGCCTGACCCATGCTTGTCATGCCGCCAAGCCGCCCGTACTGCTGTTCGATGAGACTGGATAGAAGTTGAGGGCGAAACTGGCCAAGCGCGGCCTGAATGTTGCCGCCGCGCAGCCCGCCAGTAGCCGATGCCTGCTGGAGCAGTGCGTTTTCGCCTTGCTGCGCCAGTGCCTTGAACGTCTCGCCACCGGTGAGCCTAGCAATAGCGGCCTGCTCTGCCTCCGGCCCTTTTAGGCCTAGCAATGTCTGCTGCTGCTCCAGTGCCGGCAGGCCCGCCTCGGTGTACGGCTGCAGGAGTTTGCGCATCTCGTCAAACTGGCGGCGCTGCTCTTCAATGCCGGCCTGGGATGCCGCGCCTTGAGCGGCTGCGGCGTCACCGGCTGCGCTAGCCTGCATCGAGCTACCGATCAGCTGGCTCCCCGCCACAATCATTCCGGTTACTGGATCAGGCATTGCCGAACTCCTTCATGTAATCTTCAAATTTCTCGCCGTACAGGTTCATGACAAGATGTGCGTTTTTGGTTGCGAAGCCCGAGCCATGCGATAGCGTAACAGCCATCAGGATCAGATCATAGTACCCGGCTCGCCAGATGAAGGATTTTGCATCTGCATTCCCGCTGCGCTCGGCGCTGTCTGATGCTTGCCACTTCAAGACCGAGACCGCAAGCATTGGCACCAAGTGGTGCGAGTTGGCGGCAAAGAATTGGTTCTGCGGCATACCTACGAAAACGTTCCAGATGGTAGCGTTCAGGTCTTTGCGCTTGACCACATCGCCATCTGCAACGTCATCGAAGACCTGAATAGCTTCATAGACCATCACCAGCCACTCAATGGCCGGTTCTGGCAAGAGAAAAACCTTGCGCAGGTTTTCTATGAGCCATTCGAGGTTGGTCACAACGTCAATCTTCCATCTCAAATTCACGCTCTTCCCAGGCCTGGCAGACGCGCAAGTCGTGGCAAATGAATTCGAACTTGTTGCAGTAGCCACGGAAGCCTGCGCCCGTGTCCCAGTCGTTGCGAGGGATGCGCTCCATTTTAGCCTGCGTCATGGTGCTGTTGTCGTAGTACTCGCAGTTCGAACACCGGCGGCGGCGAGCCTCCTTCTCGTCAACTTGCATGGCCTTGCCAACGGCGACCCAATAGACCTTGTTGGCCGCTGGCTCGTTGCTTGGGTTCTCAGGCCCGAGCATCCAGTCCTCAATGACGGTCTCGGTGTTCTTCTTGTTCTCTGCCGTGGTGATGAATTCCTCGCCCATCGGCAGGCCCGCGAAGCCCTGGGGGATGACCATAAATTCTTTCATGCTGTGGGGCTCCTTTAGGTGATTTCGCGGCCCGACACGCGCAACGTGAGCGCTGTGGCGTTGCTGGCGATCGTGCTGATAAATGCACCGGCATCGAGCTCTTGGCCGACCAGCTCCGGGCACAGGTAGGTCTCGCCTGGCACCACGGCTCGGTCATCAATAATCAGGTTGGCATTGCCTGCGCTGCCGCCGGACTGCACCAGGTTGACGCTGAATGTTCTGTTGACCGTATCGGTGTTGGTGACCGTGGCCTTGTCGATCAGCGCTTTGACAGAGTTTGCCGTGTACTGCGTTGTTTGCGAGGCCTCCATCTGCTTGGGGGCCACTAGGGTTTTGACGATTACGGTCATTGGACGCCTTCAATGTTGTTGTTGACTGTAAGAATTATGGACGGGATGCCGGGATGCGGTGCGGCGGCAGGAAAGGCGGTAACCTCAACACTCAAGTCAGTGACCGAGAACATCAGCTCAACATAATCGTTGGCTTTGAGGTTAAAAAAGTAATTCAGCGATGAAAAAATCTCAGCATTGTTGCCTTGAATTCTTATTCTGCTGGCGCTGTTTGCCACGTCAACGCCATTTAGGCGAAACCAGAAGTCAAAAACCGCTGTGCCGCCGCTTGTTTTGTCTAGCTGAAACGAGGTGTCAAAGTTGTAGATGCCCTCGCTGTCCACAATGATGCGCGAGGTGGGTGACCCGATATACACGCCATTGCTCAGGTCGGTGCTGTTGAACGTGATCGCCGTAGCCGTGTTGATAACCGTTGCCGTTTGCGTGGTGGTGTCGTAAAACGAGCCGTATCTTGAGCGCTTGAACTCTCTGGCCGGGGGCGCCATTTGCAGCCCTTCGACCGAGGCCGTCAGGCTCCCAAGCATTGCCATCGCTTGATTGGCCTTGTTCTCGGCCAGCGCGGCATTGATGGCCGACTCTTGCGCCAGCGAGGCGATCATGGAGAGCGCCTGCACGGCAGTGGTCTGAGCAATGCCGGCGGCGATGTTGACCTCTAGCACCCCATCAGGCCCGATGGCGTCAACGGCAGCAAACAGCAGTTCGAACTGTCTGATCTGCTGTTGGTCGGTCAAGAACTGCGCGAGCTGATCCCGCGTCAGATTGAGCTTCCGGGAGTTCGGTGCGGTGGTTGCCATGTGCTTAGAACGCCAGTGCTTCTAGTTGGGCCTCGAGCCTGGCGAATGACACGTGGGCGCTACTGTCGCCCCGGAACCGCTGGATGCGCCAGTTGCGCATGTGACCCTGTTGGAACCACGCCAGGCGCTTCTTGGTGTTGCCTGCGGTGCCGACTGAGATGAACCTGTCCTGGCTCCACGATTTGCCGTCCAGCGAATAGCTGGTGCTGATCTGCGGGTTGCCGAGTGCCGCTGAGTTTGGGACGGCAAGCTCAAGCAGGATGTATTCGCCATTCTCTTGCAGCAAAAAGAAGCCGTTTTCTTGGAGCAATCCGCTGATAACTTGCGTCACTACAGCAACGCTTCCGGTCAATGCCACCAGTTCTAGCTTGTTGAAGATGGCGCCGTTGCTCTCGTTGTAGACGATGAGCGTGCCGAATTCCCAGCGCACCTGCTGGCCCCAGTGGTGGCCGGTGCTTTGCACCAAATAGCCGATGGCGCTGGACTGCGGATCGCCGACCAGCCACTTGTTGTAGCACCAGACGATGTTCCTGGCCCGGTACTGCGCGATGCCGGTGGTGGTGCTGGCCAGAACAAACCAGACCTGATCTTGTAGTGCTCGCGAGGCGGATGCGTCGTAGACCAGCGTTTGATCTGGCAGATGTACGTACAGGTGCTCGTGCGCCTTGTCGTTTCTGGACTCCAGCTTCACCGTGCTCAGTTGATCTTCGGTGTACTGCAGCAGAATGTTGTCGATTTCTTGAGTGCTGACCTTTGTCGTTGTTGCCGAGACGCCAAGATAGATGCCTGGCGCCTCGTTCCGACCACCACCGAGGAATGCCATCGCATCAACAAAAACGCAGCAGGCTTGGGTGCCGATGCAGCCCTTTTGAATCTGAGCGCCTTCAATCCTTGCGAACGGGAAAAGATCGGTGCCCACGTTGTTGAAGACCTCAATGGTGTGCCGATTGAGCGCGTAGACCTCGTTGCGAAGTTTGAGTAGCGCCACCACGGGGTCGGGGTCCGCCTCGCTTAACCCGTACTTAAATGGGTCTATGGCAAATGGATTGTTTAGCTCTGTGACGATCAGGTACTGACCATCGGTGGTCATAAAGTAGCCATCGACCCAGCAGAAGTCGATCACGAATCCAAGGTCCGGGTCTGTGACTTGCAGCAACCCGGCGGTGCTGCTCCAGTAGTACAGGCGTCCGCCGGATGCGACGGCCAGGCTGGTGAAGCTGTAGTCAAACGTCACCAAGTTGGTGGTTGGCCCGCCAACATCGCCCAGGACGGTTACAGCGCCGCTGCTTGAGACTGAGACCAGCTTGGTGCCCATGACCCGATAGCAGATGTTGTTCCACTCAATCCCGCCACGGTCGATGCCTGGCCCTGTCCCATTGGCGACAATGCCATCGCCTGGTCGCAAGAAACCGTTGCTGATGCCGCTGACCTTTGGTACGGGCACCAGATTGACGGGGTAGCTGGTGCGGATCTCCGGCGTGCCGTCAGTGTAAATTCCGTTCAGGATTGGAATTTGCATTCAGGTCACCGCTTCATTTTGTTTTTGCCAATAGCCGCGCGGTAGACGATTTGCGCTTTGTTGCGCCATTGTGGCCCAGCGCACATTTCCTGGCTCATAGTGCCCTAGTGGATCAATGCGGTCAAGCGTCATTCCTTCTTTACGAATGCCAATGCAGTCGACCAATTCCTGAAGCGCGCCAAACTTAAACTCAACTTGCTCATAGCACGCATGATGCTTCTCGCCCATTTTGCAGCGTTGTTTTGCCTTGTAGTAGCTGCTTTGAGTCCTGGCTAGGTCTGGGTCATTTTTTACACCAGTGCCTTTGCGCGGATGGTCGCGGCCATCAAACCGCATCCGGTTATGGCACGGCTTGCAGATCAGGGGTTTACCCTGACCTAGCACTCTCGCAATGACATCTGACCGAACCATCCGTTTTTCTCCGCAGTTTGGACACTGCACTTCATGTTTATTGTTTCCATTTGGCATACGCTGCTCCTTTGGTGCATTGTAATACCATTTTGGATTATTTCCACTTAACGCGGTCACTCCAATACGCTGCGCTCATCTTACCCTTGGAGATGTTCTCGGCGTGCCTGGCCTTGAATGACTCTCGGCGAGCCTGGGATGCTTTCGACTCGCCTTCCATCTTCGGAGACCCGGAGACACCTTGCTGACCGAATCGAATGGTCTTCACTTGGTCGCCGGCTTTGGCCACTACAACGTGGCTTTTGGTCGGATGCGATGGAGTGCGCTTGGGCTTGTTGTAGCCCTCAACGCCAGCGCGATCCAGTCTTGAGTCTTTGGCGCCCATGATGCCCTAGTCAAGCAGAATATACGCGCCATCCTCTTGCAGCAGGAAGAAACCATCCTCCTGCAGCAGCGCACCGGCAACCGGCCCGCCACCGATATTCCAGAAACGGATTCGGAAGCGCAGCCGGGTCAGCGGGTACATGCTAGAACCCCTCGCCTGGCATGACGTGCAGGGACGTGCCGGCGGCGGAAATGTGCGCCATTAGACTGTAATCGCCGGGCTTGGTGATGGTTACCTGAGCGCCTCCCGGCACCGGGTAATCTGCCGTGGTCGCGACCACCGGGGCGGTTTCGCCGAACCGGATATAGCAGACATTGGCGCCGAGGTTGGTCAGGCAGACGGTCTGCGTGGCGCCGGTGACCGTTGCGGTGGCTGATGCCGCCCCCGGCGACACGATGACGCCACGGTTGTAGCCTGGCGAGAATGGGGCTGAGTTGTAAGGCATTGGGTTCGTCTCCTAAAAATTAGCCGATGCGATACCAAGAGTTGGTCGCTTGGTAGAAACGCATGGTGAAGAACGCATTGGCGGCCAGGGTGGTTGGCGCTCCAAATGCCGCAGCAGCGCCGTTGAGCGCCAGCGTGAATGCCGTAATGATCTGCGTGGTGGTCACCAGCAACTGAGTCCCGTCTGGCGTGCCGGTGTTGAGCGGGAGCGTGATCGTGCCGGTGGCCAGCGTGCCGGCTGGCTGCAGTAGCATCCACTGCTGCTCGCTGACTGGCGTCGGAACGGTGACGTTGAACCCTGCGCCTGGGGTGTAGAGATTGGTGGAGACGGTCGGCGCGGCAAAGACGGTCTGAAAGTACGTCAGCAGCTGCGTTACGCTGACCTTGCGAGCATCGCCGTTGTTCGGAACGTAGATCGGCAGCAGATCGCCACCGGATACCTGACTGAGGCCTGCTAGTTGATTGATCGTCGGCATGTGTGGCCTCTTTCAGGTGTATTCGAGCGGGCCGTCCTGGCCGGCCAGGGTTGGGTAGACAGGCTGCGCCAAGAACGGATTGTCGTAGACCCTCCAAGGCTTGTTGCCTGCGCCAGATGGCATGGTTCCTGGCATCTGCTGCTCGATCGGCATGGCGGCCCTAGATAGGAGCGTATTGTACGTCTCCTTAGCCGTCATCTTGGTGTCAGGCATGACCTGCTTGCCGTAGCTCGGGGCCAGCTTGACGCCGAGGTTTGTGTAGATCGCTTCGTTGGACGAGTCGGGGACGTTGGTCTGCTCGTCCAGATCGCTATCCTGCGGGATTGACGGGAGCGGGTATCCCAGGCGGATGCCAAGCGCATTCCACGAGGCAATCATGGTGTCGAGTCGGCGCAGAGCGCTGTCCAGCTGCTCTGGCGTGAGGTCAAAGACGTAGGACGCCAGCCCGATCTCTTCGAAGGCCTGCGTTACGAACTGGCGCTTTGTCCATCCCATGCTCAGACTCCTGTAATTCGATGCTGGATCAATTGTCCCAGCTTTCTGTCCGGCGTGCGACCGTCAAAGCGAATGTCAAGCTCTCGCGCCTTGAGCTCAAGCTCTTGCCGCGTCGGCGGTGCGTCATCCTTCGGGGCTGCTGCCGCTGCCTTGGCCAACTCGCGCCAGTCTAGTGGCTTTGAAGGCTTGCGCTTCTTGACTGGCCTGCTTAGCCACTTGGCCTTGATCTTAACCGGACCGGCGGCCTTGTCGCCAGCGGCGATGATAGCCTCATCGGATGATGCAAACCAGCCGGCAGACAGCTTGGCGTCGGCCTCCTCTTGGGTCTGCACGCCAACGATCTTGTACGTGCCAGCGCTACCAGGCTTTTGGAGTTGCCCTGGCGACTGGTAGAGCATGGCGGGGAATTGCATTACTTCTTGGCCTTCATAGGCTTAGCTGTTTTTGCAGATGCAACGAATGCGGCCTTCGTTGGTGCGCCTTTGGCGCCAGGCTTGCGCATTCGCTCGGGCGTCTTGCCTGCGGCCTTCTGGTCTGCAATGCGCTCACGCTTGGCGTGAATGTTGGCATAGAGACCGGCCTTCATTTCTTGGCCTTTGCCGGGGCTTTACCGGGCTTGCCTGCCTTCATTGCAGCGGTCCTTGCGGTGGATAGTGCAACGGCGATGGCTTGCTTCTGGGGCATCCCTGCCTTCATCTCTTTGCCGATGTTTTTAGAGATCGACTTTTGGGAGTAGCCTTTTTTTAGGGGCATGACAATTATTCCTTAGAGAATGTACATATCATACCCTTGATTAACTCAAGAGTATGATAGTACATCAAGCGGTATTATGCTGTTTAATTATTGATTAAAAAGCAAAATTCCGCTCATTTCCGGCTGTTTGTTCACAACACCGAACAAGGTATCAAGACGGTACTTGATGACCATGCTGTCAATGTCGTAGAACTTCTGCATCACCAGTTCAACGCCTTGGTCGGTGGTGGCACGCATCACTGCGGTGCCAGCATCGGACGGGATGGCGTAACGGCCTGGCAGGATTTCCAACGAATCCTTTTGCCAGAACACGTTGATCGCCGAGGCACCGGTGTTGAGCCAGTTCAGAGCGGCAGCGCCGGAAGCGGCAACCAACTGAACGTTCTTGTACTGCAGTTCAGCATCGGTGGCCGGTGCGGTGGCTGCAATGATGGGAGGGCTGATGACCAGGGTCACGCCACCGGCAGGAACGCTGATGACGCGGAAGGTCTTCAGTTGGCCGGTACTCACTTTGGTGATGTGATGCACCGCGTAGATGCCGTCAATCGTGAACGCATCGCCAGCCACAACGCCGGCCGAGTTGGACACGGTGACGGTCTGGTAGCGGTTGTCCACGTTGATCTGACCGCCGACCGAGGTCGAGGTGGCTTGCGGCACGTACTGGGCCTGAGCGCCAGTGGTGTCAATCGTGGTTACTCCACCAGCCGCCACGGCAATGCGGTTTGCATAGTCGAACTTGTAGGTGTCAAAACCAGCGACCATCCCGACCTGGTTACGCTCGTAAGCGAGGTTAGATTTCGGGTTGCCGAAGGAGCGAGTTGCCACCGCCAGGTTGCCGGCCATGCCGTTGTAGTCGCGGCTGGACAGGCCCAGGAAGCGATCGTAGTCAGGAACGCCTTGCTCGTTCATGATCGTGTCGCACAGGCTCACATCGTCATAGTCACCGGCAGCGCCAACGATCGGAACCACCAGCGTGCCCTGAGCAGCTGCTGTGTTCATGATCGCCACGTTGATATCGCTGGCCAACTTCTGCTTCGCGGACTCGCCCAGGCGGCCCTCTTGCAGCGCATCGCGCAGGTCGAGGGTCGTCATGGTCCAAGGCACCGTTTGGCTGAAGCCAATGGTGCTGGGAACCGACAACTGGGTCATGTTCTGGTACGTGACGGGCGTGCCGGGCGCGGAGGTTTGCGACTGGGCGATGTAGGGCATCGGGCGCCAGATGGTGTCGTTGGTGCGAGCCATCATCGTCTGGTCGGTGTTGTAGACCGAGACGTGACGCGACAGCACCAGCAAGTCCTGGAAGCCTTCAAGAATGTCTTCGAACGCTACGCGCTCTTCTTTTGAGAATGAATTGCTCACGATAAATCCTTAGATGAAAACTATTTAGATGCCGCTCGCTTTTGCGCTTTGTACTGGATGACCTTGGTCATGTTTCCAGTCTTCTCCGCTTCTGCTCGCAGACGTTCAAGGGTTGAGTCCACCGCCCCTGATGATCGGCCAGTTCCTGACACGATCTTCTCGGGCGGCGGGGCTGCTTTGCGGTTCGTCACTTTTAGGTCCTTCTCCAGTTTCGCTACCGCAAAAGCAAACTTTACGGGGTCTGTAATCTCGGATAGCTCCTTCGCCTTCTTCAGGTTCTTGCCGAGTGCGTAAATCACCAGTGCCGGATTCTCGGCACCTTGTAGCACAACGCCTTGCTGGGTGATGCTGAATAACTCCTGGGCCACGGCCTCGGCGTCTTCAAAATCCTTCACTCGCAGTTCGGCTTTCGCCTTACCGTAGCTGTCCAGCTTGGACTGCCAGGCTTTCTGCTGAGTCATAACTTCAGCCTCTTGCCTGGCGGTTACATCGGCGGCTTTTCTTTTCAGATCAAACCAGTCCGACAGTGCCACTTCAAACCTGTCCGCGTCGTAGTCGTGGTCCTCAAGCGTTGGCTTTTTCCCCAGCGTAACCGGTTTGGTCTCAGTCTGCGTGGTTTGTAGCTTGGCTTGCAGATCGCGGTTCTGGCGCTGCAGTTCTCGGTGTGACTTGCGCAGCTCGCGAACCCATTCCGGCGCGTGAGTCTGTTCCTCGGGAGGCGGCGCTTCCTCCCCAATGGATACTACAACCTCTTCTTCGGCATCATCATCAGACTCTTCCTGTTCGGCAACTGGATCGCTGCTGTCCTCGGTGTCGTCCTCAATAACGCCAGTGTCTTGGTCGTCCTCTCCAATATCTGCCTGCTTCATCTTGACCCCATCAAACTCACCCATTTAGAACGGCTGGGCGGATGCCGTTGATTACATTCTGAACTATTTTAGAGCATCTGACAATAGATCACGCGCCCTGGCCCTGGATCATCCTTTGAATGGCCTCGGCGTTGGTGATCGCCATGTTCTGCGCGGACTCGTCAACCTTGCCGAGCGTCTCCAGGGTCTGAGCCCTCCGAAGCTCCGAATTGGCGATGGTCTCGACCGTATCGGCCCGGGCCTTGGCGGCCTTGGCCTCTTCGTTGGCGGCTGCTGCCTGCAGGTACATGGCGTTCGGGTCTTGAGGCGTGTTCTGCATTTCCGCCATGAGCTCTTCCTTTTCCTTGTCCGTTGGCTGGACAACGCCCATGCGAAGGAGTTTCTTCCTGAAGTACGAATTGGCATCCTCAATGCCCTCGCCTTCCATGTTCATCATCGCCATGGCGCCGAGCACCTGGGCGGTCTCCGGGTCTTGGGTGATCTGGAGCATGCCGGTGAGAGCACGGACCGTGGCGGCCTTCCTGCTGCTGCTGGATGGCCCAACGTCAACGTTGACGTCAAACGCTGCGGCGCCGAGGTCGTTGGCCATGACAATCTCGCCAGTTTCTTGGTCGATTGTCGGCTGCATCAACTCCACGACGTCGGTCTCGCCGGTCTGGGTGAGCGTTTTCATCCGCCGCTTGCTCTCGGTGTAGACGTCCTTGGCCATGCTCAGCCAAATCTCACCACAGCGCTTCATCCCTTTGGCAAAGTTGGACATATAGATGAAGGTCTGCATGTCAACGCGGGCCTGGATCATCTCGACGGCCTTGCCGGAGATGTTGCTGACCATCTTGTCCGCTCCCTGAGCGTTGCCGAGTATATCCTGCATGTCCTGTTCGGTGATCTGGAGCAGCGCCGCCATTGCGGGCGGGATGTTCGGGGACTTCGTGTAGGCGACTGGGCCGCTGATAGCCTGGTTGCCGTTCTGGTCGGTCACCGGGTTGATGAGCAGGTACGGATAGTCCTTGAGGTTGTCCTCGGCCCACATCATCTGATGGCCGGCGACCTGCTCTGGCACCAGTATCGGCTTCTCGACCGATGACAAGGCGCTGATCTCTCCGAGCTTGGAGAGCTGCATGTTCTTCAGGCGCTGCGCATCCTTGGCCAGGCGCACGTGACCCATGCAGCGCTCGATGTTGTCGACGAACCAGCGCTTGCCGAAGACCGGGACAACCGGGATGCACTTGCCGGCGATGTAGCCGGCGTCCTCGAGCACCTTGCCGCCGGACATGACGTACTTGCGTACCTTCTTGCGCTTGACGCGCTTCTGGCGCACCTCCATGCTACCGACCGCGAGCAGGGTTTCCTCGAGCGTTTCATCGTTGGCGAAGTCAGCCTGGCTGTAGCGCTCTTCCTCGCCGGAGATGTTCTGGAAAATGCGGATGGTCTCTGACTTTTCCTCGACCTTGTAGTACTCAGCGACGTAGACCACGTCAGGCGTACACCAGTCAAACTCGTACTGGTGGATGATCTTGGGCCAGTCTGTAGGATCGTCGCCCCAAGTGTCTTTGTACGCCTGGCGGGTCATGCTGGTAACCACGAAGCAATACTTGGCGTCTGACTTGTCCTGGCGCTTGGCGCCGAGGTCGAAAAACACGCTGCTATCGGCATCGAATATAGGCTCGATCTTGATGCGCTGCCGATCGTCCTCGGGGTCTTCCTCGTCTTCGTAAGCAGTGCGCAGGCGCCAGGCTCCGAACCCGCCGCCGACCGCCTCCTCGAATGCGTTGTCGTAGGCCTCGTTGGCCACCGAATCGTTTTCGTCGGCGCGGTACAGACCATCGCAAACGTCGGCCAGCTTGTCGTTCTCCTCGCCATCCTTTGAGACAAAATCCACCGTGATGCGGTTGTTGCGGTACTCGTTGATGATGCGGATGACGGCGAGGTGAATCTTGTTGACCTCGAACTTTGGCTTGTTCTCGAACTGGTCCCAGAGCGGGCCTTCCCACTGGCTGCCGGAGAGCGAGTAGAAGCGCCTATCCTGCAGGCATTGCAGGCGCTCGTCGCGCATGGCGCTCTGAATGTCGCCGAACTGCGCCAGCGCCTCGGTGTGCAGGTTGGCGATGCGTTGATCGTTGGACATTCTGGCCATGTTGTTCAGTTCCTTACCATTTGCTGACGGTCGGCAGCGGGATGACGGTCTGCGGTTTTACTGTATTTGCACGCCGCACCGCCTCGCAAGCATACCTGAGCGCATCTATGACATGGTTCTTCTTGTCCTCAAGCACAGGAAGAATCTTGCCGGTCAATGGGTCAGTCTTATAGCTGTAAAGCGTCAACTCGTCAATCGTGTGCGTACAGCGAGGATGCACGACGATGGTGTAGTTCTTCAAAAACTCGATGCCTTCCTCGACCGATCGTGGCCCTTTGACCGCCGTCATGATCTTCGGGAAGCCGTTGCGCCGCATGTGGCTGATGGTCTCCGGCCTAGCGGAGTCGGCCACGATGGGCCATTTCTCGGCCTCTGGCACCTGCATGAACAGCTCTGGCGTGTTCACGATCTCGCAGCCCACCATGTACGCCTCATGGTCGATGTACAGTGTTCGCCCAATTATATGGCAGCGCACCAGCGTGGTCGGGTCAACGGAAAAGCCCCAATCGGCGCCAAGCCGGTGGATAGCGTCAGGCGGCGCGTCGAAGTCCTCAATGCGCCAGTTCCTAAACACCCGCGACTCGCTGTTCTGCAGGTACTCGCCGCGCCAGACATGCTGGTACTTGTCCGGGTCGCGCCGCTTGTCGTACTCCATTTCGTCCTTGAGCACGGACGGGAACCACGGGTTGTCGGCGTAGTTCACTTTGATGACATTCGCATCCTTGGGCGGCGTTGGGCCGCGCAGGAGCAGGTCAACCGGGTCGCTGGCTTGGCGTGGGTTCCACGTGAACCACAACTCACTGCCCGGCTTGCGGATCGTTGGCCGGAGCAGGTCCAGGCTTGTCTGGCTCAGGCTCTGCGCTTCCTCGACCCAGGCGCGGTCGTAGCCCTCCAGAGACTTGATCGAGTCCGCCGTGTGGTTCTGCATTCCCTGGAAGATGATGCGACCATCCGCCTTCTTGGATTTGATGACCGCATCCTGCACTTCAAAGTATGCGCCAGCATTCATCTCCTGAATTTTCATCTCCAGCAGGCGCTTAACCGATTGATTCAATGATTTCTGAATCTCGCGCACACAAACGCTGGATTGCGATTGGTTCATGATATGTTCTTCGAGCATCATTTCGGCGAACATATGAGATTTACCAGAACCCCGGCCACCCCAGGCGCCTTTATAGCGGCTGGGATCGAGCAGCGGGAGCGCCCACTCTGGGGTTTTGAGTTGGAGGGTTTTACCCATTCTTGATAATCACGCGCTCGATCCTGGCGAACTCCAGCGGCGCACCATCCGCGCCGGTCACCTCGTGCTTCTGGGTCTCGGCCCAACGCATCTGGGTCTTGCTCCACCAGATCATGGCTGTGGTATCGCCGCCAGTTGCCTTCTGGAACAGGTTCTTGCCAACCTGGGCGTTGGCCTTGGACTTGCCGGACACCAACTCGGGGCCGAAGTGAGCGCGCAGGGTATCAACGTGGATGCCATTGCGCACCAGTGCGCCGATCTGGTCGATGGGCAGCCCGTAGCCTGACAAGGCCTCCACCTGCTTGCGCTCGGCGTCGGTGGGCTCGAAGGCTGGGCGGCCTGCGCCTGGACGAGCGCCACCGTTGTTGCTCTTCTTTTCTAGAGTCGGTTTTTCAGTGGCCTGTTTCTTGCTTGTCATTCTGTAACCTCCGCGAAAGGTTGGTTGGTTTCTGCGTGAACTGCGATTTTACCTGTGAAGTCTTGCCAGCGTTTGATGATGACGTCGACGTATTTGGGGTCTAGTTCCATCAAACAAGAATGGCGCCCATTCTTTTCTGCGGCAATCAAAGTGGTGCCGCTGCCGCCAAAACTGTCCAGCACCAAGTCGCCGCCATTTGTGTTGTTCAGCATCTGGTACTCAAACAACGCCACCGGCTTCATGGTCGGATGCTCGCCATTGCGGCTTGGCTTATCAAACTCCAAGATGGTTGTTTGCTTGCGGTCGGTTGCCCACAAATGGCCAGCGCCTTCCTTCCACCCGTACAGGCACGGTTCATGCTTCCAATGGTAGTCCTGGCGGCCAATAGCAAATACGCTTTTTTTCCATATCAAGCATTGCCGAACCTTCCATTCAGCATCTTTTGCCGCGCCTCGAAAGTTGTAGCCCTCCGAGTCTGCATGCCAGATGTAGAACACCGCTCCAGGCTTCATTGTGGAATCGGCAGTGACGTAAGCATCGCGCAAGAACTGGCGGAATGCGTCATCGCTCATTGCATCGTTCTTAATGCCAAATGTCAAAACATCTTTTCTGGCTTTGCCTGCTTTTTGCAACATTTCGTTTTTTGCCGTCATGTCAACGTTGTACGGCGGATCAGTCAACCACATATCGGTCTGCCTGCCCGCAACCAACTTATCCATGTCCGTAATAGAGCAGGAATCCCCACACATAACCCGATGCCGCCCAAGTAACCAAACATCTCCCAGCACCGTCACCGGCACCGCAGGCACCTCAGGCACCGCATCCTCGTCCGTCAGGCCGGGCTCAAGCTCCAACGGCATTAACGCTGCAATCTCATCAGCACTAAACCCAATTAACTCTAAATCAAAATCTAATTCTTTTAATTCTGATAATTCTAAATTCAATAATTCATTCTCCCACCCAGCATTCAGCGCCAGCTTATTGTCCGCCAATATATAAGCCCGCTTCTTAGCATCGCTCCACCCCTTGGCCACCATCACCGGCACTTCTGCCATTTGAAGGCGCTGTGCGGCCAGTGTGCGCCCGTGGCCGGCAATGATGCCGCCATCCTCATCCACCAGCACAGGAGTGGTCCAGCCCCATTCACGGATTGATGCCGCTATCTGAGCGACCTGCTCGTCCGAGTGCGTCCTGGCGTTCCTTGCGTACGGCACCAGGCGCTCGATCTTCCAGCGCTCCACCTTGTCTGCCGGGTTCACTTTTTGTTCCATGTCTGACTAGCCCCCCACCCCAAATTTTACACAACTGCCTAAAAATTAAGCAGAACACCCAATCCAAGGGTTTTCCCTATCGGATACGCATTTTCCGCACGATGTTCGGGTACAGCGGGTACACCCCTTAGGGGTGTGTACCCGGTTGTACCCCAAACACGTCTTTCGCCCGGGTACAACTGTACCCGCTTGTACCCGCTTGTACCCTGTACCCGGTCAAAATCCGATCCCCAGCTCATAAATTCCGGGCTCTTCCTCGACCATCTCGCCGCGCTCCAGGAGCTCAACAACGGCCCTGGAGAACGCTTGCTTCTTGCTGTTGGCGGACTCCAGCTCTGACAGTTCATCGAACGCCTGCCGCCATTCCGACCTGGCGACCAGCCTGGCATTGATTGCCTTAAACGCCTCCCAAGCCACGTTGGCATTGGTGCTCCTGAGCTTGCGCTTGGCGCCCTTCTCTGGCGCCCCGGCCTGCACCAGCACGGCGCTGGTCACCGGCTCCCCATCTTCATCAAACCACCCCGGAATAATTACTTTCTCAAGCGTGGCATATAAGTTCGGCGCTAACTCGGCGTCCTTGCTCTTGCGCTGGATAATCTCCATCGGCGCCTCGCCCTTGGCCGGAACGATGCTGATCTCAATGTCCAGCGCACCGCGCCAGGCGCTTGAGCCTCTGGCTCGATGCTGGGTCTCTTCAGAAACTCCAGTATGGTGGACCAATATGATAGTGCAATTGAATTCAGCCATTAGCATGGCGCAGGCATCAAGCATCGCCTTGGCGTCCTGGGATGAATTCTCGTCGCCGGAGTTGAAGCGGTGCAGAGTATCTATCACGATTGCGGCAGGCTTGATGGGCAGTGCCCTGATGTGCTCGGAGACCTTGCGGTAGCCCTCGGGGGTGTCTAGATCGCAGCCGCTTTTACTCAGATACATATTAAGCGCCTGACCATTACCATGGCGCTCTTTCCACGCCGCGATCCGGCTGCGCAGACCATGGTGGCCCTCGCCGGCAAGGTAAACAATCGCGCCTGGCGTTACCCGGCTGCCAAACCAATCCTGCTGGCCCTGGGCCATGCGCAAACACCAGTCTAGAACGGTGAACGTCTTTCCGCCGCCGCTCGGGCCGTGAACCATGATGAGCGCGGACTGCTGAATCCACCATTTGACCATCCACTTGATCGGCGCTGGCTGGCGACAGAACTCGTCCGCCGGCATCAGCCAGTCGCTCACCGCTGGCTCAAGCAGCGCCGCCAGGTCGTTGCCGGCCTGAACGTAATCATTGGCGTCCCCGGCCGCGGGTGGCATCACCGACCTAGCGCCGTACTTGGCGCTTGCCTGCTCGGCGTACCTTTGACCAACTCCAGACGCATCGTTGTCGGCCACGATCACCAAATCCTGCTGCGCCCCGAACCTCTCCCGAAGTGCGCCGGTGACTGGGACCAAGTTGCTGGCGCTGTAGGCCACCGCGCAGGCTTTGCCGGTGGCTTGGTGAATGGTGGCGGCGGTGGCGAAGCCCTCGGCGATGTAGATGGTAGCGGACGGCTCGCCGAGCATCCAGAACTTGCCCCCAGTTGCGCCGCCGGGGTGGTAACGTTTCTCGCCGTCGGCCGAAATGTACTGGACCGAAGCCAGATCGCCCTCGGCACCATACAGCGGGACCATCAGCCGCCCATCACCAGTGACTCTGGCGCCATTGGCGGCGATGCCCTTGCGTGCTAGATACGGATGATCGGCGCTCGCTGCACCGCCTGCTGTCCAAATCGCGTCCACCGTGGTGGCGGCAACCGCTTGGCTGCGCTCCTGCTCTGCCTCCCTTGCCGCCTTGGCCTCGGCCATTCGCCTGCTATGCGCCATCTCCTCGGCGATGGTGAGTTTGCGCCCCATCTCTGCTTGCCAGGCTTGCTCGATGCCTGCCCGCCAGCAGCCGAACCGCCCAGCCGGGACGCCGTCGCCAAATGCAACGTACCAACCGGGTTTGCTGTGGCCTGGCGTGCCCTTGGTCCCGCTGTTGAACCTGTGCAGCTTGCCGTCTAGATAGATCGTCTCTGGCGGCTCCAGACCCGCCTCGATCATTGCCTCGCGTAGCTGCTCGTCTGGTGGCTCAATCCTCTTGGGCTCAGGGAGTGAGTACGTCCCGCCAAAGATGCTAGTCAGGTCTGCCATTCGGCGCCTTCAGTAGATAGGTCGACAACCGCTGGATCGCGGTGATGCGGGGCCGCTTGCTGCGACCTCGCTGGAGAGCGAGCACGGTACTGTAGTGCAGGCCGGTGGCGGCTGCAACGACCCTGACTTTGCGGTCCTGCAGAGCGGCAACGACTTGCTCGATGGTCATCATAAAGCGTACTCCTAAAAAAAAGTTGGTGAAGATCGAAAAAAAGTGTACCACAAGTCAAAAACATGGTGTAGGATGCTATCCATGCACTGAACGGACTTTCCGACGAGTGCTGCAACAGGAGAGCAAGATGCTCAAAGTTACATTCCGCGCTTTTTCACCGCGCCTTAAAGAGGAGTTCATCATTGTTGAACTTCATCGCTCGCTGGCTGATGCGCAACATCGCGCCCTCGGCATGATGTGGACGATTGCCAAGGTCGAAGCGGACTGCTTCACTTACGAGGCGGCCTGACCATGGCTATCAACCTAAAAACCACCGCCACCCTGGCGTCCAACGGCGCCAAGCTGCTTGTCTACGGCCAAGCAGGAGCAGGCAAGACAACGCTGGCGGCAACCCTGCCCAACCCCATCATCCTTAGCGCTGAGGGCGGCCTGCTCTCAATCCAAGACGCCAACCTGCCCTACATTGAGGTCACTTCCATGGCCACCCTGATGGAGGCCTACAGCTGGCTGCGCGACAGCCACGAGGCCAAGGACTACCAATCGGTGGCGCTGGACAGCATCTCGGAGATCGCCGAGGTTGTCCTAAACGCTGAGAAGAAGTCGAACAAAGACCCGCGAGCAGCCTACGGCGCCATGCAAGAACAGATGGCGGACATTATCAGAGCCTTCCGCGACCTGACTGGCCGGCACGTTTACATGAGCGCCAAGCTCGAAAAGACCCAGGACGAAATGGGCCGGGTTCTCTACTCGCCTTCGATGCCGGGTAACAAGACCGGCCAAGCGCTGCCCTACTTCTTCGACGAAGTGCTGGCCCTGCGGGTCGAGAAGGACGCCGAGGGGATCAGCCAGCGGGCCTTGATGTGCGACAGCGATGGTCTGTGGCTGGCGAAGGATCGCAGCGGGAAACTCGAAGCCTGGGAGCCGGCTGATTTGGGCCAGATCATTGCAAAGATCGGCGGTGCGAAATGATCGCGGTCTGGCTGGCCTGCAAGGAAGCCGAGCGCCTGGCAACCGAAGCTCGCCGGGTTGTCGAGGACGCCATGATCGAGCAGTTCAAGATTGCCAAGGACATGGAGGGCACCAAGACCTTCATGAACGCTGGCTACACGGTCAAGATCGCCGGACGCCTGAACCACAAGATAGACAGCGACAAGTTGCAGGCGATTGCCGCTGAAGCCGGCCTGGCCGAGCACCTCGGCTCCCTCTTCCGCTGGAAACCTGAAATCAATTCGTCGGCTTGGAAGTCAGCCGATGAATCCATCACGCGCCCGCTTTTGGGTGCGATCACCACCACGGCGGGTCGCCCGTCTTTTTCAATCACCAAGGAATAAATCATGGCTACTCTAGGACAAGATTACGTTGCAGCAGACCTGCCTATGGGCAAGAGCTTTGAGCCCCTGCCTGCCGGCTGGTATACGGCGGCCATAACGCAGGCCACGGTCAAGGACACCAAGGCGGGCACGGGCCGCTACATCTCGCTGAAGTACGACATTACCGGCCCGTCGCACCAAGGCCGCACGATCTTCGGCAACCTGAACATTTCCAACCCGAACCCGAAGGCGGAAGAGATCGGACGCCAGCAACTGAACAGCCTGATGCGGGCGATTGGCCTGGCGAAGGTGAACGACACCGACCAGCTGATTGGCGGGCAACTGAAGATCAAGTTGGCGATCACCACGAGCGACCAGTACGGCGAGGGCAATGACGTCAAAGACTTTGCAACCATCGGTGGCGGGGCAATGCCCGCGGCAAGCAAGCCGGCGGCACCTGCTGCTGGTGCGAAGGCCGCGCCGCCCTGGGCGAAGTGACATAGCGTGACGGGGCGTGACAGATAAATTTAGGAACCTGTCACGCTTTTACTTTACAAAACAAGGAGTTAGACCATGATTATCAAGTTGACCAAAGAAGAGATTGAACAAGCCATTCTGGATTGGACAAACAAACAAATGGACTTTGACTATCAAGAGCACAAGCTCAATACGGTGGAGTTCCTCTACTCCAATGGCTGCGAGGTCTCCTGGGTCGAGCCTGAAGCCAAAGCCGAGGCCGCCTAATGCGCCAGCATCGCCCCGATCACGTCCTAGAGCGAGCCGAGTTCTTGTCACGCGCCCGCTCGATGGCTCGCCGGGGCGTTGCCCTGACGCATAGCAAGCTCACGCCGGCGGAGGTGCAGGAGATCCGCCAGGCCAAAGAGAACCGCCTGGACCTGATGGCTCACATTTCCGAGACGTTGAGCAATTCCGCACTGGCGGAAAAGTACGGGGTGCATCCACGCACCATTGAAAAGGTGCTGTCTTATGAGACTTGGAGCCACATCAAATGAGCGCAATCCCAATCCCCGACGAGGTGGCGCAAGCCATTGACGCCGCCCACGAGCGCCAGGTCGAACTACCCAGGTCGCACCTTGGCGCCAGCCAGCTTGGCCACGCCTGCGACCGGTGGCTCTGGTTGTCGTTCCGTTGGTCGGTGCGCGAGCCATTCCCGGGCCGCATCCTGCGGCTCTTTCGGCGGGGCCGGATGGAGGAGGCCACCATAGCGGCGGACCTCAAGGCGATTGGGATTGACATTCACAGCACCGAGGGTGCCCAGGCCCGCGTCGATTTTGGCTCGCACGTCAGCGGGAGCCTGGACGGCATCATTGAATCTGGCGTCCCCGGTGCGCCGAAGGCTAGGCACATTTTCGAGGCCAAGACGCACAGCAAGAAGTCGTTTGACGATCTGGTCAAGCACGGCGTCGAGAAGTCCAAGCCGGTCCACGCCGCGCAAATGCAAACGTACATGCACGGCACGAACATCGACCGGGCGCTCTACTTTGCAGTCTGCAAAGACGATGACCGTATCTACACCGAGCGCCTGCGGTACAGCCGCACCGAGGCCGAGCGCCTGATTGCTCGAGGCCACCGCATCGCCCTGGCGGACAGGATGCCCGAGCCGCTCTCCAGCAATCCAAGTTGGTACGAATGCAAGTTCTGCGCAGCGCATGACTTCTGCCACGGCAGCAAAAAGACCAAGGAAGTGAACTGCCGAACCTGCGCTCACAGCACGGCGGAACCCTCAACGCCGGACCAAGATGCGCACTGGACATGCGCACGATTCGACCGCAGCGTGATCCCGATTGAAACGCAGTACACCGGCTGCGGGTCGCATGTCCTGCACCCCGACCTAGTGCCGTGGCAGCGCCTGGCCGGGCCGGATGCTTGGACAGCGATCTACGTCATTGATGGGCGGGAGGTCGCTAATGGGGAGGGGGATGCTAATGTTTATGCTAGCCGGGAGTTGCTGGGGCAGGGGAATTGAATGAGCTTCATCTATTCGCTGGCGCTGGTGGAGGAATCCTGGCCGGCCAACAACTTGGGCACCGATGCGTCTGCGCCGTTGAGTGGGAGCCTTACGCTCAAGCCGTCCTTGTGGCACGACAAAACGATGGCAGTCTCCCGCCTTTCCCGATTTGGGATGACGTGCAAACCTTTGACGGACGGCCATGGCGCGGCATTGTTGACATTGTGGCTGGCGGCTTCCCGTGCCAGGACATATCCGTCGCCGGCAAAGGCGCGGGCATTGATGGCGCCAAGTCAGGAATGTGGGGCCACATGGCGCGGATCATTGGCGAGGTTCGACCAAGGCACGTTTTCGTGGAGAACAGCCCAGCCCTCATTACTCGAGGACTTGGGCGAGTCCTCGGTGACCTGGCCGCGCTCGGGTATGACTGCCGGTGGACAGTGCTGGGCGCTGCCGATGTTGGGGCGCCGCATCAAAGGGACAGATTCTGGATGGTGGCCCACGCCATGCGCAACCGACAACAGCAACCGGATGCTATCGGACAACATTCACATAAGCGCGTCAGGGCTGCCAAAGCACATTGCCCTGAACGGGGAGAAGTCTCAGATGAGGCTTTCGCAAGCGGTGCAAATGTGGCCAACGCCAATCAGTCGCGACAGCAGGACGGTGCGGGGGGGGGCAAGAATGAAGAATTCCATAGGGTCGGAGCCGCTGATAACGCAAGTGGCGGAATCGGAGCGCCGCACAGATGGCCGCCTGAACCCGATGTGGGTCGAATGGTTGATGGGGTGGCCTTTGGGATGGACCGACTTAAAGCCCTTGGCAACGGACAAGTTCCAGCCTGCGCAGCCGCCGCTTGGAGAATCCTGAATGCTCCGTGACTACCAACAACGCACCATTGACCAGCTCTACGCCTGGTTCGACCGCAACAACACCGGCAACCCCTGCTTGGTGCTGCCCACCGGCTCGGGCAAGAGCCACATAATTGCGGATTTATGCAGGAAAATGTTGCAGGAGTGGCCCGAAAGTCAAATATTGATGTTGGTTCACGTCAAAGAATTACTTGAGCAGAACCTTGAGAAATTGCGCCACCACTGGCCTGACGCGCCAGTTGGCGTTTATAGCGCATCAGTTGGAAAGAAGCAATTAGGCGAACCTATTACATTTGCCGGCATTCAATCTATTAGAAATAAAGCAAAACAAATAGGTCATGTTGATATAATTTTGTGCGATGAGGCGCATGTTATATCGCACAAGGATGAAGGTGGATACAGAAAGTTAATAGCGCAATTGTTAGAAATAAATCCAAGATTGCGCGTAATAGGTTTTACGGCTAGCCCTTACCGCCTCGGCCACGGAATGATTACCGACAAGCCCGCCATCTTCCGCGAGCTCATCGAGCCGACCAACATCCTCGAACTGGTGCGCCTCGGCCACCTGGCGCCGCTACGCTCCAAGCACACTACGGCGCAGCTGGACACCAGCGAGGTTCACAAGCGCGGCGGGGAGTTCATCGAGGCCGAACTCCAGGCCGCAGTGGACACGGAAGACCAGAACAATTCCGTTGTGCGTGAGATCATCAAGCTGGCCGGGGACCGCAAAGCGTGGCTGGCTTTCTGCTCTGGTGTCCAACATGCCTGGAACATATGCGACAAGTTGAACGAGCTTGGCATCGTGGCGGACTGCATCACTGGCGGCACTTCAAAGAAAGAGCGCGAGCGCATCATTGGCGAATTCAAGGCAGGAAACATCCGCTGCCTGACCAACGCCAACGTCCTGACCACCGGATTTGATTACCCGGACATTGACCTGATCGCCATGTTGCGCCCCACGATGAGCCCAGGCCTTTACGTCCAGATGGCGGGCCGGGGTTTGCGACCCAAGAGCCATACCGACCATTGCCTGGTGCTCGACTTCGCCGCAGTGGTGGCCACGCACGGCCCAATCACGCATGTCCGACCGCCGAACAAGAAGGGCGAGAAGGAAGGCGCCGCGCCGGTCAAGGTATGCGACAACTGCCAAGAGTTATGCGCCCTGGCGGCCCGTGTATGCCCTGCCTGCGGGCATCCTTTCCCGGAGCCCGAGCCCAAGAAGTTGAAGTTGCAGAACGACGACATTATGGGTTTGGCGGACAAGGAGATGGTGGTGACCGCCTGGCGCTGGCGCAGGCACGTCAGCCGCGCCAGCGGGCAAGAGATGCTGATGGTCACCTATTACGGTGCGCTCTCCGATGCGCCAGTGTCCGAATACATGCCGGTGAACAATCCCGGTTACGCGGGCGAGAAGGCACGCCAGGCCGTGGCGTCAATTGCCAGGGATGCCGACGTGCTCGTGTCAGACCTGCACAACCCGCTGGACGTGGTGGCCGATATTCTTTCCTGCGGCGAGCCGCCAGACTCAATCGAGTTCAAGATGGACGGTAAATATCATAGAGTTTTAAGGAGAAGTTGGAATGCGACACAAACAGCCTGAAATCGTGACGATCTACTACAACGCAATCAAGGCGGGTCCGCCGCGTTGCTGCCACAGCTGCGAGATGTATGGCACGGACGGTCTGTGCGTGGAGTTTTTCAAAGAGCCGCCGGAAGAGTTTGCCGCCACGCCGGATGCGTGTGACAAGTGGACCCTTGACCTGCCCTTCTGATGAAAACAGAACACGAAGAACAACGCGAGCTGGTGCAGTGGATCCGCCAGGCTTGCGGGGTGCGGGTCTTTGCGATCCCCAACGGTGGCTTGCGGGGCATCGCAGCCGCTGGCCGACTGAAGGCCGAGGGCGTCAGCGCTGGAGTGCCTGATCTGTTCGTGCCGGCCTGGTTGCTCTGGATTGAAATGAAGCGGGAGAAGGGCGGCAGTGTCTCGTCAGAGCAGCAGAGTTGGCATGACTACTTGCGCAACTTGGGGCACCATGTGATCGTTGGGCGAGGCCAAGAAGATGCTAAAGAAAAGATGCGAAACCTAGGGTTTGTACCTAAGAATTGATGCTTTTTTTTAGGTAATATCCTTCTACACCAACCCGCAACCGGACCGGAGAGAACATGAAGATCAACACCACCCACACCCTCTACGCGCCCGCCAAGGCCGAAGAGATCGCCGCCTTGCTGACCATTGACGGCGACGGCTGGACCTACAAGGCCAAGCACGATCCCCTGGGCACCGGCTGGTCTTTCATCGAAGTGTTCGACGAAGATCAGTTCATCATTGGCCGCGTGACATTTTAACCTGGAGCCCCCATGATTTCAGACACCCTCTTCGCCATAGCCCTCGGGCTTGCCGGCGCCACCTTCCTCTTCCTGGCACTGTCATGATCGCAACCAAACACAAACTCCTGCTCGCCAACGCTTTCGGCATTGCCGGATACAAACGCGCCTTGTTTGATGCGCTCAACGCCTCGGTGGCGGAAGAGTGCGATGGCGAGCGCCTGGTGGCGCTCAACTTTGCGGATGGCTCGCGCCTGGTGTTGTCATGAACGGCGCCCCACCCTGCCCAATCGACAGCGTGGAATTCGTCTACAACATTGACGAAGTAGACCAGCCCCTGGTTTGCCACCTGGACTACGAGCCCGAATGCTTCGGGCACGGCGATCATCCCGACTACCCAAGCACCATGTGCCTGGCGGCGGCGTACATCAAGGACGTGGACATTCTGGGCCTCCTGAGCCCGGACAAGATCGAGGCAATTGAGTTGCTGGCCCTGGACGAGCAGGAGCGCTTTGATGGCGATGGTGGATACGATGAAGAATAAGCCGCCAAGCATCGGATGGTGGCCGTGCGGCCCGCACTGGCTGCGCTGGTGGGATGGCAAGCACTGGTCCTGGCCTTGCTTTGATTCTGACAGCATGAATTCGGTGGCAACGTACGGCAACCGGATTGACAAGAACGCAAAAGACGTTAGGTGGTATCCACGGCCCGCATGGTGGCCAGAAAGGTCAAGAACGTGAAAGACAGAGAAGAATACTTCTGCCGCGCTGCGGCCCGCCAGACCTTGTTCTGCACCGTCTGGATCGTCGCCCTAGTGGCGCTGATTGCGTGGTTGGTATGACACACATTGGATGGATGGTGAGTGAGTCAGGCGTCTGCATCCTGCTCACTCGGCGCAAAGAAGAAATGGAATACTGGGTGGGCCTCGGATGCACTGCGGTGCCGCTCTATGCGTTGCCCCTTGTGTAACGCACCGACCAGCGTTATCTCGACGCGACACCAACCCAACAACACAACCCGAAGGAGAATGACTTGCTTCAACAACCACCGATTCTCAACGGAGGAACGACCCGTCGTTTTCCCCGGACGCTCGACCAAGCGTTCAACAGTGGGGCCGATTACGGCTGCTCCATCGTCCACTACAGAAACCGGTGGAGTTGGGTTAACCGCGCCGCCGTCTGCGTTCTTTGCGCTTTGGCACTGGTGTGGGGAGTGACGCTGTGGACTTGAAAACCCAACTACTGAGGGAAGAAGGCGCCGAGTCCTGCGCCTATCAAGACTCGCTAGGGTTCTGGACCATCGGCGTGGGCCGGCTGATTGACTCGCGCAAGGGCGGCGGGTTGTCAAACGATGAGATTGACTTTCTTCTTGAAAACGACATCAAACGCAATTACGAGGCGGTGCTGGCTGCTCTACCGTGGATGGAGAAACTCAACGATGCCCGCCAGGCCGTGCTCATTGGCATGGCCTTTCAGATGGGCTTGAAGGGTTTGCTTCAGTTCAAACGGACGCTGGGCAGCATCGAGGACGGCCACTACAACGAGGCCGCCGCCGAGATGCTGGACAGCGCCTGGGCCAAGCAGACCTTTGGTCGGGCGGCCCGCATGGCCAAGCAGATGGAGACGGGCGAATGGCACTAGATCCACTCACCGCTGCGCTGGACGCAGGCAAGACGATCATCGACAAGATATGGCCCGATGCTGGTGAGTCCGAGCGCCAGAAGGTGCAAATGGCACTGGCCATTTACGCCGGCCAGGTTGAGATCGTCAAGGCCGAGGCGCAGTCAGAGCATTGGATTGTGGCGGCCTGGCGACCAGTCCTGATGTTGACCTTCGGCGGGTTGATTGTTGCCCGTTGGCTGGGCTGGTCTGCGCCCAACATCACAGAAGCAGAGATTCTGAAACTCTGGAGCATCGTGGAGTTCGGTCTTGGCGGCTACGTTGTTGGGCGCAGCGTTGAGAAGATTGTGCCTGCTATAGCTGGAGCATTGAAGAAATGAACGAACGAATAAGAATATTTATGGAAGGCTGCTTCGACGTTACGGTAGACCACCGAGGGCGGGAGGACTTCTCGACTGACTACGCCGGCATTGAGCGATTCTCTGATTTGATTATCCGGGAGTGCGCCGAGTTGAGCACCGGCTATACCGGCAACGTGAAGCTGTTAATAATGAACCATTTCGGGATGGAGCTTGATGCGCTGGCAAAGGGCAAGAAATGAATGAACCTTACGCTTGGCAAGCCGTGGGCGGTACGATCTGGAACCATAAAACCAGCGAAGATGACAGACCACTTTATGCAAAGCCGTTTGAATGGCAGGGGCTGACAGATGCTGATGTACATGAACTCACAAAGGATGTGATTGCTTTTAGGAGTGATGTTGTGAAGTTTATTAGAGAAGCAGAAGCAAAACTACGCGAGAAGAACACATGACTGAAACCGAAAGAAACCTAGACCTACTGTTAGGCGATGCCCTAGCAGAGAACGAGCGCCTCAAGCGCGAACTCAAGTACCAAGACGCCAGAGACGGCCACATTGGCACGCACGGCCCCGACTGCTGGAGCTACGGCCCCAAGCACTACGACTGCGCCCTTAGACACATCAACTCAATGACGGACGACGGAAAATGACATACAAACAAGCTGCACCACCACCGCTGTACACCACTGATTCCGACGGCGGATACACCAAAGAGGTGCAGGATAACGTAAACAACCCACCACACTACAAGCAAGGCAAAATTGAGTGCATCGAAGCGATCCAGTCTGCGCTGACCGAGGAAGAGTTCCGTGGCTACTGCAAAGGCAACGCGCTCAAATACATCTGGAGGGAACGGCACAAGGGCGGCACCGAATCTCTGGAAAAAGCGGCGTGGTACTTAGAATATGTGGCGCAGTGTGTATGATGCACCCTGACACCGAGCTGCTGATGCACCTGGCATCCAATCTGGTACGCGAGTACCCCAACGGCGTGAGCACGGTTGACATGCACCTGCGCATGGCGATCTCGCTAGACAAGACCCGCAAGATTCTGTGCTTCGCCCGCAAGGCGCGACTGCTGGGCGTGGCTGGCTCCGGCGTTACTGCTCGATGGGCATCGCCTGAGCGAGCGGCAGAGCTAGACGCCGGTCGATGGACCAAGCGCAAGTTGCAGCACAAAGCCTGCCGAGACCGCAGAACGGCGAGGCTCGCCGCCCGCCAGGCCGCATCTGAACTGGCGCCGCGTCGGGTGGCCAAGCCATTCAAACTTCATGCGCCCAACAGCGTGTGGCAACTAGCGGAGTTCCCATGCGACCCACCAAAGCGGCGATAGACGCGATCCGCGAAGCCTACATGGCTGACGTCCTGACGATCCGAGCGCACATCCTGGCGATCAATGACCCCTATTTAGAGGATGCCTGGGCCGGGATCGAGACGTTCGCCGCCGTGGCGTTGCGGGTGATGGCGAAGACCAACCCTAGCAAGCTGCGCAGCGAGATGGTGACCGTGGGTATCTCGGCGTTGCTATGACCTGTCGACTTTGCCGTCGAGCTTGTCAAATATCCGCCCCAGCAGGTCGCGTATCTCTTTCAGGTCCGAGCGGTAATCGTCGCGGGTGACGTAGGTCTTGGGTAGCTCGACCGATAGGCGGGTCAGGTCGGACTTCAATTCTTTGACCGCTGACCACAACTCCCTAGCGAACCACCCGGTGACGGCGCAAGCGGTAGCCAGGCCAATGTCGATCAGGTGTTGCGAATCCATCAGATCATCCTAGCAAGGAGTGGCACGGCGCCCCCGGCGCAGGTTGCTAGGGCATCAAACCATTCTACGCCATGGGTGGGTGTTAGGCCGGCCCTGATGGCTCGCTGGTTGGAGAGCCAGTCAAGCACCTCCTTGCCCACTGCTGCGGCCACCACGAGGCCGTAGGCTACGTCAGGGCGGCGTAGGATGGCCAGCGCCAGCAAGAAGATGATCGCGCCGTAGATGGCGTGGTTGGCCTTATCTTGCGGGAGCGAGGGCATTCCCATCACGGACCAGAGTTCGGGAACGCAGCAGTCGGCGGGGTGAACGTGGTCGTGTACCGGGCTATGCCCTTGGTGACTCGTAGGTCGTCTATGTAGCCTGGGAAGAAGTTTGTGCCTGGATTGTATGAATCCATGCCAATAAAAGGCCTAAGACTTGCGTTTAGGTACACATTTGAATCGGTGTACGTTGAGCCAGTTTGTGTCCCATTAAGGAACATTTTTGTGCTAGTGCCGCTTCTTGCAACTGCAACGTGATACCAAGTGTTTGTGCTTAACGTTGCTCCAGAAATTACAGCTATTCCGTTTGTGGTAAACAATACCTGTCCAAATAGTAAAAATATTGATGGGTAAAACCCATTTACCGCATTTGGATATGACCCATACAGTGTTGAAGCTCCAGCTACGCTAGTGGTATAAACCCACATCTCAATAGTGAAGTCACCAGACCCAAAAGCAAATGCGGCTTGGTTGGCTGGGCTTGTGTTTAGGTAATCCGTAGTTCCGTTAAGTGCTACAGACCCCGTACCGTACTTGAACACACTAGTACTGATCTGCGCATTAGCCACCGTCTCAAGGTTATTGAGCATGGCGTTGTCGTAGATCGCCCCGTTGCTCATGCCCAGCAGAAGCGAAGTGTTCGTGACTGCGGTCAGTGGCGCTGTGGGGGGAGTGAACGTCGTACCGCTGGGGTAGAGGCAGGTGCCGTTGACTAGACGGAAGTTGGAGATGTAACCTGTCATAAGTTGGGATGCGTTATACGCGCCGCCACAACCAATTCCTAAAACGTCTGTGGAGTCCCTTACTGTGAACCCAGTAACACTTACACTTCCTGTTTGAACCCCATTGATATACTGCCTATTTGTGTTGCCATCCCTAACTAACGCAACATGATACCAAGTGTCAATTAATATAGCTCCAACCGTGCTGTTTATAGTTTTATACGCGGAACTAGAGTCTTGTACAGCAGTAGTAAGTCTGCCTGTTGTATTCATTGTAAAACTAAATGACAGCACACTAGCCGCAGAATTCATTTGCGCAGAAAATACAGGCGAATTTGCTAGCGTAGTAAAGTTTACCCAGCACTCAATAGTAAAGTCATTAGTCCCCAACGTAAACGCCGTACTATCAGGAACAGTAAGATAATCCCCCGTCCCATCAAAGTACCCAGACCCACCGTTAGTAGCAACAACGTAGGGGTAGGTAGAGACGAACGGATTGAACGAGCCTTGGGTCGTGTTACCGTTGCGGGTGACGGTGAAGTTGTTGGTGCTACCGTCTAGGAACGTGTTGTTCTGGGCGGCGTTGGTCCCATCACCGTGCAGGAGCATGGAGACGTTGGCCCAGTAGGGGTCTTTGGCTTCGGAGACGCCGCCTGTCAGGAACGAGTTCAGTGCTGCAAACATTATGCCCCCCAAGGCATTCCAGCAGCCTGAGTAGGAGCCGCCAACAGATCAAGCGTGACTTGCAGATTGGCCTCGGTGTCGGGCGCGGCTTCCTTGATCCAGCCCAGCACGATCTCTTCGGTCAGGTCTTCGTAGGGGATGATCGGCTTGTCAGGGTCTTGAGTCCAGCAAGCTGCGCTGGTCATGCCTGTGGTGTTCACACCGTCACTGGCCGAGCAACCAAACGTAGCCTGAATGACAAACCCATCCGCAGTAAGCCGCTCTAGGTTGGAAATGCTCCAGATGTAATCGGTCATGGTGTGTACCCTTGTGAATATGAGCCGTACCAGTTTGTGCCGTCAGCAACAAACGTCAGAATGTCCATCTTGCCCACGGTGGCTGTGATGGTTGGTGCGCCGGAGGCATTAAACTTCACGCCAGTGAATGTTGCCGTGGTGGCAGTGCCAGATGCTGGTTGCTTGAGCAGCAAGATGAATGACTTACCCGCTGTGGCCGTGGGCATGGTGAACGTGCATGCCGTAGCAGAAGTCAGCGTGGCAGTCAGTACAGTACCGGCAGTGATCGCCAGGGTTGCTGAGGCTCCCACTGTGCCACTGGCTACTATGGTTTCGGTGTATGCAGATACCGTCAAAGAGCCCGTGTAGGAGATGACCCCCGAGCTATCAATCCGCATCCGCTCAGCACTACCCGCAGCAATAATCACAGTATCGCTAAGGCCAGCAGTCCCGGCAACTGATCCTATGATTGTGTTGTTGCTGCCTGTGGTTAAGCTAGGGCCTGCGTAAGTCCCTATGGCTATATTATTTGAACCGGTATTACTATATAAGGAGTTAAGCCCAATTCCAACATTGTTATTGCCAGCAATGTTTGCTTGAAGGGAGCCACCACCAATAGCTGTATTATTTAACCCCGCAGCGTTTACAAATAATGCGTAAGATCCAACTGCTACGTTGTACCCCCCACTTAAACTACCACTAGCCAACGCCCCATTACCAACCGCAGTATTCCCAGCAACAGCATTAGCCCCCTTCCCAACGGTCAGGCCTTGGATCACTGCGCCGCCAGTCAGTGTCGAGACGCCTGTTACACCAAGGGTTGTGGTCGAGGTGAGGCTCAACGCACTCACCGCCCGCCCAGCAGTCAGGTTGGCCACCGAGACTTGCTTGGTGGTCGAGCTCTGGACAATCGGCAAGACCTCCGTGCCCGCTAGGGGCGTGGTACTTGCCGGGAGGGCACTGATTTTTGAGTCAGCCATTTTGCTTGTTCCTTTGCTTTATGATACACGAACAGAGTTGATGCGAGCGTTGATGGCTGTCCCAGCCGTCTCTTGCAGTACAGACACTAGGCGCAACTCAATCCGGTCTGTGGCAGCAAGTGTTGCGCCTGTGACCGTAAACACATTGTCCGTTGCTGCGTTGGTCAATGTGATGGCTGCCGACCCCAGGTTAGACCCATGAGCGCCAGTTGAGTCGTTGATTCTGTACGCTGTGAGCGTAAGCGTTTTGGTGCCTGCTGTGCCTGCTCCGCTGTAGTAGGCATTGGCTGTAACGCTAAGGTCGCGGCCCGAAAAGTACCCGTTGCCAGGCTGATATTCCCAGATGACGGTGGATGTAATGGTGGCGCTGAGTGCGTTGGCAGCAAGCAGAAACGTTGAAGTACCCGGCGTGTTGCTGATGCCAAAAGTAGTGGCCGAAGAGCTGGCTGTAGCCACAGACCCATCGGCGTTGCGAGCCGAGGTCAGCGCCAGATTGGAGGCCGGGGAGATGCCCGATGCAACTGGCTTGATTGCCCAAGTGTCAAGCACGTAGCCGGTTGTGCCGGCATACCCATAGACCCAAACGGATACAGGCCCGTTGGGGGCGGTGAACGTTGTGCTTGAGGTAGCACTTAGAACCCAAGTCCCGGTGGTTATGGTTGTTGAGCCACCGTTGTATCCGTTGCGGATGTATAGGCCGCCAGCAGTGTTGCCGGTTGCACCAGTAGCGAAAAATGTTACCTTGTACTCGGCCCCAGGAGTAAGGCCTGGAAGGTTGATGTAAACATCAGAGTTGTTAACTGGCGATCCCGTGAGGGTGATTACGCCAGCAACCGCTGTTACCGTGCCTGTATTGCCAGTAATGAGGCCAACGTTGTCATCGTTGTAGAAGTCATTTACAAACTTTTCTGAAACAGTGTCCATGCTGAGGAAGCCAGGAAGGACGCCTTCAAACAAGCCAACGCTGTCTAGATAGAATATTTCACCAACATCCGACCCATCGGCAGCGCCAGCGTAGACGGTAACCGTCAGTTTTGTGTGCGTGAGAGGAATGGTGAGCGTAGAGATGACCCACTGCCATCCACCATCACACACGGCGCCACGAGGGTAGCTGGTAAAGCTAGACGAAGAGGTAACGTTATCCGTGGACGTAATGTCCAGGCGACCCCCGAGCAAGCCAAGCCCGGTCTGGGTCCAGACTCGCGCTATTGCGGTGACGGTTTTTCCCACCAAGTGTGGAAGGGCAAGGCTTGCATCGGTCGTAATGACCGGACTTGCTCCAGCGCCAATTGTGATCTGCGCAGAGTAAAGCGACCCATCGGTTACGCTCACATTTTTTGTGGGAACGCAATTGGTAAACGTCCAGCCGGAAGGGTTGCTGCCTGTGTCCCAGGTTATAAAACGAGGGTTGTAGATGTAATTGGTTGGCGTCTGCGACAGCGGGTTGACGCCTTGTGGGCCAAAGTTCGTGTAGCGCGGAGGCTCGGCCATGACGCGCTGGACCTCTTCGCACCAGACTTGGCTGCCCAGGGCGCTTGGGTGTGTCTCGTCTGTGTATAGCGCTGCCGGGTTTGGGTACGTCTCAAATGCGGTGTATACATCGATGACGCCAGCACCGACCAGATCGGCAGTTTTGCGCCATGCGCTTGTGAGCCGTGCGGACTGGTTTGCTCCGGCAACGCTAGTGCGTGGGTTTTGCAGCGTAATGAACAACCCGGCAAGCGGGGCCATCAGCCTGCAATGGCTGGCGGCAATCACCCATTCTGGCAGCGCTTCCGCTTCAGTGGCGTTGGTGCCAATGTTGTGGCCGTAGTTGATGATGACCAGATCGTAATTGATCCCGGTCCAGATTAGGCTTTGCCGTCCTCCGTCCGTATAGAAGGTGTTGGTTCCGCTAACGCTGGCGTTGTCAATGAAGACTGTCTGCGCACCGCTGCCGGTGCTTATCGTAGTGTAGGCAGCCCATCCCGTAGTATCGTCATACAGGCGGTACTTGATGGTGTGCGTGGTGAGCTCTGTGGCCAGCCATTGGGCGGTAAGGTACACCCATTCGGTGGTTTCATTTCCGGTAGAGTCGCCGGTGACAAACATGTAGACGTTTGCTTGATTGGCGCGAGACTTCGCCCAGAAGTGCTGCGCCTGTGCCTGCGCCTGGCGTAGCTCTGCGGCCACCGTGTTCGCGGCAGAACTGTTCAGGTAATCGTACCCAACTTGTGCCGCCCCAGCGGATGAGTTTATTTCCTGCAGCTCAAAGCCTACCGTGTCAACCGGATATGTTTCTGTTGAAAAATAGGAAACATCCCCGGCATTGATGACAAATCCATACCTTGCCGTAGATTCTGATGCGCTATATACCGCACTCCCCTTGGCGTTTTGAACCAAGATGCTGTAATCGCTGTCAACGTAAATTACTGCTGGCGTGCCTGAGTTGACAATGTAGCCGCCAGATGTGCGCAGTGGCTGCGCTGCTGTCTGCGTCAGCGCGGCGTCCCAATAGATGCTGATCGGGTTGGTCTGCGGAGCAAGATTGACCGCGCCGATCCAGATGTAGCCGTTGTCCAGCGGCTGGCCCGCCGTATCGGTGAAGATTGGGTAAGAGGGCTGGATTGAGAGTGCGGTCATTTATTCAAGTTCCTTACGGGTTCACAATAGGCAATGCGTTGAGTGCATCATTGATTTTTGCCTTGGTCTGCCCGGCTTTTTTCATCTTGATGATCTGCACTAGGCCTGTTGCTATTGGTGCCGGCACGCCGGTAAGCATTCCAGCAAGAGCCGATTCACCCATTGCCGCCAGGATGGTGCCCGCAGTGCCAGATGAGTTGATTAGCGTCCCAGGAGGAACCGTGTTGACATAGCGTACCACATCGTTTAGGTCTCGGACAACCTGGGCTTGCTTTTTGCCCAGCACAATGTCAAGCCTGCCATTTGCGTCAAGTGTCCTGACGGCCTGGTGCAACTTTGCCGGGGACACAATGGGCATGTCATTGGAGCCCATGCCCATGTTCTTGGTGGCCTCGTCCTTCAAGTATTTAATGGCCGCGCCTTGAAGCTCGCTCCACGCCTGGGCGCCGTTGGCCCTGATCTCTGCAGCATTCGGGGCGTTGCGCCCGCCAGTCAAGAGTGTGCGCTTTAGCCTGGTAATGTCTGCTGGCGAGCCATTGATGATCGAGGTCTGCAAAATCCTATCAGTTGCTACCAGCGGATCGGCCATGCCAGCCCTGTTGAGCAAGAGCCGGCCAATGATTGCACGATCTTCGTATTTCTCGGATTGATTTCGGCGAAGAGCGCGGGCCTTCTTAAACATAGGGCCAGATGCTGGGTCGGTGTGGGCGTCTACCATCTTTTTGATGATGGTCTCTTCCCGAATGCCAACTGCGTCATCGTATTTAGCAAGGCCGCTCATTTCTTTGCGGAAATCCTCCAGCAAGCCAACAGTTGCAGGGCGAGCTACAAGACCGCCTTCCTCGTCCAATTGCGCAAGACCCATCTTTACAAGATAGGATTTTGCAGCGTCTGGAACGGCCGAAGACGGAATGCCAGACACCCTAGAGTTCAAGTATCCGATCAAAGAATTCTGAATTTGATTTTCACCCGTGCCAATGGTGACTGTTTCGGTAAGGTTTACCGGGTTTGCTGCCTCTGGTGCTTTTCTGGCTGCGTTGTATGCCGTGCGTACTTGTGTTTTTGACGCATCCAGCCCTTCGTTCAGTGATTTGAGAACAGCGTTGCCGGTTGCTGTCGGCCCCATCTCGGCGGCAACTGCGCCGGTGGCGTCCACCAGTGCGTCAAAGTTTTGCAGCGCCTGCAGGTTATTTTCTTCTGCCCGCTGGCGCAACGGGGCGCCGGCCTCGGCTTTCATTTGCTCTTTTTCAAACGCCAGCTGTGTGGCCTCTCTGGCCGCTGCGCCTCTAGTCAGCGTGACAGGAACTGGCAGCCCTTCGGCGGTTGCAACGCGCTGGATCGCCGCCGGTGTTGCCGCCGCGCCAACGGATCCAGGCCGGAGTGGCGTTGATGGAGTGACTACTCCTCTGACTGCGCTGATGGCCTGCTGTACCGGCTGCACAACCCCTGTTCTTGCGGCCTGGACGGCGGCAGCGCCAGTTCTCTGAGCCGTTGCTTGCGCAATTGGTGCTGCTGCCTGCGTGGCTCGCTGCAGCATGGCCATTTGCGGAAGCATGCCGGTGAGCGGGATTGCTTCTTTCAGTACGTCACCAGTAGCCTGCACCATCTCCCGACCGGCCTGCGTCCTTGGAGCATATGTGAGCGCTTCGGCGCCTTTGGCGGCGGCCTGCTCGACCATATTTGCGGCCTCTGGCGTGCCGAAGTTGCCAGATAGAATTTGCTGCGCAAGACCAAGTGCCGTCCCTCCGATAGCGCCAACAGTGCCGCCAATTGCGCCAGTGCCAAGTGTTGTGGCGGTCTCTAGTGCGCCGAGCGCTTTTTCAGCTATGCCAGGCGCTTCAACAGCCGTTGGGGCAGCGGGAGTTGCGGCCCTGCCCTCGTCAGACTTAGCCTGCTGATAGGCCTGCACGACGGTGTTGTAATCTGGCGTGCCTCGCTTGGAGACGTTGGAAACAATCCACGCGGCGTATTCGTCAGCGGTAGCCATTAGCTGCCCCCACGAATGATTGCATCAGCCTGGCTCCTGATGCTGGTTGTTGGGGCGGCAGCCGGCTGTCCAGCGACTGGGATTTGCCCTCTATTTGCCGCTGCAACTTCTGCCGGCGTGCCTGTTGGGATTTGAGCCTGCGGGTTTTGATACCGCTTCGCAATTTCACTTGATACGCGAACGGTGAAGTCTGCGAATGTTTCGCCGGCCTTTGCCGAAAGATCGCCAGCAATGAACGCACTTGGCGCCCTGCCGAGCGAGCCCTTGTTTTGTGACATCCAGTCAACTTTTGCGCTTTGCACCGATGCGTCCAAGTCTTGCATTTTCGCCATGCCGCGCAAGAACGAAGATATGACCTTGGGGTCGGAGGTGTCGGACGGGAACCCGGATAGCACCATCTGAATATCTTTATCGGTTGCCGGCCCTGGCGGCAGACTCTGGACAGCCGCCGTATTGCGTAGGCGTGTAAATTCTTGGCGCAATTCACTGACTGCGCCTTGACTGCCTGTAGATTTTTTAAGCCATTCATTGAATGAGCCCAGACTGCCCCAAGACGTGCCAATATCATTAATGCGATTGGACAGTGAATTGAACTGCTCCGCTTGTTGCTTGGATGTGGAGGCAGCAATTGCGGCTTTGTTTATTTCAACTTTTGCGGCGTCTGGAATAGCAACAGCAAGATCGGCAATCTTGGCAAGTGTAAGATTAACATTTGCCTGCGTAGTTGCTTGATCTAATTTAAGTTTTGCAACTCTGTCATTTATTTGAGACTGAAGATTTTTTACATTCCAATTTTCAGTGGTTATTTTTGACTGATTGAGCTGATCTGCAAACTTTGCATTTGATGCCGCCAAAAGTGCATCTGATTTGTCTTTTGACAACTTAAACGCTGCCAATGGCCTAGCAAATTCAGCGACAACGCCTGCGGCCAGTGCGTCCTCTTCCGCCTTTGCGGCGGCTGCTTCAGCTTCTCGTAGTTTTGCTGGCGCTTGGGCCTCCAGCCTGCCGGTAGACAATGTCCTGTCAACGTTCTCTAGAATTTCTTTGCCGCCAGGCATCATGGCCATCATGATGCCAATTGTATTTTGCGCGCCAGTTGGGTTTATGCCAATCAGCTTCAGGTATGTTTCTGTAGCCTTTGCCTTTGGCTCATTGCCACTGTTTCTGTGTGCATCAATTTGATCCTGCAGCAACTGTGCTGCAATTTCAGGTTGTCCCGCTTTGAGCGCTGAATATACTTGCCCTGCCTGTGACAATGTATTTTGATTCTGAACGGTTGTCATCTCCCCGGCAATTTTCAATATATTGTCGGCTTGATCTTTTGGCAGCAGGAAAGATGCTTGAGTAAGATCGCTGGCTGTTGCATTTTTGTCCGCAAGCAGTGCTTGGACTTTTGCTTGAGCATCCATTGCATTCTTGCGAGCCGTCTCTTTTGCTTGGGCCTCTGCTTGCTTGGCCTGCACCTCTGCACCAGCAGCACCAAGTTTGAACCCGCCCAGTGCCGCCTCAAATGGGCTCTGCACGTCTATTGCGTAATTCATCGGCGGTTGGAATGGATTGATGCCTGCCATTTTTTATCCTTTAGAACCCAAAACCTGGCTTTTTGCCAGCGCCGATTTGAGCGCCGACAAACTGGCCCGGCAAGTTGAACAGTTGCCCATAGGCCTTGGCCTCGCCAAGGATACCGCCAGCCTCTGCGGAGCCTTGCTGTCCGAGCAGGTTGGCAATGTTGGTGCCAGTCTCCATGCCGGCTGCCCCAACGCCAGCGGCGGAGGCCTGGCCCAGGTTTGTCATGCCGCCGAGTCGTCCGTACTGCTGCTCAATCAGGTTGGACAGGAGTTGCGGCCTGAACTGACCTAGTGCGCCCTGCAGATTACCGCCGCGCAACCCGCCGGTGGCCGATGCCTGCTGTAGCAGCGCGTTTTCGCCCTGCGCAGCCAGGGCCTTGAACGTCTCGCCACCGGTGAGCCTGGCAATAGCGGCCTGCTCTGCTTCCGGCCCTCTGAGGCCTAGCAATGTCTGCTGCTGCTCCAGTGCCGGAATGCCCGCCTCGGTGTACGGCTGCAGGAGTTTGCGCATCTCGTCAAACTGGCGGCGCTGCTCCTCAATGCCCGCCTGAGATTTGGCGCCTTGAGCGGCGGCAGCGTCACCGGCTGCGCTAGCCTGCATCGAGCTACCGACCAGCTGGCTCCCCGCCACAATCATTCCGGTTACTGGATCAGGCATTGCCGAACTCCTTCATGTAATCTTCAAATTTCTCGCCGTACAGGTTCATGACAAGATGTGCGTTTTTGGTTGCGAAGCCCGAGCCATGCGATAGCGTAACAGCCATCAGGATCAGATCATAGTACCCGGCTCGCCAGATGAAGGATTTTGCATCCGCATGCCCGCTGCGCTCGGCGCTGTCTGATGCCTGCCACTTCAGGACCGAGACCGCAAGCATTGGCACCAGGTGGTGCGAGTTGGCGGCAAAGAATTGGTTTTGCGGCATGCCTACGAAAACGTTCCAGATGGTGGCGTTCAGGTCTTTGCGCTTGACCGCATCGCCGTCTGCAATGTCATCAAAGACCTGAATGGCGTCATAGACCATCACCAGCCACTCGATGGCTGGCTCGGGCAAAAGAAAAACCTTGCGCAGGTTTTCTATGAGCCATTCAAGGTTAGTCACAACGTTCAATCTTCCATCTCAAATTCACGCTCTTCCCAGGCCTGGCAGACGCGCAGATCGTGGCAGATGAACTCAAACTTGTTGCAGTAGCCTCGGAACCCGGCCTCGGTGTCCCAGTCGTTGCGAGGGATGCGCTCCATTTTAGCCTGCGTCATGGTGCTGTTGTCGTAGTACTCGCAGTTCGAGCACCGGCGGCGCCGAGCCTCCTTCTCGTCCACCTGCATCGCCTTGCCAACAGCGACCCAGAAGACCTTGTTGGCTGTTGGCTCGTTGGATGGGTTCTCAGGGCCAAGCATCCAGTCCTCGATGACGGTATCGGTGTTCTTCTTGTTCTCGGCTGTAGTGATGAACTCCTCGCCCATCGGCAGGCCTGCGAAGCCCTGGGGGATGACCATAAATTCCTTCATGCTGTTGGGCTCCTTCAGGTAATTTCGCGGCCTGACACGCGCAGCGTGAGCGCCGTGGCGTTGCTGGCAATCGTGCTGATAAATGCACCGGCGTCGAGCTCTTGGCCGACCAGCTCTGGGCACAGGTAGGTCTCGCCTGGCACCACGGCTCGGTCATCAATAATCAGGTTGGCATTGCCTGCGCTGCCGCCGGACTGCACCAGATTGACGCTAAATGTTCGGTTCGCCGTGTCGGTGTTGGTCACCGTGGCCTTGTCGATCAGCGCCTTGACAGAGTTTGCCGTGTACTGCGTTGTTTGCAAGGCCTCCATCTGCTTGGGGGCCACTAGGGTTTTGACAATTACGGTCATTGGACACCTTCGATGTTGTTGTTGACTGTAAGAATTATGGACGGGATGCCGGGGTGCGGTGCCGCAGCAGGGAATGTCTTCAGCTCAACACTCAAGTCAGTGACCGAGAACATTAGCTCAACATAATCGCTGGCCTTGAGGTCAAAAAAGTAATTCAGCGATGAGAAAATCTCAGCATTGTTGCCTTGAATTGTTATTCTGCTGCCGCTGTTTGCCACGTCAACGCCATTTAGGCGGAACCAGAAGTCAAAAACCGCTGTGCCGCCACTTGTTTTGTCTATCTGAAACGAGGTGTCAAAGTTGTAGATGCCCTCGCTGTCCACAATGATGCGCGAGGTGGGCGAGCCGATATACACGCCATTGCTCAGGTCGGTGCTGTTGAACGTGATCGCCGTGGCCGTGTTGATGACTGTGGCTGTTTGCGTGGTGGTGTCGTAGAACGATCCGTACCGCGAGCGCTTGAATTCTCTAGCCGGCGGCGTCATTTGCAGCCCTTCGACCGAGGCCGTCAGGCTCCCGAGCATGGCCATGGCTTGATTGGCTTTGTTCTCGGCCAGCGCGGCATTGATGGCTGATTCTTGCGCCAGTGAGGAAATCATGGACAGCGCTTGCACGGCGGTGGTTTGAGCAATGCCGGCGGCAATGTTGACCTCCAGCACGCCGTCAGGCCCGATAGCATCAACAACCGCAAACAGCAGCTCAAACTGTCTGATCTGCTGCTGGTCAGTCAAAAACTGCGCGAGCTGATCCCGCGTCAGATTGAGCTTCCGGGAGTTCGGCGCAGTGGTTGCCATGGATTAGAACGCCAGCGCTTCTAGCTGGGCCTCTAGCCTGGCAAATGACACGTGGGCGCTACTGTCGCCTCTGAATCGCTGGATGCGCCAGTTGCGCATGTGGCCCTGCTGGAACCATGCCAGGCGCTTCTTGGTGTCGCCTGCTGTGCCGACTGAGATGAACCTGTCCTGGCTCCATGATCTGCCGTCTACCGAGTAGCTGGTGCTGATCTGCGGGTTGCCTAGTGCCGCTGAATTCGGAACAGCGAGCTCGAGCAGGATGTATTCGCCATTCTCTTGCAGCAAAAAGAACCCGTTTTCTTGAAGCAGGCCGTTGACCACCTGCGTCACTACCGCAACGCTTCCGGTGAGCGCCACCAGTTCTAGCTTGTTGAAGATGGCGCCGTTGCTCTCGTTGTAGACGATGAGCGTGCCGAATTCCCAGCGCACTAGTTCGCCCCAATGGTAGCCGGTGTCCTGCACAAGATACCCGATGGCGCTGGACTGCGGATCGCCGACCAGCCACTTGTTGTAGCACCAGACGATGTTCCTGGCCCGGTACTGCGCAATTCCGGTGGTGGTGCTGGCCAGAACAAACCAGACCTGCTCTTGCAATGCTTGCGATGCAGATGCGTCGT
>Ga0208975_1000091_pt1 | contig 44932 bp, 42 predicted proteins | sample GreLakmeER78MSRF_FD_187700 | JGI IMG/M metagenome (GOLD analysis project Ga0208975, IMG submission 187700) | Freshwater lentic microbial communities from great Laurentian Lakes, MI, USA - Great Lakes metaG ER78MSRF (SPAdes) | ecosystem: Environmental > Aquatic > Freshwater > Lake | place: Great...
ATGAGAACGGTTTGGTGCTTACAGCGACAGCACGATGCTCGTACATGTAGACAGGTAGGCAGGTCGCTAGGTCGTGCACTTTCTCAAGGTATTTCCGCATTTCTCCCCATCCCGAGAAGTCTCTCGTATTTGGCTTGTAATGCCCGGGAAGATAGGGATTCTTGTCTCCTAGGTTGTACCTACGATGGTAGCAGACCATGGAGCCTAGGTTGTCGTCTTCCCTTGGGTTGCAAAGGACTTCTTCGGTTTCGTGCTGAATTTGATACATGATATAAGGTTTTAGAGGGTTAATTATAGAGTGATTTCGGATTGCTTGTCAAGGTATCCCAAAACAGCTTCTTGGCTTCGCTTAGGGGATAGTACAGGTATTTACGCTTGAATAGATGCCCATCTATGCGTATGGATAGGAGGATGCACCCGTCAGGAGTGCGTTCGTGCTGAATGTCGGATTTTTTGGGAGTGTTCATGATGTGGTTTTTTTTAGAGGGTTTTAGGAAAAGATTAGAGCGAAGAGAAAACGTCCAAAGTAGCAGACGAACCAAAAGAAGGCAATGACTTTGACCCAAAGAGGGATAGACTGGTCGTCACGAAGCGGAGTAGGGGAGTTGTAACGCATAAGATATAAGGGTTGAAGTGAAGGCACCGGTGCGGGGATGCCGAATGAATGAAGCCGTGCGGGGATGCCGCACGACAGATAGTGAACGATAGTGATAGTGAAGACAAAAAAAAGAGGACCGAAGTCCTCTCTTTTCATCGTGCGATACGAATGTGGTCGCTGTCAAAGGTAGTGTAGTCGGCGTCCTCAATTTCTGCTTCGTCGGTCAAATCGTTTTCGTATTGCTCGATTATAGCAAGGTCTGACTCACATTTTTCGACGTGTCTTAAGATTTTTTCAAACATTGCACGAAGCATAAAAGACGGAACGTTTGACGTTACCAAATAGGGCTTTGCTGTATTTTTAGGGCTATGAATCAAATTCAAAGTAATATCTTGTTTTGAATCGTTTTCGAATCCAAATAATACAGGGTTGAACGTGTAGTTTGCTACGTTTTCGCTGGCGGTCGGGGTCGGGGTCGGGGTTGGAACGTTTTCGCCTTTCTTTGCGTCGTTTTCCGCCTTTTTCCTCAATCTATCGTTTTCTTTTTTGTCTTTTTCGGCCTGTTTTTGGTCGTCGGTCTTATACACGACCTTTCCCTTCAAATAGTCGGTAACCGCGTCGATACCATACGTTACGGGTTGTTTTTTGTCCAAACGTTCTTTATTTAGAGCCTTAAATTCATCGATTTTTTGACGTGAATTTTCGTCTTTTAATTCACGGCCTAGGGCCAAATATTTTTTAACCATAGGTAACGTAAACGATACCAATTTAGCAAACGTTTCCTGTTTTACGTCCTTTCCCGCAATTTCGCTGGCGTCCAAAATTAACTTAGAACGTTTCAGCGTATTGTCCAAAACTGACTCAAAGTTTTTGAGGTTGTTTAGGCTATCTTTTGCGTTTATTTCGCTTAGTGCCTTTACAATTTTGGCGAATTGTATTTCTTTCGCCTTGGTTGGGAAAGTATAATGCATTATACTTTCATTTGGGGTTTGGGTTTGGGTGTTCATTTGATATAAGGTATTAAAGGTTAAAATCCGATTCAGTACTATTTTTCCCGAATCATTAAAACAAAGGTACGAAATTAATTTGATATATCCAAATTTTTTTTAACTTTTTTTTTGGTATAATGCATTATCCACCGGATGTCCACTTTATTGGACACATTGTCCATTTTATTGGACACAATTAATTTTCAACCTAACGACTCCCTTTGTATAGTGTTATAACACAAGATCCATTCATGCCCTAATTTTTGCTAACATAGGATAGCCGGTTTTGCTTTGAAATATGTTACAACATCAAATACATTTTCCTCCTCATTCAATGTTACCAACACAAGATACATCATTTTTGTATTTAGTGTTACCAACACTGAATACATTACTTACAACACGTTTTGTTTGTTTTGTGTTACCAACACAACACGAACAAAATAGACAGACCTATTCATCATGTGTTACCATAACAGCAGATAAACTAACCACCGGTTATACAATATGTTATATAACACAATGTAAATCGGTAATGGATTGTTTAGAGCCAGAACAGACGGGGGGGAGGTACTTTCGGGACGACCGGTGAGCACGGACGGATGGGGGGGTATGCCAAAATTTACGCCTATCCCTTTTTTTGGAGTACCACCGTCAGCTCCAGGCTGACGTGATGACTATGACTTCGCACTAGTTGTCACATTTTGACTACCAATTCGGGATAATTCCGACCTAATGTGCCTTAAAAGGCACAAGTAAGGGTCATTTTGGGTCGTAGGAGGGACGTTAAGTGGTTACAGATCCTAACCGGTTGGCTTATCGGGCCGATTGCATCGGCCTGGTGGGGGCATTAGGGGTTGCATCCCTACCGGGACACATCCCCAAAATGGGGGTTGTTGTGAGTAGCTTGGGGAGTGGTTCATAAAGGGTCCTATTCTTCTATATACAAGACACTTTTTTGGGGTGTTTCAAAATAGTGCCTCTACGCTATTGAAAACAGCGTTTTTTAGGGGGTCTAAAAAGGGGTGTGTGGTGAATTTCTACCACTTTTGTGGTGAATTTCTACCACATTTTGGGAACCCAATGGGGTCATTTGGGTTATCTTTGTAGCATGGCTAAATACGTACGGAAGCGTTCTCTGTTGGATGAGGAGACTGGGGAGAAGTTCATCTCTGATGAGCACGTAAGGGTTCATAGCGGGTCCACTTGGGACCGCGGTAGGTTCGTCAAGCTGTTCTTACCCGCTATAGACGTTTTAATGCGTTTTAAGCCCTCCGAGTTGCAGTTGGCTATGCACGTACTCCAGCGTCTTAAAAGTGGCTCCAGGGTCGTCGCATTGAGTTTTACGAGCTATCAGGACTTCTGCCAGGTACAGCTCGGGAAGACGGCCGATAGGTCGGCCTACCACAAGGCTGTGAAGGCATTGGTTCGGGAGGGGTTGTTGGTTCGATCGGGGAATGAGTGGTTGGTAAACCATCGCTTGGTCTTTGTGGGGGATCGGGGGAAGTACTTATTTGGGGAAAAGTTGGGTGATTCGGAACTTGGGCGTAGTTGAGGTGTTATGGTGGTATGACAAAAGTGCATTTAAACTTCCACCCCGGCGTGGTGGTGGAGTTGATGGAGGACTACTACGAAAGGTTGGCCAAGGACCCGGACACGAAGTTTGACAGCGTCATGTGGGAGCATGCGTTGTTCGTGAAGCCGAGGGACTATGGGTTGTACGAGGAGATGGTTCATACGCCTTTTTCGGCGTTTGAGAGCCGTTACAGGGCTTTATTGGAAAGCAGCAACTACAAACGGAGGATCTTAGACCATGAGTGAGCACATCTTGGAACATTACGGATTTGAGTTCCATCGGCGTTCCTGGCTGGACGAAGGGTCGGATGGACCTGGCTATTGGGAGAGCGCTACGCACAAGGTGGTTCCCCATGCGGACGACCGGTACAGCATTGTGCAGTACGCGGAGATTGTGTCTTTTGATGACGAAACGAAGTTCTTTGAGACGGAGAGGTTGGATGGACCTGTGGTTTGCTACTGGGGGATGATTGATTGGGAGGACGAGGAGTTCTGCGACAAGCTGCTCACGATGCTTGGGGCGATCATTGAGATCGACCATGGCTTTGACGACGTCTTCGGGGAAGACGAGGAGTGAACCATCGCCAAGGCCGTATTGTTAATGTTTCAGAACTAACAAAACTATGGCAAGTGCAATTCGCTTTCAAGAAGTAATTAATAACAACGGTACCGCTCTCACTGGTAATACGCTGAGAGTTACAGCAATTTCCTCGGATGACTTTAAGTGGGCCTACGCTGGCACGGGAAACAACCGATACGTAGAGTTCTACGACGCCCAGATTGGGGCAGATCGTGTGGCTACCATTACTACGGGGTCTTATGCTAACTTAACGGGTACTTCAGGCACACTCACCCAGGTTACAAGTTCGGTGAGTGGTATCGGCAAGTACGATGCCCCTGTTACCGGAGTTGGAACAGCTACGGGAACATTCATCATCAACATTGAGAATATCGCCGTGGCGTACCTTACGGCAGCTGGGTCTTCGAATGTTCAGTACAAACACAGGGACAAGTGCTACGAGTTTGCGATTACAAGTACTCCTGCGGATTTGAGCACAAGAGCAACGACCAGCAACGCCATTAAGACGCTGTCAGTTACATTCCCGTTGACTTTTATGGGAAACAACCGGGTACTTAACGCCTCAACAAGCGGAGCATCTGGTTGCATCTTTGCATTCAAGACCCTGAAGTCTGCTGGAGTTATTGCGGACGACCGCCGGTTTATTGACGCTGGTGTTACGGGAGTTGTTTCGGAAATCTATTTGGATACGCCTGACAACTTGGTCTTAGCGTCTACCACTGCACTTGCAACAATTATTCCAGGCTTCTAAGCATTAACCCGACATGAGTCAACTATTTAACTTCTCGTTTCAGACATTGGCTGGTGCACCAGACTCTGCTGGCGCTATTAACAAGAACCAGGTGGTTTATGCGCATACTACGCAAACCACGAAGACGTTATTGGTGCTCAGCGACGGGAGTTCTAGGATTGCGAACAACACATTGGCGACTGTCAAGTCAGGCTTTGGATTGGTGTCCATTGGGACCCCGACACGGGTCGATGGAGCTCTTTGGACTAAAGGAGAAGTGCTTGTAAACCAAGACTACCTGGCTCAAGTATACAACGACACATCGGTTAGGCGTGTGGAGCTTAATTGGCCAGCAACGGCTCCCATTGTTTTCACAACTGCTACGACCCTGCCATCCATCGTTAGTGCTGCAGCTGCTGCCGATAAAGGATATGCCGAGTTTGTTTGCCTACTCACTCAGTCTGGAGCAACGGCACCAACCGTTACTGTAATCAAGAACGAAATTTCCGAGAACGTTAGCGCCTCATACGTATCCACAGGCATATACAACTTGGTTTTTGGGTCCATTTCGACAACCCTCAAGGGCGCAGGTGTTTTTCCAGCAAGCAATGGGTCTTTGAATATTACGTTGCAAAACGGAAACTACATTAACCCATTCACAACGGCCTTGTGGTTTGAAGCATACCGGAGCGATGACGCACGCATCGCCATTGAGTCGTACGATGGTACAGACCTCACTGATGGTTTGCTTGCAGGAGCTATGCTCCAAGTACGTCTCTACTACTAGGAGAGAACCAAGGCTTTTAGTCTTGGTTAATAGTGCATGCTATTTAAGATAAGTCAAGAGGACGTCTTTGACGACAACCCTCACCTTTCCATCCTTCCGCAGTTCAAGGGCATCACATCGGACGAGTTCAAGTTCGTAGCCCTCTACGCAGACTGGAAGTCTCCCTACAAGAACCTAGGTCCAGACGAACGCTACCAACGAGCCATTGGCTCTGTGGCGTCCATCCGCAAGGACAAGATGGACAAGTACATCCAGGCGTACTACGAGATGCAGGGCATTGGTTCCGAAAGGGAGTCACTGGAAGCTTTGGAAGCGGCTCTCTCCGAGATTCGTAAACGACTCAAGAATGCGGCCGGCTTAGAGGCTGACGAGATCAAGAAGCTTTCCGCTTCGCTCATAGACCTCACCAAGCAACGTAAAGCCATTGAGCTCCTCATCAACAACGAGATGAACATGGAGCAACCACAGGACAGCGAAGTGGGTAGCATGTCAGCAATTGACGACTTCCACGCATGAAGCAGAGCCTTATTGACTTTCTGTACAACCAGGCTTACGATGTCAACGATCGGGTCAAGCACTACCTTGACAAGATTGGTGCCTTGGAGATGTCTACGTACAAACCTCAGCGTATGATCATCCCAAGCTTCTCCAACAAGACGGAGCAAGCCAAGTGGGAGCATGAGCAGATACGAAGGACCCGGTTTGGCTACAACGGCATCTGCGGGATGATGTACATGTACACCTACTTTTGGAAGATGAAGTCGAAGAACGGAGGTCTTATCTCCCCGGAGTTTCGGCGTTGCAATGCCGAGTTCTTCAACTTGATTGAGTCGTGCCTCTACGGTGGTTCTGACTTGTACGAGGACAATACCGGCAAGGGAGTCATCCTGGGCGGACGGAGACGTTGGGGTAAGTCGTACAGCCTGGCTAACGCCATGTACTGCACGGCAATCCACAACCCGTACTCGGAGATTGGCTTTACGTCCAAGACTGAGGAGGACATGAAGAAGTTCATGAATGACGTACTGAAGACCGGTTACAACAACCTACCGGCTTTCCTCCGGGCTACGTCACTGGCGGGGAACTCCGCGTCCAGACTAGACCTTTCCAAGAAAGTGCGCGACAAGGATGGAAACATCAAAAAGGTGGGACTGAACTCAGTCATCTTCGGGCGTTCTCCGGAACCGACATCCTTTGAGGGTGCCGGTATGCGTATGGTGGTGTACGAAGAGCCAGGCAAGTGGCTGCCTGGGCAGTTGAAGCAGAACTGGTCCTACACGGAGCCTGCATTGGCGGCTGACGATGGTATCACAAGGAAGGGCGTACCCATCCTTGCAGGTACAGCGGGAGATGCAGCGGAGAATGGGGATGACTTCAAGGACTTCTGGTACAACGCGGAGAGCTATGGCCTGAAGAGATACTTTGCCGCAGGGTGGAGTGGTTTCATGATCGATGGAGACATGGGTAATGAGAATGTGATTGAAGGGCTCAAGTACATCCTCAGCGAGCGTGAGAAGAAGAAGAAGCAGTCCATGAAGCGTTACTACGACTTCGTGGTGCAGTACCCATTGGAACCCGAAGAGATGTTCATCCAGGTGGGTGAGTCACCTTTTGACGTGGAGCTGCTCAATAACCGGATGGGATTCTTGGACACGAATCCACCACTGCTCAAGCGTGGTGTCTTTCGAAAGTCCAACGACAAGGTCGTTTTCATCCCCAAGGAGGATGGGGACATCATCATGCGCGAGGAGCCGGAGGACGACGTGCTGTATGCGGCAGGTTGTGACCCTACGGATGGCGCCAAGAAGGAAGGGTCCGGCTCGGACTTGTCGTTCTTTATCGCGAAGGGTCTGTCTTTGGATGAAGAAACGGCCAGCCAGGGGGCTGTCCTGCAGTACACAGCGAAACCCAAGGACATGAACGAAGCTTACGAGCAGTGCGCATTGGCTTTGGAGTACTACAGCAAGAAGAACCCTTGCACGGTGCTGATTGAAAGGAACAGGGCCCGAATGATTGCCTACTTCCAGGACCGGGAGCTGACTAGGTTTTTGGCGAAAAAACCACCCAAGATTGGCAAATTAGCCAGGCCCGGGAACAGCGTGGAGTACGGCGTTTACATGGATGAAATGATTCAAGACCAAATGATTGGCATCTTGGATGACGACATCTCGAACAACATCGAGCAGTACTTTTTTGGAGACTTGTTGGCGGATTTGGCAAATTACAACCCTGAGAACCGGAAGCGGAAGTATGACCGCGTTGACGCATGGGGTCTAACTTTGATTAACTTACGAACCGCATCTAAAAGCCGTTTGTTAAGAAAAAAGACGGATGACAACCTTTTTGCTGGGTTGGGGTACGTCACCAACAAAGAGGGCAAATTAGAACGTAAATGAGCGCAGAAGCGATCCAGACCACTTTCCCCAACATGTGGGTACCAGACTCCCAGAAAGGGGAGGATTACCACAAGAACGCCATCCTGGCGATTCTGGGACAAACGGTCGCCAACGGGTACATCCCGAACCTCTATACCGCCATGGACAAAAGCATGAACTTCTACAATGGAGATTATGACTTGTCCAAGAAGTTTGACTTCCTGCAGAAAGACTACAATGGCAAGAGCCTACCGGCCTTGTGGATTAACTACAACAAGATCCGCAACAAGATTAACCTGTTGGAGGGGGAGGTGGCGGTCCAGAAGCTGGACGTAAGCTGCAAGACGCTAAACCGCGACGCAGTGTCGCGGAAGATGAAGAAGAAGGCTCAGATCATGGCTGAGAAGATTATGGCCATGGTAATGCCTCAGATTGACCCTACGGGGGAACTCATGGAGATGAAGGAACCGGCATTTATGCCCTACTCCGACGAAGAGTTGGAGTTGTACATGAAGTCCTCTTACAAAGAGCCGATTGAGCGAACCATGGACTCGATTCTCCGCTACGAGGTGGAGCGAGACAAGTACGTGCAGACGAGGCTCGCCTTTTGGCGAGACATCTTGATTGTCGGCCGGGCCATTGGGAAACACGAACTGAAGTATGGTAAGCCGCACATCCGTCGTGTAGACCCGAGGTACGTGATTGCGGACCCGTATGTCTTTGACGACAGCTTCAGCACATCGGCCTTTATTGGCGAGTGGCGCTACGCTCCGGTCACGGAGGTCTGCGACACCTATGGCTTGACGCTTGAAGAGTTGAACAGCATCCGCTACGACCAAGGTTCTTGGCTCTGGGGTGGTTATTCGCAGAACGGCACCAACTTCCTGCTGCCCTACATTACCGTGAACAACCAATTCATGTGCTTGGTGTTCTACGCCGAATGGCGAGACATCCGCCAGGTGAGAGCGAAGGTCACCGTGGACCAGTATGGTGGCGAGCACGTCAAGATCCTTGGCAAAGGGGAGAAGGCTAAGCTGAGCGACAAGGAAAAGGAAGCCGGTGGAAGGATTGAGGAGCGAAACGTCGAGACGATCCGGAAAGCCACCCTGGTGGGTTCCAGTATCGTGAAGGAGTGGGGCGAAGCCAACAACATCGTAAGAGACAGCGTGGACAACCCTGTTAGGGCCGAGTACAGCTACACGATTATCTCCCCGCAGTACGTCAACTTCCGCAGCGTTTCGAAGGTGGAAGAGATGGCTGCGTTGCAGGAGTTCAAGGACTTGATCATGTACACGGTGCAGCAGGAGATGTCTTCTGCCGGCCGTAAAGGATTTGTCTACGACTTGCGCTACAAGCCGGACAACCTGCAGTTGCAGGACATCATGTACTACTTGAAGACGGCCGGTATTGCCTTTACGAGCAGCGGCCAGGAGGGCGTTCCTCCGGCGGGTAATCCATTCCCGAGCATCGACACGGGTATCTCCAATTCCATCAACCTGTACCTGAACTTGGCGAGCTACATCGACATGGAGATTGACAAGATCTCCGGCATCAACGATGCACGTCAGGGTTTCCAGAAGGGCGACGCATTGGTTGGTGTGAGTCAAATGGCCGTAATGCAGAGCAGTTTGATTACACAGCCTTTGAACAAGGCTTTTGAGATTTTCGAGAACGAACTGCTGCAGAAGTACGCCAACTACATCAAGACTATCTTCCCATTCCTCAAGGAGCAGTACGAGCCGATTGTTTCTCAGATCGGCATTGACATCATGGAGGTGGACGAGGAGGTCCCTCTGCAGGACTATGGCATCTTCGTGAAAGTCAATTCTGACGACATCATGAACAACCGTCAGAAGTTCGAACAGCTCGTCAGTGCGGCCGTCCAGGCGAACAGCTTGAGCATCGCTGAGGCGATGGTTCTGTTGTTCAACCCTGACACAAAGGAAAGTGTTAAGAAGTTCTTAGCATTGACGGACCGTAAGGCGGCTCAAGGGCAGCAAGCCCAAGAGCAGCAGATGGCTATGCAACAACAAGCAATCCAGCAACAGATTTTGGGAGACACGGAGAAGCAAATTCAAGTGGACAGAGCTCGTTCAGAGAACAAAGGTCAATTGCAGATGTTAAGAGAAGAGTTAAAGAACCGTACAATGGAACAACAAACTCAGCTCGACATGCTCAAGAAAGAGCAGGAACAGAACTTCAACCTCATCATGGAGGCTTTGAAAGAACAAAAAAACCAATAAACACTTATGGAAGATTTAGAATTGTTGGCTCTCCAGAAGCTGGAGGGCGACGCATCTACGGCTATGTCCGGTGGTGACGAGAACGAACAGGCCGCTCTAAGAGCGCAAGGCATTGTGGACCAGTCTGCTGCGCAAGCGGAACCGCCTGCAGAACCTGAGCTTACGGCTCAAGTCGATGTCGATGTAAACTCGGACGATGAACCCGAAGCGCCAGAAACAAACGAAGACGGCAATCAAAATGTTAATGTTGACGAGAACCCTGAAAAGGACCTCAATTTCGACATTGACCTGGACGAAGGCAAGGAGATACCGGTAACAGATGACTTTGTTACCAAGTATCAATCGGAGTTTGAGACGTTAGGGCTTAGCGACGTGAAAGACTCTTCGGGGTTTGTCGAAAAGTTCAAGCAGCTCAAGCAGGAGTTGGAGGAAACGAAAGAATCCACCAAGACCGTCTTCGCCAACGATATGATCCGAGAGGCCAACGAGATCATGAAGCAGGGGGGAGACTGGCTCGGTTACCTGGGCTTGGCTTCCTTTGATTACGATGGAGTCCCCGATGTGGAGCTTTTGTCGTATGAGCTGAAGTCCGACTTCGATTCGAAGGAGGAACTCGATGATTACTTGGCCTCCCTTGACGAGACCCAAATTCGCCTTAACGCGAAGAGGATACGAAAGGACTTGAAGTTGCAGCAGGATGCTCAGAAGCAACAGATTGCTATTAAGGCGGAGCAGAGCCAAAGGGCTTACGACGAGAACCTAAAGCAAGCAATCAAGGGTGTTGAGCGTGTAGATCGCGTCAAGGTCAAAGACCAAGACCGGGCGAGCATCGAAAAGATGCTTACCACCTACAACGACAAAGCCAAAGCTACTGAGTTCCAGATTAAGCACTTCCTGAAGCCTAGTGGAGAACCGGATTTCCAGAAGATGGTGCAAAGCGCCTATAAGCTGGAGATGTTCGACAAGGTGCTTGAGTACGCTACACGCAGTGCCAAGAACTCAGGAAAAGCCGCTGTGATTCAAAACTTGTCCAACGTGGACCGACCCAAGACGACCAACATCGCCGAGGTTACACCACGAAAGGCACTTTCTCTTGTTGAATCCGAAGTTGATAGGTTAAGAAAGGGTGAAAAACCTTTATTTTAAACTTTAAACAAAAAACAAAATGGCTTACGTAAATACAGTCAACCCCAGCAATGCTGCCCCCAATACCATCAGAACTGGTAATGTAGACAGCACGTACGTTTTTGGTGGAATCCAAAAACCCGACTTCAGCGATTACATCACGTATCGCTTTCCTCAGTACACCATCACTACGCTCTTGAGCCGTATCGGCCGCAAGAACCCTGTAGTTGGTAACGACGTGTTCAACTGGTTTGAGAAAGGCAAGTTCCGCCAATCGGTGACCACCACTAGTGCCCCTACCGGAGCGTCTGGCGACACCACTGGTACCGTAACAGTGCCGACTGGAACTCAAGCTTCCTTCTTGCCGGGCGACGTTATTCGCTTTGAAAACAACGCTTATGGTGTTGTCACTGCGGTAACTGGCGCTGGAGGAAACGGCGCTTCTGGAACGCTTTCGATCACTGCTCTTGGAACTAGCTTCGGTGTTAGCATTGCGACATCAGGAATCAAGTTTGCTCACCTGTACAACTTGCAGCAGGAGTATTCTGATAGCCCATCCGGTCGTGTATGGAATGAAACCCAAGTGAGTGAGTACTTGGGCATCATGCGTCGTTCGGTCACTTGTTCTACCACTCAGTCTTCCAACATGAAGTACGTGAAGAAGTCGGACAGCGAATGGTCCTACTACTACATCAACGAGATGGAGACCATGCAAGAGATGGCCATGGACCGCGAGATGTACATCTTGGCTGCGAAGTCAAATGGATCTGCCACAACTGGCAACGTAATGTCTGGCCGCCTTGGTGGTAACGGTATCCTTCCACGCGTCATCGCTGACGGTGTCGTAGGTACCTACTCCTCTGCCATCGCTGAGACTGACCTTGCCGAGCAAGTTCGCTTGATGTGTTTGAATAGCCAAGGCTCTGAGTTCACCGTCCTTTGCGGTAGCTCTGCTTACGCTGACGCTCAGTTCGCCTTGCGTGACTACACCTTGAATGGTGGTATCAGCTTCGGAGTATTCGGCAACGAAGGCATCATGACTGGTATCAACATCACCAAGTACAAGTTCATGGACAAGATCTTGAACTTCGTTCTGTACTACCCATTCGCCAACGAGGCTCTCTTCCCTGCTCCTGCTACCTCTGGTATCAACTGGGACAAGGCCATGTTGTTCTTGAACATGGGTACCGACGACCGTGGCAACCCGCTGATCAACCTGCGCTACAAGCAGGACTTGCTTGGCCAAAGCCTCGAGTTCCGGCGCACCGTCCAGGAAGGTATCACCTCTCCTGAAGCTGGCGCCTCTGCATCCCGTTCCAATGGTAAGGACGGCTTCACAGTGGACTTCTACTCGTCCATCGGTGTGGAGCTCCGTGCTGCCAACAACCACGGGTTGTTGTACGCTGCCTAAACACAGCGGTTCTACGTGGAGAACCCTCGCCGAAAGGCGGGGGTTTTCTTTTTTAGAACCAATCCAAACATTCGGTGTTATAGTGTCATAAAATTAAAACAATGCCAGTAAAACAAAGCGACTTTGAGTTCTTCCTCCTGCAGGCAGGAAACGGGAGTACTTTTCATTTTTCGGAATACAAGACCTTGGACGGACAAGTCCATCGTTTGACGGAAACCATCCTTCCGGATGGCCGTACGCGCTACAAGCGTTTTCACTTCAACATGGACGAGCCTATGTTGGTCCACAAGGCCAACAAGGACTTGATGGACTTCTTGACGAACCATCCGAACAATCCGGAGTCTCCTTGGTTTAATGGCACTTCATTGTTTAAGAGGCTTCAGCCGGAGGTTGAGTCCAAGCAGCGCATTGAGGACAAGCTGTTGAACGCTAAAGCGCTCACGTTGGCATCTGAGCTGAAGGGACGTAGGCTCTTGGAGGTTGCATCGCTTTGTGGTATGTTCTACGACGAGGAAGACGAAACCTTGGCATTTGAGAGCGTTCTAACCTATGCTGAGCGCAATCCAAAGCAGTTCTTGAAGGTGTACAACATTCCTAACAAGGAAGCCCGTATGCGTCACCTAGTACGCACGGCTGTAGGGCGTGGCGTTATCACAACGAACGACGGCGTGTATCGCTTTGGTAGCTACACCTTGGGCGTGGACGAGAACTCGACGATCGGCAAATTGGTCAACGAGAAAGAAGTCTTGGACATGGTTGAGAGCCGTATTGGATTCTTGGACTCGGAGAAAGAGGAGCCCAAGCAGGTGGTTAAAGAACCGGTTGAGGAGCAAGGCCCAGAGATCACCATGGCTGAGCTTAACAAGCACATGAAGCCTAAAAGGCCACAGCAGTAAACCAGTAGGGTTTGGTTGGGTTAAGGGAGCTTCGGCTCCCTTTTCTTTTGAACCCGTATGTTGGATTGATTGTTAAAAGAAAGATAGCAACGCCCAATGACAGCAACAGAATTAAGTGCAAGGTTTGACCTTATTTGCGACAAAGTTGGATCGCCTTACTTCACCGCAACAGAAAAGGACAACTTCTTCAACACAGCTCAGCTGAGCCTTGTTGACGAAATCCTTTTCCCTTCCAAGAAGCAAGACCGCAAGGACGTTGACGCTCTTGATTTCAGCCGTGAGGATGCCTTTCAGCAAGGCATTGGGACGCTTGTTAGAACGGCAGCTGTTTCGGGCATAGCTTCGGGAGACACTGTAATAACCTTTGCTGAAATTAATACAGCATTAGGCACAGGAACAGTATACAAGGTTGTTAACTTTCTTGTACAAGCCGCGACGGGATCAACAGATTATGTCAGCGCTAAAAGAGTTAGGACTATTACCGCTGCTTCGAATGTCTACAAAGGGTTGAGGACTTTTAATACCGCAACAACAGGTAACAGAAACGCCATTTACACCGTGTCATCGTATGCTTCTGGAACATCCGGAACAACGAGCCTTGGTCAGATTGAGTTTTACCCTGCTGCTCCTGTGAGCGGTTCGTCATATCGTGTTGAGGTCGTTGTATTCCCAAGACCAATTAGCACGACCGGGACAACCGTCAATCCAGAGATTGACCCGATGTTCCACAACGAGCTTTTGTTTAGATCTCTGCAATTGGCTGGCATATCCATCCGGGAAACGGAGCTTTACCAATCCACCAACTTAGAACAAGCTAAAGAGCAATGACCAATACCGTAAGCATTGACGAGATCGTCAGCAGCGCAGCGATTGCCTTGGGCATGGAGAACGACCGTTACCGGGTTCTCTTCTACGAATGGGCGTTCCAGGGCTCTCGAGACATTGGTCTGACGACCTTGAACTTGACCAATACCACAGGCTCCATCTCTGGTGGTGTCTATTCGATTCCTAGCAATTGCGTGTACATCGACTCTATTGCGATACAGGTAGGGGCTAGTGGTCACGTCACATATCCGTTCTTTGATTCCAACTACTGGGCGAATGTTCCGGATGACGACCAGACTCAGTACGACAAGGACTACATCGTGAGCCGTCAAGGCAGCAACCTAATCTTCAGCAGCACCGTAACCAGCAATGGCTACGACAAGGTCATCCTACGCTATTACGCTATGCCTGTGGACGCGAACAACACTCCGTTGGTACCAGAGTATTACTTGAGGGCGATCGTTGCTTACATCGAATATATGTTCGTCAAGCGTGAGCGCTACAAGAAGCGCAACGAGATCCCTATGAGCGAGGTACAGATGTTGTATCAGCAATGGGTCACCTTGAAAGCTGACGCTATGTCGAAGCGTAACCAGCCTCAGAAGCCCGAGATTGAAGCCGCGATTGCTATGTGGCTTACCATGCTCCCCAACCAAAAACGATTGATTAGAACGCCTAAAACCCCTAATTAATGGAAATTAAGAAAGAGGGTCAGACATTCTTCAAGGGCATGCACAAGGACTTTTCTCCGGCCTTTCAGCCGGAGGATACCTATCGTGATGCAACCAACATTGAGTTGACAGCTGCGGGCGAGCAGATGATTGTTAACCAAATCAAGAGCTGCGTTAACCTACAGTCAAAAAACTTAAATACAGCTTATACAATTGAAAGCGTCAACATCCTTGGATATACGATTGCTAAAGCAAGTATTTCTGGGGTACCGAGGGATGGATTTGTTGTTTATGCGCACGTAAAGGCAGACTCCATTCCTAGCTTTAACAATGGCATTTACTTTTTCGCTCAAGACGGAACCTATGCTGACGGAACAATTTACACCATTTGCAGTGGCTCAGATCTAAACTTTTCCCCTACAACCAGCATTGACTCTTTTTTTACTGAAGACCGGGAGAACAAGACGGTTTATTTCACGGACTTTTCTAACACACTTAGAAAGATCCAAATGGACACCAATGTTTGGCCATACGCTTCTGCGTCTGACCTCAACGTCATCTCGGACGCAAGTTCCGCAATGTCGATGACCATTACCGGGCTTGGAAACGCTGGGTCTTTGTTGGCTGGAACGTATCAATTGGCTTATCGCCTAAAGAATAGCACGGTAACACCAAGCACCTACACGAAGTGGTCAACGTTTACGAACCCTGTGCCCATTATACCCCTGTCTTACAGCTCTGGCACCACGGTCAATTACTATGGCGGAGCAGTAGGTGAGCAAACGTCCAGGTCAATTAATTACAGCATAGCGCTATCAACTGGTGAAACTACATCGAAATACGACAAGATTGAAGTAGCTGTCGTAAAGAACAACGACGGAACCTATGTTCAGCAGTTGGTCGCTTATGTAAATGAGGTCATAAATACAAACACGGGTACTACGACACTCACGGGGACATACACAGGTAATGAGGCGGAGTTTGAGCTAGACATTGACGAGATTACGGCGCCTGATGCGCCGGTAGAAACCGTCAAGACGATCGTAGAGAAAGACAACCGACTTCTTGCCGGGAATATCAAATACTTTGACCGCAGAATTGCGGACGACGAAGTCAATATTATTGAGGCGAAGACCATTCGCAGAACGGTTGACTATGAAGATCCGTTGAATACCACTCGTTACCGTGGCCACTTCCGGGACGAAGTGTATCGCTTTGGCATCACTTACCACGACGAATACGGCAACTGGTCCCCGGTAAAGCCATTAGACTTCACAAACTTCTCGGCTAGTACGGAAAAAGTCGGAAACGTGACAACAGGGACAATAACCTCTGGGAGAATAAATTACAATGAAAACACAATAACAATTTCTAGAGGAACAAACTGGCCAACCGGGACAACTGGATTTGTACAAGGGGAATCAGTGTATTGTGTTATGGACGTACCAGGTACAGGCACGTTCTTTTTTGAAACGGAAATAATTTCGGTTGTTACAACTGGACTAGTTATTGCAATGCCGGCTAGTGTTCTAGCGCCATATCCGTCGCTCAATATAGCTACAGGGACGGCACAGCTAATACCACTAAAAGGTAATGCGTACAACCACTCCTCTGATCAGTTTTCTTGGAAGTTCCCAAAAAGGGAACATATTGGCGTTGCAAACACTGGCGCAACGGGAACATTTGGGACATTGGAGTACGGCACATATTCGTTGTTGGCATCTACTGGAGGGTCTTCCTTGCCTCAAGCATTAGGGTTAGGGCTACAGGTTTCCGGACACCCAGATTGGGCCAAAGGCATGGCCGTAGTTCGAATGGATCGAGACAGGGACATTCTTTACCAAAGCCCAATCATTCCATCGAGCCTTTATCTTGGTACGCCGACTCCTGGAAAAAACCTAGCGACAAACAACGACTACACGATTACGAACGGCATTGGGGAGTTGGATTATTTGGGACCGAAATGCCTCAAGATGGGTACGGCCAGGAATATGGAGGCGCTAAGCGTGTTTGCTGGAGCAACTGTGGGACCGGTCTCTGTAGTCAAAGAGGCATACAAATTCCCCGCATATCAGGGAATTAATTCGATACCAGAGAACAGGATGCTTTGGAAGAAAGCCTTCGCTCCCGCGGTTGACTATGTCTACAACAGCGCTGGATCTCCTCTCATAAATACGCCAGAGCTAGTTACAATGAACGTCGACATCGTTGACGTTTGTGGGTTTACTTTATCGTCTCCATTAGGGACAGGAACTGTTGTTCTCACCCCAACAACTACGACGTCTACCGTTACGTCAGCAGGCATGGCCATATCATATCCAACAGGGTATGTTGAAGCAAGAGTTTATTCCTGCACTGACCATAAGTTGCACTGGTATCCCAACGAGCTTATCAATATGAGGACCCAAAGTTCTGCAGGAACTGGAGGCACTTACATAGACACTTATAGGAGAAAGATACAAGAGTCATTCCTTCAAGTTAACGGCATTCAAACCGCATCATTTGTTGGCTCTGAAAAGGCGGCCGACGTGCTGTCAAAGCTGGGCTCTACGGGCGATCCGCTTGCTTTTGCGTACTACACCCGTACGATGCTGAATTTGTCATCGTTGACAACAACCGAATTGCTAATACCAATTACAAAGGGTAATTCAAAAATTTTGTTGAACACCCCCGAGTCTGCGTCATCTAATGGCGCTAGCTTGGGAGACGGGAGAAGCTCTGTTAACTACTTGATAGCTGGTACAGACTTAACTGCTCAGCAAAAGAACTCGTCTATAGACATGAGCGATGTTGGTACGGCTAACCTGTACTCAACAAATATTGAGGCACAAAGAACAACAGCGATTAAACTCAATCAATTCTTAGAAGATCCCCTGTATCTTATTACGGCAAACTATTGCCCACTCAATGCTATGCAGTTTGGTTACATACCGAGAGTATCTGGGTCGACCATTGTTAGCGGATCGTACTCTTTTGTGTCTGGAAGAACAAACACTTTTGCAAGCGTAGCGTTTGCTCAATACTTAAACAATTACAACCCAACTGGCGGCACTAAGCAGTTGAGAAATGGATTAATTTACGGCAATCCATTGATGAACGTGACTTGGCTTGGGTCCACATTGGTGGACAATATTCGTGCAGTACCAGCCTATCCACAGGTGGTCTCTGGTGGCGTTAAAATGAATCATGCTCCAGTAGAAAACGTTGATTGCGCGGTAGAGTTCGCTTACTCTAGCGAAGGTAGCTCATTTACACAATACTCAAGCCCAACCACCGACATTCATCAAGCCCTTTATGTAGCCAACCTTCGTGCTGGAAAGCCTGACTCAAGGTATGGCAATCCAAACCAAATACAGGAGTACATCCATACTGGAGCATATTCGGCCATTACGGGCGTTTCTCAAACGGTAACCCTTGAAGTATGGGGTGGAGACTGTTTTATTTCAAAATACAGGTACAAAGTCAACGACGAATACAACGTGCCTGCATACTATTTGCCTACCGCTAGCGGTGTTGGAAGCCTTGATTTTGACTTTAGAGGCTATTGCGAGTCATTCCCAACCGGATTCACACAAAGGGTATTTAAAACTGGAACAAAGACTAGCCCGGAGTACATCGAGATGTACACCGAGGGCGAAGCCAACGCTTTCTACAACTCGGACAAGAGTCGTTTCCCGTACTACAACTTGACTGGAGCCACTGCTGGCACCGTGGGTCATTACCAAGCAGACGCCTTCTACAGTTACAACTTTGGTTACTCTATTGAGAACTTCCCCAAGAAGTTCTTCTCCGAGAACCGGTTGACATCTGTATCACAGAACTACCCTGCCAGGCTCATTTACTCAGATGTGCGTAGCGCAGACCTTAACCAAGACGGATTCTCAAGGTTTAGGGCCTTGAACTTCTTTGATATGGACGAGAAGTACGGAAAGGTGACCAAGATCGCTCTGCTTAACGACGGAGAGCCCATCATTGGCCAGGACGACTCTATCTCTCTGCTGTACGTCAATAAGTCGCTCACAACGCTACAGGACAACTCTACGTTGGCCGTACAGGGCGGTACCTACATCAGCGACAACACCCCTCCAAAGTATCTGACAACGAACTATGGCGTTGAGTTGCTTCGCTGCATGATTCCGACGGAGAACGGAGTTTACGCTTTGGACACCAAGCGCGGTGTCCTCATAAATCTGCTGGATGGCGCCAAGATTGTGTCGTTGTCAAGGATGGAGCAGTACTTCCGGGAGAACTTCTCGGAGACCTACGTCCCATGGCTTGAGCATACGATTCAGATGTCGTACGATCGTGTTGACAAAGTGTTGTACATTATGGGCGCACTGCCAGATGCGGACAACCCCAATGACAACAAAGACACAATTAAGTGGCTATCTTATGGGGTCAAGCTAGACGCATTCATGTCCAATCTTGATTGGGACGTGCAGGGCAATGGTCATGGAGGCAAAATCGGTAACAGGCCGTTGTACGTCTTTGATCTAAATGGCAGCACCTATCTGCTTCAGACGCATAGAAATAGTCAAAATACCATAGCAGACATCCATATTAATCAATGGAAGGGTTCAACAAATAGCTACCTTATGTTGTTAAGCGGAAACCACATCCAAAAGATAGACGCCAACATTGAGTACGTCTTCAATAAGAGCTTGAATGAACCAAAAGTTCTTGACGTTGTTGGTATTAATAGTCAGTCTACTTTTAGCCAGTACAACATAACATCTTTTAACGATGGAACTACGGCCAATCCGTTGTTGTCTTTATCAACTGGAGACCAAGCTAGCACTGGCAGCACAAGGCTCGGAATGAACAGCACAAACTTTATCAGGGGCACAGGCGATAAAAGGCTCGTTGGGGCTTACCACATCATCAAGTTGTGGTTCAACAATCAGTCAAGCGCCATAAAGCTTCGCTCTGCCATCAACCAATTCAGAAAAGTCTTTAGGTAATGGATCCAAGTCTATACAACCCGGTCATGATGCCCAACAAGTACTCCTACATTGAGGAGGCAGGGGCTAAAGCCAAGCAAGAGAAGCAGCAAGCTGCGAGTCCTTGGGCTACAGCTATTGGCGGAGCTTTAGGAGCCGTTGCCGGGTCTTTACTTGCTCCTGGAGCAGGGACGATGGCTGGGGCGTCTTTAGGAGCCTCTATTGGCGGATCTTTAGGCGGTGCCGTTGGATCGCTCTTTGGCGGTGGAGCACAAGCAGACGCTGAAGCTCAAGCCGAGGAGGAGTATGGTCAGATGTATGCCTCCGAGATGGCCGATCGTAACCAAGCTATTGCTGACGCTATGGCCTCTGCCAGGCAAGACGCTTACCTTTCCGAGATACAAAATATGCGCAAGAATGTTATGCCTAATAGGACTGAATACCTTAAATTTGTTTAACAATGGCTACACTTGACGAGTTACTTGCTAAATCAGCACAAGCCCGTATGGGCGTGAACCCGTATGTGTCAATGGGCGCCAACATTGGCGGCAACCTCATATCGGCCCTAGTGGCCAATCAAGCTCGTAGGAGGGCCCAGGAAAGACTTTCTGGCCTTCAGCGACCTTCGCTACCCGCTTTCCGTCAAAACCCTCTCCTGAGCCAAAGAATCGCCCAACAGCAGCAATTGGCTGACCAACCCATGATGGGTTATCAGAGAGCTGCCGATGAGCAGACTGCCAGGCAAATGGAGCGTGGTCGTCAGATCGCTGCAGGACTGGGTGGTGGAGCAGGCTTAGCCTACATGCAGGGAGTGAGTTCGAATGCCGCTGCACAGCAGAGGCAGGGCTTGCTTACCGACATGAACATGCAGGCAAGGAACCGAGCTGAGCTGGACCAGTTGATTAACATGAGAAACCAGGAGATGCAACAGCAGAGGAACTTGGAAGCCATGGATTACCAACTCGGACTCCAAGACTATGCCCGTCAGAGGGAAGGCTTAGAGGCTGATGTTGCTCAGCAAGGATCCAACATTAGTGCCGCAATCGGTTCTTCCGTTGCGGACATCCCGCAATACATTCAGAACTTCCGGATGTACAACGCGCTGAAGAACCCTCCTATGCCTGCTCCGGCACAGGCTACGACTAATCGTGTTCTTGATGTGCCAGAGTTTGCCCCAGAGTCAGTGTCTCCCTATGAGGCAATGATGTCTCGAAACCCAATGTCGCCCTACGAGGCGATGATGTCACGCGTAACTACACCAGAATTTTCTACTTCAAGAGGCATGATGGACCGGGGATACTCGATGTCTATGGGTATTATGCCAAGATTTTACAGACCTTATGGCCGTTGAACTTACCCCTAGAGTAGCCCAGCAGACTGCTGGCTTTGGATTTCAGGTGCCGGTGTTCCGGATGAACCAAGGCGTCAGTGCTGCCACTGCTAACCCGATGTCCAGGGCCGCCATGCAGCCTATGGAGATGGTCAGTGAAGGACAATTTGGATTGAACCCCAATGTCATGGCCATGGCTGATGAGCAGTCAAGAGCGCAGTTCTTTGCCGGCGTAGACGAGCTGAATCAGTTCGTAAACAAAGCTGCCGAGTTCGGCATCGACCCCAGCAAGGTGGACATGTCCGTGCCTGAAAGCTTTGCGTTGAACCAAGAGTTCCGTAAGCGCGTACAAGGCTTGCAGCAGCAAGCCAGGGCTATCTCTACCGGAGCTGCACAGACAGCCGTTGCGGAACGAGAAATGGACAGGGCTTCGATGTTAGAGTCTAGGGCATTGGTTCAAGAACAACGTCAAGAGAGTATGGACCAAAAAAGCCGAGATCGTTTGTCAAAGAAATACATCTCAAGGTTTAGAACGCAAGAAGACCTTCTCCTCAGAAAGGCTCAACAGGATCTAGCTCCATCTCAAGTTCCGGCTTTCAAAAAGAATGCACAAAGCCTTATTAACGCCTACGATAAGCAGCTATCCGAAATAGAAAAGTCAACAGAGTCTCAAGAAGACAAAGACTTTTTAATTGAAGAGTTAAACATGAGGAAAAGCCAAATTGCTCCATTCTTGAGCGGAGAGGCAGCACTTTATATTGAACAAGCACAGCCAGGAACTTCTGGGCCTACTTCGCTTGGGACAATCGCCAACCTAGGTTTTTATGAAGGCTTATTGAAGAAGCAGTTGTTTGAGAACCCGATTAAGATGTCGCCGACATCGTCTAGGGTTGGAGGATTTGCCCTTTTGAGCAAGACAGGCGACCCAAAGAAGAACGTGTTAAAGCCTGGAAGCTTTGACCAAGAGATTGATGTCACGGGGTATGAGCAAGGATTCTCGTACATCTCCCAAAATGGTGAAAGAATACCTGTAAGAGCGCAATTCGCCAAGAGCTTTCCAAAGGCCAACTTGGTCCCAACCGTTCTGCTAAAAGGACGCGCCAACATTACTCCTGCGGCGACATCTATAGCCCTTGGGAAAGACAAGCCAAAAGCAACGAGAGAAGTCGTGTTTGTCCCAAGCAACGATGAGTGGCTGATGGCCGTAAACGCCGGTTACAACGACAATGCTGTAGCCAATCAGATAAAGGCCATGATTATGCAGGGAGGTGGAGCTGCTCCGTCCTCCGGAGGAAGCGCACAAGGACTTGACAGCGATTTAGTTTTCTAAATAAAACAGATGCCAAACAAAGTAGACTATCGGACGTTCTCTCAGAGGGTAAAGAACAAGTACCCTGAGTACATCAACATGGGCGACCTAGAGCTCGCTCAAATGTGGGTTGAACAAAACCCACAGTACGGAGAGTTCGTGATGTTTGACCAGCAACCCGTAAAAAAAAAAGACCAAGCCGCACCTTCACTTGGCGAACAAGGTGGTTTACCATCTCAGCAACCTTCGGCCCAACCGAGGAAAGCTAGAGAAGAAAGATTTTTTAGCGGAGCGTTCGGGAACCTCTTGGATGCCCTTGACATGCCAACGCCTGGCGTGCCTGGGAGTGGCTTAGGAATAGGCGACTTTATTGATGACATGGGTAGGGCTTTCTCTTCGGGGAAGAAGGCCGGAGTAAACATAAGCACATCTAGACCATTGTTTTTTAGTGGTCCTGGATCCTCCGATGAAGAAGTTCAAAACTTCGTAAAAGCCGGGACAGAATACACAGGGCCTTCAGATGAAGCCACTAAGTTTTACAAAGATTACGAGGACAGCGGCAAGACCACATTTGGGTTTGTAAAAGCTCTATCTAAAAACCCTGGAGTTGCTCCGGAATTGGTTGTTCAAAGCGCGTCTCAATTCTTGTTTAATCCAGAGGCAAGGGCTGCCTTCGGAACAGCCATTGCTGCAGGCGCTAGCATTGGAGCTGTTGCGTCTGCCCCACTCGGAGGTGTCGGTGCCGCTCCTGGCGCTATAGCGGCCATCCTCCCTGGCGTAGCGGCGGCCAATACGGCGGTATCGACCTTGTCGTCTTTCTCTGAATTGATGAAGCAAGAACTGGACCAGCGCGGATTGGAGTTCAACGAAGATAATGTTAGGACCATACTTGAGGATGAAAAGGCGTTAAGAAAGATTAGAGCCAAATCGGCTGGATATGGCATAGCCATTGGTGCTTTCGACTTAGCAACAGCTAAAGTCGGAGGAGCTATTGCAGCAAAAATCCCCATGACAACAAGGGCCGGTAAAATCAAGTCCACGCTGGCAACCACTGGGGTGGAAGCAGTCGGAGGTAGCGCAGGTGAAGCAGCGGCAAGAGGGGTTACCGGTCAAGAACTGGATCCTGCGGAAATTGGACTCGAAGGTATCGCAGAGATACCTGGAGCAGCTCCAACGCTGCTCTCCCAAGTCCTGAAAAGACCCACCTACAAAATCAATGGAGAGTTTGTTGGCCAAGCGGATGTTGACGACATATTGCAGAACAGCTCTAGGCAAGAACTTGAAAACACAAAATTCGAGGTCTTCAATGACGTGAACATGTACGGGTCGAAATTCCGTAATCGTCTAGAAGACCTGGGCCTACTAGAAGAGATAACAGATGCCAACCCTAACGCCCAAGAGGCCGACATCAATCGTCTTTTTGAGCTCAACTCAAAGCTCAAGAAGGTAGAAAACTTGAACTCAGAATCAGCCAAAGCCTCGGCCAATTGGCTGCGTTCACAAATCAAGGAGGTACAAGATGGACTTCTAACCCAAGAGTTTGCTCCTCAAGTTGCGCAACAAGCCGAAGAGGTTGCTCCAGAAGCCCCACAGATGGCTCCTGCCGAGGTTTCTCCCGAAGTTGGCATGGAGATACCGCAAGAGGACCAAGGTGTCCTACAGGTCATCAATAGCGTCATACAGCCTATCTCTTCTGGCCTTGAGGCCAGGATGAACAATGCCGAAGAAATCCCGATGTCAGAAATCGAGGCTGTTGTTGACGCGCTTATTGACGCACAGCAGTCGGTACGATCGCAGGAGGGTGCCAGGACAAGACAAACGCAGGGTGGATTTGTCACGGAGTTTGGCGCATTAAGCGACCAACAAAAGCGTAACTTTGACACGCTCATTGAGCAACAGATAAACAAACTACTGAACTATGAATTTGCAACAATTACTACAACTGAGCAAGCTGGAGAAAAAACAAAGACTGCAGGTCTTGTTGCGACTCCTAGGGAAGGAAGACCCCTTCCAGAATCAGTCGTCTCAAGAGAACGATTCGATGGAGCAGGAGTCAGAATCGGAGGAAGAGGAGCAGGAAGAATCACAGTCAAAAAAATCCCCGGATTCGGAGGAAGATCAGTCTATGGAGTATCCTTCGGAAACCGAAAAGGAGTAGCACCTGTTGAAGACCTTGAGTTTGACAACCTGGAGTTTGTTGCTCCAGAGATTTTGGCAGATGGGTCTTTTAACGCAAGGGTCAAAGATTCCAAGAGTGGACTTGAGTTCACAATTACCGATCCAGAGCTATCGATAGACTTAGCCATTGCGGCTCAGCTGAAAGAGGCAGGTAGGAAAGAGTTTCCTCAGCCTGCATTCCTTCAAGCTGTCAGAGAAGTAACACAGGGTCAACCGACCCAAGTAACGACTTTTCCCAACCTTGGGAGAACAGGAACGACACCTGCAGCTGTCGGAGTAGAACCTCAAACCGAACAAGATGTACGGCAAGAAACCAATGCCCCCCAAGAAGGGAGAGGCCAAGGAGAAGATGTTACCCCCGTTCCTCAAGAAGAAGGGCGCCAAGAAGGGCAAGTAACTCCTCCCGCTGTAGCACAGGAGGGGGAAACCCCTCCTGCTACTGGCAAAAAGACAAGGAAGACCGAACAACAGAAGGCTGATGAGGGCAAGGCGATATTGGACAAGCTGAAGGAAACACTTCGTTCTTTGAAGGCGAAGCCAGGAGGCGGAGCCAACATTGACTTGACCTTTGGCGTTGTGCCAATCAGCAAGGCCGTATGGAACACGGCTATTGATACAGCCATACTCGCTATTGACGCTGGGCAAAGCCTTGCCCAAGCCGTTAAGGATGCATCGGATTACATCAGTTCAAAGATTGATGGAGACTGGGGTAAGGCTAAGTTTGAGCAATACATGGAGGAGAGGTTTAGCAAGTCTTCTCCAAAGTCAAAGGCTGTCTTTCATGCCGGAACTCTTGAAGGGAAAGGAAACATATATGTTTCGCCAATTAGAGAACAGGCGAACGAATATAGCAGCATGAGCGGAGCTCCAGTATTGGAGTTTGAAATCAACGAGAACGCTATGGCTCCCGAAAGCGAGGTTCGTGATCTTATTCCGAGCCTTGGCTTAAAACTCCCAGAAGGATACAATCTTGACGAATTGTTTTTGTACGAGGCTCTTGACACAAGGGTTAAGTCATCTTTGAGCCAGGGAGACATTGACAAGCTCTATGCGGCCCTTAAAGACAAGGGGTATGAAGGCATAGCATTCAGAGACGAAGACATCCGTGGTATCAAGAAAGAAGGAATAGACAACTTCATTGTTTTTGAAAAGATCTCGTTAAACCAACAACAAGCCCAGCCGGAGGCGAAGGTAGAGGTAGATGAGCAGGGGTCTAGAGCGTTTTTTAAATCGGTAAAAGCTGCTTTCCCAAAAAGAGGAATGTTTGGAGGTGTAGTTATTACAGACGCCGATGGAACAGAATTGGCGGAGGTTTCACTCGAAATTAAGGACGATGATAACATAACCTTTATAAACAACGAAATTCCTAAAGTAGAGTTATCGAGCATTGTTAGCTCAAAAGCTGGCTCAAGAGAAGGATTCGGGAAAAGGGCATTGTCTGTAATGAAAGATATGGCCGATAAGCATGGAGTACAACTGCTTGTATACCCAGAGCCTCTGCGTTTTTTAAAGATAAAAGGAGTAAACAAAAAGTCTTTAGAGCGTTTTTATGGAAAAAGTGGCTTTAAGAGTCCGCATAGACTATCGCCATATATGGTATACCTTCCGCAAACTCCCGAAGCCCAGCCGGAGGCGCAGGTAGAGGCTACTGCGAAGGCTTTGGACGGGGTGGATACCCAGCCATTAAAAAGGCAATTAGGAATAGAGGCTAATTGGGACATGATTGGAGAAGGCGATTGGCTAAGTGGTAACGACCCTATGTTGGCCTACACACAAAGGCAACTACCTAACTGGAACAGAGAAAGCCAAAGAGGAAACATTAATCCAAATTCCAAAATAACATACGATATAGTCAGAGCGCAATATGGTGGAGTAGACCAAAAGGAGGTTGTAGAAGCTAAAGATGAGAATGGGTTAACTATTGGGATTGCCATATTAGCCAGAAAAGGTGGTATAGAACACATTGCGGTAGCTCCTGAGTTTAGGGGGAAAGGCGTGTCTGACAAATTAATTCAAACCCTTAAAGAAAATAATCCACAATTAGATTTATCAAAAACTAAATTAAGGAGCAAAGGGTTTGAAAAAGCTTTTGGAAACAAGATTATTGCAGAAGCATACCACAAAGCCAAAGCAGATGGATCTAACCCTGAATTGGTAAATGCTGTAGACGAGCTACTCGGACAAACTCCCGAAGCAAAGCCAGCAAAAACCATTGCAGAGCAACGCAAAGAGTTTCGTGAGACAGCAAAGAAGTACTTTGATGGACTCAAGAAGATGGGCATTGCATTTGACCCAGAGCGTAACTCAAAAGAAGACATCGCCTTCCTAAAGGCTTTAGCCAAGTACATCAAGTTAGAGATTGATAACGGCATGGTGACCTTCAAAGGCTTCCTCGAAAAGACCTCCAACCTTATTGAAGGATTTAACGAAGCAGCTGTTGTATCAGCTGCGAAAGAAGCCTGGGCCAAAGAAGTGGTCAAGGCTTACCCAAAGCTTTACGCTAAGTACAGCGCAGCAAAAAGGAAAGAACTCGAAAGAGAGATTAAGGACATCAAGAAGACCATGATCCGCAAGATCATTGAAAGGACCGATCCAAAAATCGTCAACTTCAAGTCTCAACTAAAGACCGAAAAGAGAAGGCTGTCCAAAGAAGCAGCGGCACAGCTTGCCGCAATAAACAACGCGTACGACGCCAAGACCATGATGGCTATGGAGCCACAGGACTTGATGGAGCTGCTGAACTTGACCGAAGGGATATACAAAGAAGGTCGGTCCGAAATAAAGGCTCTGAACGAGTCTTTAGATGAAGCAGCCCAAATCCAAGGCGAAGAGATGCTTGCAGCGATTACATCCAAGGACAAGCGACTTGACAAGCTGAGCGACAAAGAAGCCGCTAGGAGGAAGCTCAAGTTCAAGTCCGGAGTGGTCGTTGCCGTGAACAATGATGAAAGAGTCATCCTCAAAGAAGAGGCTGAGCTAGACGCTCTCACCGGGGAAGGCTACAACTTCTTCTTCTTGAACACAACAGGCGATAAAGTCGTCAACCGAGGATTCTTGGATAGCGTAGCGTCATTCTTCTCTGGAAAGCTACGAACCATAAACGAGAACGCCAGAGACCTCCGTACTGCCTTAGAACTCATCAAGAGCAAAAGCAAGGAGTCGCAAGACTTTATCAACGGATTAGTGGCTAAGATGAACAAGGCGTCGGTTACAAAGGCCAGGAAGAGCGAAGATTGGTCTTCTATTCTAAAAGATGAAAGAACCAAGTTCTTTGGTCCGGACATCAAGTTTGGCTACACCAATTGGATGAACGCCATCGCAAAGGTTGACGGTAAAGCCCTGGAACTGATTGACGGTAGGGGCGAACCAATTGGACCCATCAACAACGGAAAGATTGTCTCGCTGTATCGTCAGCTCATGGATCCGACAAACTTGATAAAGACTGACGGCGTTAGGAAGATTAACCTATCGGACGAGTCCATTCAGAGTATCATTGATTACATGAACTTGCCCGCTAACAAGCCGGGCAAAGGCTTTGCCCTATCGCTCACCAAGTTCTTCCTGCAGGTAGCAAAGGACACCAAGGCAGTACTGGAAAACAATGGATACAACTCCACAAAGCTTGACGAGAAAAGGTACAACACGGAAGACTTTGAGGGTGACGAGTTCATCGCTCAAGTCATGGGACAGTTTGCTGATACTAGGACGGAAGGGTTCATTCCATACACCCCAATCCAAGCGACCGAATCCCCCGACACTATTCAAGGCGTTGAAATAAATGAGGACGACTTGCTTAACTCTGGAGACCTTCAAAAGAACTTCTCGGTTATCTCCAACAACATGATCACGCGGAGACCAGGTGGAGTAATTGTGCCCACAGACATTCGTCAAACCTTGAACGCCTATACGGCAGGAATGGCCAACATGAACGCCAAGTTGCCATTGCTTAGGGAGACTCAATCTGTCTTCTCCAAGAGGAACCTAACGGCTATGAGCAACGCCTTTGCTCCTCAGTTCACGGATAACTTAAAGTCCAACTACATCTCCTTTATGACGGACCGGGTGACCCCGGTTAGCTCAAGCAAGACTACGGCCGCAATAAAGACCTGGTTGATGACGTCAACGGCTATACCGATGTTCTTGAACCTGAAGTCCGCATCGCTTCAAATTTTGGCGACACCAAATTTTGCGGTGAGTTATGATTTTTCAAGATACATCGACGCATCCAAAAAGGTGTTCGGAGACATGGGGTTGTTAAAGGAAACGGCCTTAGAGATATTCAATTTGCCGACCATAAAGCAACGCTTTGGAGGCAGGTTTAGTCCTGACTCAAGGGTTATCGCTGAAGAGATGAGTAGGTACGGCAAAGTGGCAATAAACATACCTTTCACAAATGTCAGGATTTCTGCTAAAGAGCTCCTTTCGAAAGGATACGTCTTCAGCTCAATTGGCGACGTTCTTACCATTGCAATTGGAGGAGCTCCAATTTATTACGACATTACGCAGACTAACAAGAAGAAGTACATGTCGGAAGGCATGAGCGCTTTAGAGGCAGAAAAAAAGGCAAAGCAAGACGCCGAAGAAAAGCTATTCGAAATCATCCAGGAAACACAGCAGAGCTCCGAAGCAATGTATCTCTCCGAGTTCCAAAAGCAGTCCATCACAAGGATATTCTCGTCCTTTGCGACAGCTACGCAGCAGTACTACAGAAAGGCTCGTAGAGCGGCAGCAAGGATGAAGAACAAGGAAGGCAACCAATTGCAAAATGCTTATGAGATCCTGCACTACACGGCCATTAACGCAGCGTTATTCCAGTTCTTTTCTTCTATGTTTGTAGAATATCTTTCCGGACCAGGAGAAGACGAGCTCGAAGAGGCTAGCCGCCAGGAAAGGATTGACTGGATTCGTGCCATGGAAGATGTCATGGCAACAGTTGCTCAAGGAACTGGAGCTCTAGGCGTAGCGCTACAAGCGCTTATTTTGGCCTACAAGGAAAGCGAAAAGAGCGGTAAGCCAGAGAAGATTGTCGAGTCAGCGCTTCGGACGATGCCAGCGGTGAGGATGAAGTACGACGCAGCGGTTAACACCATTCGCGAGTGGAAGCGTGGAGACTACGTAAGATCCTTAACCAAGGGAGCTGAGCTCGCGAACATCCCTGCGGACCGGATTAGGTCTTTGGGTTTGCAAGTGAGCGACGCGTTAATGGAGAACCTAGATGCGCAAGAAAGAATTACCAGGCTCATGGGCTTTAGAACGGAGTCCTGGATGAGGGAGAAGAAGCAGGGAGAGATTTGGAATGGCGTACAATCAGCCATTGACAAGTCCACTCCTGCAGAGCGTCAGAGGGCCATCAGCAATACCAAGTCTGCTTACAGGGACTTGTTCCAGTTGTACGGCAAACGTTACGCAGAAGCCACTACAGAGGCCGAGAAAGCACGCGTAGACTCGATTGCTTCCAAGGAACTGCTCAATGTCTACAACCACCGCCAGGGTGGTCCAGAATTGACTGAAGAACTCCAAAAGCTGTTTAACCAGTCGATTGAGTTTAACTCCCTACCCAAGGACCTGCAGAAGCTCAAGAACATGGAAACCAATCGCAAGATTGGGGATGTCGTGGAGGAAGTCTTGTCGCTCGAGAAGAAGAGCGAGCAGAAAGCCATGGAGTATTGGTCCTCCCTTGTCAACAACGGGATCATCTCTGGCAAGGAGATTGACCGAGTCCGGGAAGAGTACAATACCAGGAAAGGGCTGCAATGAGCGAACCAATAAACATTCGCTCCTTCAAGTACTGCATACTGAGGAGCAATAGCCGTCTTAGGGCGGTAATTAAGCTACAGATTAAAAGGAAACAGACCTCTCTAAAGAAGGTCTGTGAGGAGAACGAGATAGACTACGATCGTATCCGCAAGTACATGGCAGAGCCGTACTTCGAGAGAACCCCAAGCTATGCTTCTCAAAAGGAAGTAATGGCTTTGGCTCATGTCTTAGGCATTCAAGTTGACCTCTCTTTCACTATCGTGAAATAGCAAATGCTCCGGCCGTAAAGCCGAGTATCCCCACTAGTACGGGATTTTCGTACCACTTCTTTTTGCGAGAGGCAACAGAGAACCCGGAGATCTTTGTGACTACACCACAGCCATCGACCTTTGCTGAAGCGACAACCATGTCGCCATATCGGTGCTGAACAAGCTGTAGGCTCAAGGGAGCCAACTGGTAGGTGATGCTATCGTTTGCTACGGACAAGGCCAAGCAAGAGTCCCAGTAGGAGAAGTAACCTGGAATCGTATCATTGCGTATAATTACGGATCGTATCGTATCATGGACCACCAGGATGTCAACAAACGCTTTAGCCTCAGAGAGCCTCTTGGTGAGCTTCTTTACCTCTGCCTTACCCTTGACATTGCTACGCTTGAGTTCGTCGACTGTGAGGCTCCGTAGAGCGTTCTGGGCGTATAGGTCATCACCAACCTTCTTGTAATGCACAGCGCTGTCCTGGACGGCCTCTAGGAATGCTTCTTTTTCCTTCCTACGCTCTCTCTCCTGCATACATGTTTGTAGGGAGAACAGGAGTACGACGATCCACAATCCGTGGACCAGGTAGTGCTTGGAGTTGGAGTCTAGGGTCATTTCTTTCTAGCAGCTGAGTAAGCGATTGCTGCGATTTGTTTCTCGCTACGTTTCTTACCAGCAGGCTTCTCCCGATTGGCTCGGGTTAGTTCAGCGATGTTTGCAGATACAGCCTTCTGAATGGCTTTCTCTCCTTTTCCTCTGGCTTTCTTGAGTGGCATATTACTTGCGTTTAATTGGCTTTACTCTTGCCCCCATACCAACGCGCTCCTTCTCGGAGATCTTCTTCCGCTTCTCGGCTGAAGACATCTCTGAAGCAGTCTTAGGGGTTTTCTCGGATACTCGTTTCGTGGGACGGCAGTACTCGTTCTTCCCACCGGCACCACAGGCTTTACCGGTCTTCTGGTCTACCCACTTCTCACTCTGCCATCTCTTCAGCTCAGTACCTTTCTCGGTCTTACGGACCGAGCCAGAACCTTTACGGCATTTAGCAATAGCTTGACTAGCCCTGGCAGACGGGAATACATCGTACTGTGCTTTGACTTTGTGGTAGCAGGCGTCTTTCATCGGTATCCAATTTTTCTCATGTGGGACATCAAGGCTGGATCAGTCTTCAATAAAGACATGTCCGACTTTACGTCTTTAACATAACTCTTGTCGCCTGGGTTGTATTTCGACAAACCTTTTTCTTTGATGAACTTAGCCGCTAAGTCAAAGCTGTCCAAGTTTCCAAGCCTAGGTGTAGACTTTATCTTTTCGGAGTACTCCTTGTAGACGCTTGGGTTTTTATCCAGGTATTGGTCAACCATCTTTTGGTTGGTTATCGTGTAGTTCCACCCGTACTTGTCCTTGCCGACCTTTATCCCAGGGACCTGCTTATCAGCCAAAAACCTTTTAAAGTCGTACGGCTCATAGTTTTCATCGACATTCCACCCGGACAGCAGTCCCTTCTTGTTGAAAGAAGCGTGGCTTGACCCTCTCTCCGGGCCGCTATATCCGGCCCATCGTTTGTTCTTGTCTGCACCGCTCCCAAAGGTGGACTCTCTCCCAATAAGGGAAACCATCAGCAATGGGTCTACGTTGTACTTCCTTGCCGAAGAAACAGCTTCGTTTACGAGCTCTACTGGTATAGACGCTCCCTTAAACCTGCCTTGAGTCAACGGTATTGTCTTTGACATGTTGTACATGGCCTTGTCATTGGCCTTCATTCTATTGATATAGCTGTTTCTCGCAGAGTTGTAGTCGCTCTCCATCTGGCCAAACGTGGTAAGCTCTGGCTTGGGCTCTGGCTCTGACGAAGAAAATAAGGAGGCAAGCCATTGCGTCACCGGCGGGAAAAGCGGAAAAAATGGATTTCCGTTCACTTCTTCCCTCGGTTTCTTGCTCGGTTCTTGGAAGCAGACTCCAGGACGAAGCCTCCGTTCTTGGTGTGGGACACGTCCTTGCCATCGCCCTTCTTGCTACCCATCTCACGGTTCTTCTTGCCCAGTTCTGTGCGGTACTTAATCCGCTCAGGAGTGGCGTGGTACTTGGTGTCGTACTCTTTCTTCTTCTCCCTAGCTTCAGGGTTTGCTGCATAGTAACGAGCGCTCTTGCTCTTTGAGGAGCAAGGCTTGCACTTACAGGAGGAGGAACACTTCATTAGTACTTGCCTTTTCTATTGCTTGGTGATGCTTTCTTACTGCCCCCAGGTCCAGCCCAAAGGTCTTTACAGGCCCAATGACGAGCGCTTAGCTTGTCAGTGGCTGTATCGCAGCTATGTCTTGCCCGGAATGATTTACGAGCTGCAGGGCTATAATTATGACCGTATCCTTCGGCGCCATAATGGATAAGTTTCTCCTTACCCCCAGAACAGGCTTTCACCATCTTCTTCTTCCCAGTCTTGGTAGAAGGACGAGGGCTGTTACAGGGCATCTTGTCTTTGTCTACGCGATTCATGAGCCACAGTTTAGGCACTCATCGGGATTGTCCATATTGCAGGCAGGGACTTCCATGTTTTCGAGCTTCTTGAACCATTCTTCGTCAATGGCGTCAAAATCGTCATCATCGTCCTCCTCCTGCTCAATGAGATCCATCTCTTCGGGCAACAAGTCGTCTTCTTCGTTAAACATTGTATTGTCGTTTAGTCAATACAATAACCAACCAATGGTTGGTTAAGTTCCCGTGGACGACAGCTCGGAGAGGTAGCGATGTGTTAGGATGACCCTTTCGTGTAGGCCATGGTGGCCTCCGTTGACTTTCTTGGTGACCCTGGCGATGTCGTCAAAGTCCGTGCCGGCATCTGCTAGGCTGTTGAGACGGTTCACATCCCAGAACCAAGCCGCTGAGAGCAGGGGGTACTTGGTCGCTACTAGGTCGGGGTTCGCTAAGATGTCTTCGTCTACGAAGGCGTCAAAGGCCCTGTAATTGCTCTTGAGCGTTAGTTGGATGTAACCCCTACCTCTGTGTCTCCAACCGTCTCCAGAGGCTTCTGAGCCATTCTCGCCCCTATTGGCGTAGACATAGTTGGCTAACGCTTCGGGGTTCTTGACGTAAGGCTTAGGGTCTTTCCCTTTGAAGTACTTGGGGAAGGTCTTGAGGAGCGCTTTCTCGGAGTAGTTGAGGTTCTCCCGGACTAATCTAAAGCCACCCGATTCGTGGTGGCATTGTCCCAGGAAGTGAGCGAGTCGTTCGGCGGTTCTTATCCCGAACTTAGACATCACGGACCACAGCTCCTGCTTTACCTTATCGGGTATTGACAGGTTGTCCAGGTTCATAGTCCTTTGCCGAGTTGCTTTTTCAGCTCAAAGTTCTCTGACTCGATCTTGCGGATGTGTGCTTCCATCTCATCGAGTTTCTCTCGCAGGGAGGAAATCTCCTTGCGTAGGGCCTCTATCTCCTCTTTATGGGCTTCTGCGGTTTCTTTCCACATCGCCATAATCTCCTTGGCGTTTTGAATCTCTGCGGATTCTTTCTGTACTTTACCACCGGTGATCCAACCTACAACGGCTGCTACGACTGCGGTAATGGTTTCGGAGATAGGGAAGTCCATCTTTGTTGGTTTATGAAATAGTTATATGTTTTGAAAAATTAAGACCCCTTCCGGAGCCATTTAGTATAGGCAAGTTTCTACTAATGTTGTAGTAAACGGCCTTTCGGCAAACGCTGAATCGCTGTTCTATTTCCCAAATTTTACCAATAAACCCAGTGGTCAACTCTACTATAAGGTACGCATTATCCTTTCTGTGTTGCACTGAAGCAACTATCGCCTTTTCAGACGGCCTATACCCAACCTTTGACTTCCTTACCTGTTCGCAAAAATAAGCGCTTCGCTTTTTGCCTTTAAACGCCAATGAAATCTTAGCCTTAGCTTCGTCTGTTTGAGAGAGGAGGTAGTTTGGGTGTCCTTTTGATTTTTCGGATATTTTCTTTTTAGCCTCATCGGAAAGCGTTCTGCCTTTAGATTTTTCAGAAAGAATCCTTTTGGTTTCTTCGGAATGTTTTAATCCAAAAGCACCTTCGCCTCCAAGCGTTTTGTTGGTCAGATTTTCGACTCCGATAGATGCTATCAAAAACTTTTCCAATTCCTTTGCCGACTCAAGGGATATGTCGTCAGAAATTATATCAACTATTTTCCCATACTTATTGAAAACCCTTGTCCAATGCGAATTTCTCCCTTCGTTTCTAAAGGCTCTTTTAACATCATTGCCTATCCCGACATAAAATATCTCACGGGTTTTTGGCTTCATGTGTGTATAAACTATTGGCATTATGGCTGGGTGATGAGTGCAAGTTCAGCGTTGGACAAGCGGGTGGTGTAGAGGGCAGCGCCAAGGATGCGGTCGTTCATGAAAAGGGTACTACCTGCAGCTTCAATCTTACCTAAAAATACTTGACTACAAGCGGGGATATTTGCAGTATTGTCGCTACCTACTAAAACCCCGTCAACATAGAATACCACATCATTTGCGGCATAACCTACTGCGATTTTGTGAATACCATTGCTTAAACTTGCCGAAGATATATCGGCTTGAGCAGAAGAACCTGAAACATCAACAATTACTCTAAATCTATTGGATGAGTTGAAAAGGGTCATTATACGATTATTCGAAGTTCCATCGCTTATGCTAAAGATTCTTCCAGGATTAACCCAATTCCTCACATCCACCTCCGCATACATCGTCCCCTGTGTCTGCCCTATACTCCCGCTCACCGCTCCGCTGACCGAAATCACATCTGCGTTTCGGGTGACTGCTGCGGTGGTGGTGGGGATGTAGGATGTTGCTACCGAGCCTGTTTCAAGTTGTGCGCCCCAACAAATCATTGTTGCATTTGGATTTGTCCCGCTATTTGCAACAGTTATTCCGACATTAAATTCATTAACACCTGATGATGGAGTCGTAAAAGTTACGGAATATCTTGTCCAAGCAGTGTTACTAACGGTTGAGTCTACCCTACCTGTTGCGGCTGATGTTGCAACTAAAGCATTGTTGAATCCTGTTGCAATTCGCAAAAAAATTCCGTTTTGATAATTATTCCCCTCCTTGCCCATTACATACATTGAGAATGTGTATGTCGTGCTTGCAGCAATTCCTGTAATCCTTTGCAATCGTGAAGATGTCCCTGTCGTAAAAGTTAATTCTTCTGCATTTGTAGAGCCATCAGGGGCAATCGTTGTGCTACTTGCGGCTGTTGCATTAGACCAATTACCCCATAAAGCATTTGTCCAAGCAGCATTATCAAGTTCTGCACTTCTCAATGCTGAGTTTGTAGCACTCGGCTCCACAAGCAACGCAGGACACCCAACCGTTCCACCGCTTGCGAAGTAGTCCAAGCGTGGGATGTTTGTTGCAACAGTTCCGTCAACCGTGACACCCGCAAATCTTGTTCTTGCAACGGTGGTGGTTGGGATGTATTCAGAAGCGGATGAGCCTTCTTCAAGTTGTGCGCCAACTCCGTAGATTACATCGGTAACGGTTCCAGAAAAAGGAGCAATCCTTAAAGCACCACTTGTTGTTGCCAATGCAGAAGTAAAACCAACAGCAGTAGCGCTAAGTGTGCAAGTCGCAGTGAGCCTGCAACGATACCACCCATTGCCAAAATTCTCAATGCTTGCGGCTCTATTTGTGTCTGCACTTGTTCCACTTACAACTGCAAGCGTTCCAAGTTGCAAGTCAAAGTTTGCGTAACCTAATTGCGAAAAAATGGGACCTGGAAAAGTTAATTGGACATATCTTCCCGCAACTCCAGTTCCTTGTTTAAAAAATGCGCTTTGCGTGTAAACCGTTCCGCTTGTATATGTGATTTGCGTTGGATTGTTGGATTGCACAATGTGTCCAGTATTTCCGATTGTAGGGCTGATTGCGTTGGCTAAATTCGTGCCAAAAGGGTCAATAGTTGCAGTCGTTCCAGTAACTACGGTAATTGCCGTATTTACCCAATTACTTGTCCAATTGGTAGAATGAAACGCCAAATTCGTCTTTTGGACTTCAATGAATCCACTCGCATTGACACGGGTTGCGGATGTCGCACGGGTAACGGTGAAATCACCCGCCCCGTTGGTTGGGATTTGCGAGTAAAGTTTACCCGACTTGAAGCGGGATGGAACTATCAGAAGCGAAGGTGTCGGCATTCTTAGAAGTTGTAAATCGTAGCAAAGCGATTATAAAGGCAGTTCTGAACCGCAGGCTGTTCGGGCGTTATTGCCCCATCGACTCCCGATCTGATATTATAATTGCTCCACAATTGGGCAATTGGATCGGAAATAAATGTCGTATGAGCCCTGCGCCCACGCAGAGCCCTACCGTTAGGATCTTTCTTACCCCTCGTAGGCATCAGTCATCAATTCAATTTGAAACTCTTGTTGTGTTATGGGGGTAAAAGTTCCCAAGGTTTGCAAGATGCCCACTAATGTCCCTGTTGACTGAAACTCTTGACGAATGCCAGGCCCTGGAGAACCAATCCCAGGCGCGTTTGGCACAGTCACCCTGGGCGCCAAAGACCTTTGAAAACAAATTCTCGCGGTATCCACGACGCTAACGGATCCACTAGACGAATTAACCCAAGCCGTGAAGTCTAAATAACCCACATACTTAGCTGCGTCTGCGTAAGCAATGACCATTGCCCCACCATCTCCAACCGTAGTTCCTGTGGAAATTGTCTCACCAGAGGCTAAGGTGTACAAGTGAAGCCTCAGTCCAGAGGTAATTCCCGAAGCATTGGTATTGGTGAAGATTTTCCCCTTCGTAACATATCCATTACCAAACATTGTTTCAGCAAGACCCAAAAACACGGTCCCAGTGTTTGTGGTATCTGTGGTCGTGGAAATTCGATCATTAGCGTCGTAAGCTGTTGTGCCCGTTGGCCTCGTAATTGTAGCCGTAGAAATGCGAATCATAGGGATGTCTTTAGTCAGTTATTCAACAAAAAAGGGGAGGATGCGGTTCGCATCCTACCCCCTTAATGTCCCAACAACCCCTAACCCTCCTTTGGACAACCACGAACCAAAAGCTTAGGCTGTAAGAAACTCAAATCGTACTCCAAAGATAATGGATGTTTCCCTAATACTACCTTTTATTGACCAATTTTTCATACACACTGACTCTTTTTTCGTACACTTTTCGGTAGTCAAAGTCCCTCAGAACGGTTTCCTGTAAGTTTTTGGCTAGCTCATCACGCATATCCTTGTCGTTGATGAGCATCTTCGTGTACCGGTACCAAGCGCCGGACTCCTTCTCCCCAACCAGTAACCCGTTGACGTTGTGCTTGATAACGTCTTCGTACTGCGGTATCTTGGAGCAAATCAGCGGCTTACACATAATTCCTGCTTCAACGCATTTAAGCTCAGAGCGGTAATGGTTGAACTTGTCCGCCCTCAAGGGGGCGTAACAGACATCCACCTCGTTGTACCCAAAGGCGTACTCATAAACGCTCATAGCGTTGATCCTGGCGTAGTTCGCATTCCGGTACCCGGCTGTGAAGACGTTTTCGTAAGCCTTGTAGGCCTCGTTGTCGTTCCATCCGGCACAAACCAAGAGGTACTTCCCGTTCAAGGACTTGTCCTTGTATAGCGACTTCATGGACTCGGCCATCAAGTTCACGTCCGGGATGTGCTGCGCACCACCGAACCAGCCGAACCGAACCTTCTCAGACTGCGTAGGATGCGCTACAAACGACTCCATCCCTTCGGGGTATGGAGTGTTAGCAACAACGGTTACATTGCTGTTGAGAGGCTCTATGCGCTCCTGGAGGTGCGTTGTCGTACAGAACACGTGATCGGCTAGGGAGACGTTCAAAGCCAACCTATGGGGCAGCTTCTGGTTCTTGTAGTGCTGGTACATGTGGTGGTCCGATGGGAGCACCCAGTAGTCATCGTAGTCCAGGACGATCTTGGCGCCATACTTGCGCAGGTAATCAAAGACCTCACGGATTTTGTCATCCTCGTCGATGTGCAGGTTCCTCGAGATGAGAAACACATCTACGGTCTTGACATCTTCGTGGTCAATGTCCGGGATCTGTTTGAAGTTCGTCAGCAGGAACCGGTCCGCTTTCTCCTTTTGCAACCACAGGTTGGGCATCGCTAGCCGGTACAGGCTCGCTCCCGTCTCCTCCTGGTGGAATATCGTCCCCAGGTGTATCTTTCCGTCTTTCATGCTCGTCAGTCTCCACCAATAACTCCTTAAACTTCTTTTCGTTCGGAGCTAGTTCGGACCAACCTTCCAGCATGTACTTCTCTAGTTGTCGAATTGTGTTGTAGCGAGTCGAGTGCTTCCCCTGCTTCTCGTCCTTTTGGCCCTTCAGATAAGCCCGTATGGCTTTATTCGCGGCTCTGCGTTCTTCCTTGTAGGCTTCATATTCCATCCCTTCGGGACGCTTGTGGAGGATGTTAAAACTTGTCTGCATTGAGGTAGCGGTTTTTAAGTTTGATTTCAATAGATGCTGGGTCGATATGCGAGGAAGACATCGATAGCGTGTTCGGGTCAAAGTTGTATACCACGTTCACGGTCTCTCCAGAATCCCTCTTGTCGAAGAGGCGAAGATAACCAACATCCGTCCGGTAAACGACGTCATCGTTTGAGGTCCTCTCCGTGTCCACCACAAGGCTGCAGGAGATGAAGATGTCTGCATTGTCGTAAATCTTTCCGCTACCACGCAGGTAGGGAGTCAAGTCCCGAGTATGCCTCGGGATGTTCTTCGTGACGTGGACCAGAGCAACGATCGGGATGTTCAGCTCGTTGGCGAGATACTTCAGCTCCCGGGTGTGCTTCTCCGCTGAATCCTTCTCCCCACCGCTGTCCGCCATCATGGAAAGCCCATCCACCACGAACATGTCTATCTTGCCATAGGCGTTCTCCACCTGCTCGACGATGGACCGGTAGTGCGCCGCGTTGGACGCTAGCTTGTAGTCCACGATGATACGCTTGCTAAAGTCGTCCCTGAGCATCTCTTGGACCTTCTTGGTAGCTTCCTCCCGATCGGAGGAGTAGAGCTCCTTAAACTCGTCCCAGAGCTTCTTGTGGGCATAGCCATCCCGATACATGTTGATGCTTCGCTTGAGGAACTGCGTCCGGGACATCTCTTGGTTGTTGTAGATACCACGCATGCCGTTCCTTGCGTTGCGGAACATAATCTCTTGAGCGTAGAGCGACTTCTTGGTGCCACCCTGCCCGGCAAGAACGATGAGCTTGCCTTTGAGGTCTCCCTTGATTAGGTCGTTGAACTCATCAAATGCTAGGTCATACGTACCGCTCTTCTCGTCCAGGGCGTTCAGGATGTCTGGAATCTGCTCATGCAAGGCGAACCAGGTCTTCACTCCATCACCGGCCTCTGCTTTTACTTGGGTACGCTGTTGGGCCGACCGAGTAATGTTGTAGAGCTCTTTGTAGTCTAGCGGGTTGGTACCCGCATCGTTGAGCCCAGAGAGTATCTGCATGATGTCGTAGAACTTGAACTGGCTCTTGTCAAAGAGAGCGCAAGCTTGCTTGAATAGCTTGTTGTTCCTATCGCCCTCCGTAGGGGGCGAGAAGAGACCTCCATCCTCCTTCTTCCGATCGGACCCCACCTCATGGCTGTAATCATCCGTGTAGCATGCATACTCCCACGCTTCAATAAGGCGTTTGTTGGGACGTGCCGGGTTGACCTCGGCACTGAATCGGAAGGTCGGATTGGGGACTTCGGCGTAGAAGGAAATCTCCTCGATGTCCTGGGCCATGAAGTCTTCGTACCGCAGGCCGCTCTTGTACAAGCCGCTATCCGGATGACGGGAGTTGATGGCCCGAAAGGCCCTGTTGTTGTTGTAGATGCCATGGTCTACGCTGGGTATGCCTTCGGTTAGCGAAGCGACAAGGCGCTTCACTCGAGCCGGCAAGTCGGGAGATGGGGCAAACCCACCAAACAAGGACGAGTGGATCCCGATGTGGAAACCTTTCTTCCCGGAGAAGCAGATGTAAACCTGGCTGGGGTCCACTAGGTACTCGGAGACGAGTTTCTTTACGAAGTCCTTGGACGATTGGAGCGCTAAAGACACATCGGCATTGTCGATGTCCACCCAGAGGATGTTCATGTAGAACTCGCCTCTGTAGCCCTTTACGGATCCGTTTACGGCAAAGTGATTCCGGATGGACTCCCCATACTGAAATAGGGAGGTATAGCGTTCATGGTCGCAAGACTCGTAACCGATGTCTTCGAGGTGAACAATCCGAGCGTTTTGATTGCGGCTCTGTATCGAGCCGTCGATAAGTTCTGTGTACATGTTGTGGTTGTTTCATGCAAAGATAATCAGTACATCCTTGTGCAGGCTGTGAAATCCGAAACCACTTTGGTTTCGTCGACTTTTTCTTTTCTGCCTCGGAGGCGGACGAGTTCCAACTGCAGCCAGTAACCGCCCAATGGCTTTGGACCGCGGCCCTTCTCCACGTGGAATCCTCCAACACCGCCATCCCATTCCTCCTTGTAGGTAGAAGTCCTTACCTGGTCGATGTACCTTTGGACGATCTTCCTAGCATGTGGGTCGTAACGATGCACCATGTTGATGTGGTGGTACAACTCATGGACGTGGCCCTGCCAGGTGCAGTTGTAACCTTCTACTGAAGCCATGATACGCTGGTCCTGAATGACGCCCTTGGTGACCACGCCTCCGCCTCCACTTCCGTGGAAGTAGTGAATTACGTATTGACGTCCATGGTTCTTGCCAACCGGTGGGTCCATAAGCACGGAGAGAATACCTCCGTATCCGCCTACCTGGATGTTGGTGCCGTTCTGGTAGTTCATTAGGTCTGCAAAGCGTCGCAGGATGTCGGTCTCTTGGTGCTTGAGTACGCCGGTCTCATGGTTTCCGTAACCCAGCAAGACCAAGTGTTTGGCGTATGGCTTGAACCATTCCACCGCTGTCTCGATGATGGAGTCTAGGTAACGGCCGTTGTTGTGCTCAGGACGGATGTCGTCCTTGCTCCTACGAGGATCCCCCTTCCCTTGCATGAGGCAAAAGAAGTCTCCGTTCACTACAATGGCTGCATTCCTGCGGACTGCTTCGTCTAGGTGGTTCTTGAGGAGGTCCCGGTCGCAATGTGGATTATCCCAGTGCAGGTCCGATAGGAGGAGGAACAACTGCTTAGGACCGACTTTTGAAACGTGGACGTTTGATCCAAATCTTTCGAGGTTAATGATCATCACTTTGGGTTTATGGGTTAGGGGTTGGGGTTAAAGTATTCTGTTCCCGTTCTATTTTTTCGTTTATTGCTTCCGCAATCCATTCACCTATTTTGTCTTGAAAACTTGATGCAGCATCAAAATCAACAGTTTTGTCCTTATTGATGAATAAGTTTTGAATTGCTCCCCAACCTCTCATTTCAGCAATCATTTGTGATTCGCCTTTAGGCCCTACTATCCAAAAGTATTGGCCACCAAATTTATCATAAGCAACTTTTCCGTTAATGAAATCTTTTACATCCATGGGTTGGGGGTTTGTGGGTTAGACAAATATGCGAGTTAGCAGCAATTAAAGCGACCACAACCAATACAATCCAGTTATGATAATTGGAGTGGCAAAAATGAGTATTAATGCTCCTAGAAAATTTCCATAAGAGCCAAACGTCTTTTCACCCCAATCTGCAAATGGTGTACTTGGAAATGCTGCAAAATATGCTACAAGCCATAAAATAATGCTTGTGATAATAATTTTTAATTCTGTTGGTATCATGGGTTAGGGGTTTATGGTTTGGAAAAGTGTGTATTTCCCGCAAGTATCGGTCTTGTTTTTTATCTGCGGGCCAAATCCGTTGCTCCTGGACAGCACATACTCGCACTTATCCCCCTTCTCCCTAACTTCGATAACCTTCCAGGGTCTATCGTTCGTGCAACTGCAAAGCAATAGCAAAAAGACAGCGAGGCGCACCATTAGTCCGAATTTGAGTTAAAGATGCTGTTTACTTGATTTTCGGACCAACCAATAGCCAAGCAAGCCTGCATGAGCTGTTCCTTGAAGTCGTCTATGTAAATCCTACTAGAAGAAACCGAAGCGCAATGAACCTCTCCGTCGTCGTAAGCCTTCTCAATCGTCACCTTCGTGACACAAAACGGGGTTTTTTCCTTGCTCATGGCTTTAAATGTTAAATCCGTCCGATAAGTCGGACACTTTGAGTTTGTGTGTGACGCTGTCCTCGTACATCTGAGAGATGTAAGAGTTGTTCTCCGAGTTCTTGCTCTGCAGGAACCAAGAATTGACGATAACACGAACACCAACATACGACGTAAAGATAAGCGTGTCCAAGTATCCATCCACCACCATGCTTGCATTCCGGTTGACCATCTTGTGGAACTGGACGGCCTTATCCCCAAACACGGCGCACTTGACGTAGTTCAGCTTCGTCTTGGTGCCGTTAAACCACGCTAGCGTGAAGAACACGCAGCCTTTCTTCATCTGTGGCTCTTCGACGATTACGCCCCGAAGAGTTGCTCGGTTGAACCCTTGTTCCATCCTTTTTGGTTTTTCTTGTTGGTTTTCTTCTTGTCATCCTTTACCTCGTTCAAAGAACGATCGTTATGGAAGAAATGAATCGGCCTAGCAAGGCCGGCTTGGTCCGCAAACCAGTTGACCCAGTCCTCGTCCTTCTGGCACTTCTTGTACCACGATATGGCCACAGGTATACGAGCGCTGTTGTTGTAGCGCATCTCCACGAACTCCCTGAAACGATCCGGTATGAGCATCTGCGTCCAAGCGACGTAGAAGTACTCCGGAATCTTGGGGAACTGGATCTTGTCGCGTGGATACCCCACATCGACATACAGCCCTTCAAGGAAGCTCATTGGCTCTTGCTACGATTAGGAGGTCTCTTGACGTACCTAACGCCGTACTGGGAAGCCTTCTTCGCTAAGACCTCTCGGAGGATCCCGCGTGCCCTAAACAGCCGAGACTTGATGGTCCCTTCGGGCATACCCTTCATCTCAGCGACTTCCTTGTAGTTGTAGCCGTACACATCAACCAGGATGGTGATGTTCTTGTAGTCCTCGTCCAACGACTCAATAGCCTTCACCAACTCCTCGGAGAAGGCTGCAGCATCTGGCTTGCGGTCCAAGTCCTCCGTGTCGATGTAATCGGCATAATCCACCGGATCAGCGATACTTTCGACGGAAACCTCGACCGACTTGCCTTTTTTTTTGAACCGATTGATGTAGGTGTTCTTGGAGATACTCACAAGCCACCCTTTCATGTTGGTGCCTTCCTGGTACCCATCACAGAAGCGTAGCGCTTTCATGTAGACGTCTTGACGCAAGTCTTGGGCATCGTTCTTGTCCTTACACAACCGAAGACAGCAGTCCAGTATAAACTTGTCGTGTTTGACAAGCTCGTCCAGGAACTGCTGGCTTGGCTGGGGTAAGTCGTGTCTAGCCAAATTGCGCTATAATCTCATTTGCTCGTTGGTCTGAAATGCCTGACTTGATTTCTTTGATTAGCTCGGTCTTATGGGTTGAAACAGGCATGTCTCTAACTATAACACGAAGCTTGTCAATTTGTTCCGATGTCGCAGCACCACCCGAAGGTTGAGCTACCGGAGCAGCAGCCTTTGGGGCTGCAGTTGACTTAGCCTTGGGAGCAGGGCTAGCCACAGGTCTAGCAGACTTACCGCTCTGAAATCGGATTTCGCCATTCTGATCGGCAGCAACGAGGTTGGCAATCTTGCCATTGGCATCACGCTCGATGTTCCAGGTCCAATCCCTCAGCTTGAGGTTGTAGGTCTGCTGAGCACGGCCATCGGCACGCACCTCGAACTCGTTGGCATTCAACTTGACCTGAATCAAGGGGAAGTCGTACAGCTCTCGGCCGATACCCCAGGCAAAGCCGGCACGCTTCTGCGCATCGGAAGCTTGGCCCTTCTCCTTCTCGGTGTTGGATTCAACGCCGACATCCCACTTCCATACCCACTGACCAAGATCCTGCACATAGACACCAATACCGCAGTAGAGGTTGCCGTCGATGATCTTGTAATCTTTCTGCCATAGGCCGACACCGGCTACTTCGTCAAGGATACGCATGTCGTAGCGTGCGTCCTTGTACGCAAGGATGGTGGCATAACCGCCCTTGTTGATGGATTGAACCCGAAAGTCAATGTCTTGAGCGTTGACGGGTTGGTTGAGGAGTGATAGGTTTTGCATGGTTGTTTTGGGTTTAAGTGAAGCAAAGATAGTTATTAATCGTTATTATCCAAGTATCTCCAAGGAAATGTTCACCAACTTGTAGCGAATCTTTTCCCCAGAGGGGTCTGTGGTGTCTAATTTACTAGACTCCACCGTGGTCTCGATGGTCTTTTGGTCCACCGAGTAAGGCAG
>Ga0208975_1000093_pt1 | contig 44620 bp, 15 predicted proteins | sample GreLakmeER78MSRF_FD_187700 | JGI IMG/M metagenome (GOLD analysis project Ga0208975, IMG submission 187700) | Freshwater lentic microbial communities from great Laurentian Lakes, MI, USA - Great Lakes metaG ER78MSRF (SPAdes) | ecosystem: Environmental > Aquatic > Freshwater > Lake | place: Great...
ATTGAGTCCCTTGCTATCACCAGGTCTGATTGTAAAACAAAGTTTCTATCAAGGCACTCTGTTGTTCTCTTTGTTGCTGCATCCAGGTATCCAGCCATCTTTTTGATCTCAAACTCCTTATCAAGAATGCGGAGTTCATAGGTTTTAATGATCTGGTCTTTGCCTGCAATACTTTTCTGCAAGTAGTCATAGTCCACAATAGATTTAAGCAAGAGCTCCTCTTGTTTATCTGTGAAGAAGATACCTTTATTACCATTGTAGTTAATTCTTTGGGGAGTAAGCTGCCCATATACGGTCCCGCTGCTCATCATCTGCATTAGGGATAGTAGCAATAAGAATATCCCGATCACCTTTATCTTTGTCATCTTTTTTGTTTATAGTGTTTATACTGTTAACTCGTTGAATATCAACAATTTGCAAACTGTCTTGTAGTATCTTAAGCTTTAAAGAATCTACTAAGATACTATCTCGTACATCACCAGCATATGCTTGACGCTTAAGGTCTTCTATCTTAAGATCCTTTACCCTATTCTTATATTGCAATATTGCGATAGAGGCTACAATAATTACAAGGGCTACTGCTACAGCTATATCACTGTACAGTCTCTTCAGTTGGCGGGCTGTCATTGGCATCTTCTTTAGCTTTAAAAGGTATATTCATTTTTTGTGTAAAGACCCCCTCTATCATAGTACCTACAAATACTCCACCACCTATAAACATAATGGTGTTATACATATACTCTGGAGTTTTATACTGAGAGAATGTAGCTATCCAAGCTAATGCTGATCCTGTAAGAATACAGTAGAGGCCTACAAGTCTTTTAGAACTTTGGTCTCCGTCTTTGCTTAGTATGGATAGTATCCACTTTTTCATTAGAACTCTCTTAATAGAGTATAAGTAAAGTTCTTTTTACCAGATCTTTCACAAGCTGCAATTAGTGTATCAAATTGCTTAGGATCATTAAGTGCTTGACATCCCGCTGACCACTTATCTATGATAGAGCTTATAGCTGATGGGTTAGCACGGTGTATGTTAATACCAAATAAACCGGTATCTTCCTTGCCTTGCTCTTCTGCAGTATCATCTTTGTCACCATCGCGATATACAGTTACAGGTTTACGCTGCACTAATGCTTTGTATTTGCCTTGGTGCAATCCTAATTGGTAAGCATCAACATATTGTCCTGGTTTCAATACTGCTGTACCTTTTGGATTCAGTAAGTTCTTCAACCAGTGTGTACCTGGGTTAGTTGTACCAGAGAATATCTGTTGCATTGGACCATTGATCAAGTAGATTTGATCATCAAACTTGTTCTTTTCATTAGCTTTAGACCTTACTCCTACAACATGTAGAGTTGGCCATTGGTAACCTAGTTCAGCAAACTTTGCTTCTAGTTCTGTGTAAGAGTACTTTTTCATATGTTAACTTGATTGTCTGTTTTGTATTGATTCTAAGTTTTTAAGTCTGGTTCCTGGATCTGTTTGAGCACCTGTTATACCAATACTCTTTAAGAAGAAGTTGGCTATTTTAGGAGATCCCTCATCTTGCCAAGAATATGGACCCACTGCTCTTTTATAGTAAGCACTTGGGTCTGAGCTTAGAAGAGCAACACCGCTATCTAGCATTTTTACATAGTTAGTTATTGTGTTACCAAAGGCTATTGATTCAAAGTTTAAGATGTTTCTATAGTCATCCAAACCATAACCGGGCCAAGGAATGAATGAAGAGTTCTCATTTAATGTTGCTTTTGATAAGAACAATAAGTGATTTGACATATAACCAGATAGATCAAATTTAACTCCAGGCTCACTTCTTACAAAGGGTAATGGTATAGCACCTGACTTAGCTCTTAGCTTAGCAAAGCGATCTTCATCATCCTCATCATAAGAGAAAAGTAAACTAATTAGTAAACCTGCAATCATAACTAAACCTAGTTCAGTTACTAGTTTCTTCATAGCAATCTTCTCACGCTTAGTCATGTACTTAAGATCTCTACCACCGGTCTTAAGATTATTTACTATAGTAGATAAAGCTTGTGTATAATAACCAACTTGCATTTCATTTGCACCTACATCCCAACGAGCGTCAGGATTCATAAAGCTACCTCTATATCCCCAACGGTTCTGGAACATGCGTACAAAGTGACGCTTCAAGAAACTAATCATACGGAATAGTAAGTATCTTTCTCCCATACTTCTATCAAACTGAGCGTATGCTCCATTCAATCTACGGTTAGTAGACTGAACCTTAGCACGCATCTGTTTGAATTTAGTTCCTCCCATATCCCATTCCTTGTCAATACCTTCTTTAACTGTAAGTTGACCGTCTTTAACTTCCCATGCATCTATATAGGCTATCTCTTTCTCTACTCCATTAAGTGTCTGTGTCACGGTTTGATTATACATCATACCACCAAACAATCCTAAAGTAGCATTCATTTGTGTCCACTCTCTAGTGTTAGTGAACCAAGTACCAGACATTACATCTTTTGCAAATGTTCTAGATACACCTTCAGCAAACTTACCTTTTCTACTATCTAAAAACTTTTGGTCTGGATCAAATGCTTCATACAATTGAACATTAAGACTCTTAGGTCCAAACTTATATATCTGGAAACTAACTTCAGCAGCTGTCATGTTACCCCAGATAGTTCCTTTACCTAAACTAGTTGGTGTTATAGCTGTTCCTCCAGATGATTCAATCATAGCTTGGAACCTAGCACCAAAGGAGTTCTTTAACGCTGATGCTATATCTAATGCAAAGAATGAGAAAGATGAGACACCCAGCAAAAAGTTAGCTGCTTTATTTACCCCGGTCATATCTGCTAAGGCCCCAGCTTGAGTCTTACCTTCAAATTCCCTTTCTATAAGTGCATTAATAGTTTGTGCTCTTACTGATGTACCTTTTCTAGTAGCATAACGGTTTATACCTTTATTGATAAAGTCAGACTTACTAGCCTTCTTCATATCTTTAATAGATCCTTCTTCACCATTTACAACTTTCTGTAGTGCTCTTACCTCAGGACTGATCTCAACAAGCTTCTTATGTCTTTCAGCACTCTGCATATAACGCATCATACCTAATAGTACATCATCAGATGTTTCATCTAAGTCTAAGTCAAACTTACCAGAGATAGGAATACCAGATATCTCATTGTCAAACATGTCAAGATTAACAAATGTTACATCCATTTCTGGGTTGTAACCATCTTCCATGTCATCCTTAGCTCTAGAGAATGTTGCTTTAACATTCTTAGCCCAAGCTGTAAGCTTGTCTTTACCTTGAGTAGTTACAACTTCATAGTTTGATTTTCTATAACGTGGCATGAAGGTACCAAGCTTAGCAGTATGAGCTAAGCCTTCTTGGTTATCTAAATGGTAGTATAATAACTTATTTAATAACTCAAATTGATTCTTGTCTCTCTTCTGAATATTATAGTACTCTTCATTACGGTACTTACTATTAGGCTTTGGTAACCATTTACCTCTATGGTCAACAGTAGCTAATGACAAGTCACCCTTATCAAGGGCTTCTTTCATGGTCACCTTTTTATTCTTGTACTCATCTTTGATTTTCTGTCTCCAGTAATCAATGATAGGTGTACCTTGAATAGTTTCTATAACATTACCGGCTTCATCTAAGATGTCTGTTGTTTCAAGATACTTAGACTCTACAGGTTGTGTAACATTCCAGGCCGCTGTTCTCTTATAAGAGTAAACCATGTTCTGATCCTTATTGGAGAAGTATGAAGTAGTAGTATGATTCTTTTCATACCAATCTTTAAACTCAGGACTTAGTTCCATCATCTCTTGTACAGTATCATAATCCTGTAACTGAACGATGGTGTTTTTATCAAATTCACTTATGTTAAACTTTTCTTTTACATAATCTGCTAATGGAGTTTCCAAATCAGAATTAGGTCTCAAGAAATTATTAACAATTGTAATATACTGGGTTGTAGCTGTCTTATTTGATAGTCCTCTAAGGTCTTTGTATAAAGCCTTAAGTCTATTTATTTCAGCATCAGTTAAACCAAGATTATCACTCTTCTCTTTAAGTTGTTGATAGGTCTTGTATCTATCAACATCATCCATTGGATTTTCACCTTTACCCGTAAAATTATGCTTAGCTACATCATCATCAAAAGCTTCAATGAACTCTTGTTCTCTTTTGGTAAGACCTTGTAAGTCTGCTAAGTCATCTTTGTTTTCTTCAAGTTGTTCCTCAAGTTCTTTTATACGTGCTAGCTTAGTAGGGGTCATTGACATCCCTTCAGGCTGACCATCCTCATCTCTGTATGCAGAAATTTGATCATTGATCTCCTTGAACAATTCATCTGACTTTAACTTAGCTGCTACATCTACTGGTAGCTTTGATTTAATCTCAGCAATCTCATCTAGAATCTCTTGTCTTCTTATATAAAACTCAGCTTTAATTTTAACACGAGTATTGTTATTAATCCAAGCTTCACGTAATTTATTAAACTCAGGGTCACCATACTTAATAGCTGGATTAGTATCTAGGATTCTTTGCTCATATGATTTAAGAGCTCCTTGAAACATACCTTTTCTTGGTACCCACTCAAAATACTTTCTGGTTGCATCTCTATGTTCACGTAATCTTACAGCAACATCTCGGTCTTCACCTTGCTTCATCTTACCATCACTATAGGCTAATGAGTAAAGCTCTTGATATTCTTTCCAGTAAACAGAAAGCTCATCTCTATACCAGTCTTCTAATCTATCAGAAGGACTTTTCAAACCACCATTCAAGTTCTGAATCTTCTGTAAGATTCTCCAACGTTGAATATATGCTTTTTCACCTATTGCATCTTTCTGAAATAACTGATCTCTCTGGTATACCTCATCAGTATAATCCCGGTAGAAATCAGACATCATATTATTTCTTTCTATGTAGAGTTTATCTACTTCTGTATTATCACCAGTTTCTTTAGCCTTTAATTCAGCATCCTTAATCTGGTTATTCTTTCTATTGATCTCAACCTCATAACCTTTTACGTGGTGGATAAATGCCTTTCTCTGTCTTTCAGTGAACTTACCATCCTTACCCATCACACCTTCAAGCTCGGTATAGATTACTTTACTAGATAAACCTTTAGGGTTGTTAGGATTATAGCCAGCCTGATCAAGAAGTTTCTTAAGATCTTGTGTCTGAGCATTGTACTTTTTCTGTACAGTACTCATGACATCCATAACATTATCATTTATATATGAGGCAAGACCAAATATAACAGGATCTTGAATATTCATAAATGATTCCATCCAAGCACTGAGTGCATTGGTATCTCCCTTCTCTCCTTCAAGCCAGCTCTTAAGAGTTGCTTTATCTAACTTAGCATCATCATACTCTCTGGTATACTTATTAATAAGATAATCAGGTGCTCCTTTCTTCTTAAGTTCAGATATGATTTCATCATAGTAACGGTCAACCTCTTTGGATAGTGGTTCAAGTACCTTTTCCAATAACTCAGAAGATCCTTCAAGGTTAACTTTACCTACTAAGCTTTCTGCTGTAGCTAACTTAGTATCAATATCACCAACAAGTTCTAACATAGGACCTGTTACCTCTCCAGCATTTGTAAAGGAGTCACGTACTTTCTTTGTAGTGGCTTTCCAGTCATTGATTAACTGCTGGTAGTAATAAAACTTCTTAACTTTTTCAGGATCAGTCTTTCTTTTAGACATCTCTTGCATGTGCAATAGCATCTTTTCAGACATAGCCTTAATAGAGAACAGCGTATTTACAAATGCTGTGGCTCTCTCCTGGGTGTTTTTAAGTTCATCAATTGTCTTGTTGAACTGATTAGTGATTACCGTTTGGTAAGCACTAATATTTTTTCTAATGTTTTCAAGTTCTGACTCCCCGTAGTTAGACTCCAGAATGTAAAGCATCTCAGATAGATTCTTATTTGCTTTAAGTCTTTCAGCATGACTATTTAGTACATTGTATATGGCATTGATGGACTCCTTAATAGCTTGAGCACCCTCATCGGTTTCTCCTTTATTAATAACATCCTGAACCTCTTTCTTATTCTCTGCCATGAATGCTACTACATCCTTTTCACTAACAGCATCTAAGTTAAACTCTATATCAGCCTCTGTGAATATGTCAGCTAACTCATCAATTGTTGTATCTACATTTAAATCTGATATCTTAACATTCTTAGCAACCTCTTTAGTAGGTGCTGTCTTTCTGAATATCTGTTTAATAGCATAAAGGATATCATTAATAACCTTCATGAATTTCTCAGATATGGTTTTCTTTTTATTTTTTGCTACAGATGCTTTAGTTAAAGATCTAACTAAAACCTCTTCTTTAAAATACTTAGACTCTGGATCTAACCTTGGTTGTAACTGCTTAACCATTTCAATTAACTGCTGACCTTCTTGTGTAGAAGCAAGATCATCATAAAGTTTATTGAATAGTTTATTGTTCTCAACACCAATAGCTCTTATAAATGGGTGAGCAAACTCGTGAAATGCAGTTTCAGTAGTAAGTTTATCTTTAATAAAGTATACCATTCCTCCTACATAGAAACCCGGTTCTCCAGTATAGACATCTCCAGCATCACTAATAATTTTATTAGCTTCTTGCTGAGTTACCATTTGGTAAGGAACATTAAGCCTGTCAGATAGATTTCTTACTATATAATCTACAGTAGCATTTGCTTTACTATTACTTACCGCAACTTCAGATAGCTCAATAGGATTATACATTGTATCAAATCCTGGAATCTTCTTAGCCATATCTTCCATGAGCTCATCCTCTGACATTTCAAATACATTTTTAGTATTTAACTCATCAGATTCTTCAGCAATCTGTCCTTTCTTAGCAAGTTTATCAAGGACATCATCCACAGAACGTACTTGCCCACCGGACTCTAAATAGTCTTCATAGGCTCTATACTGACCAACTGTTTTTACCAGTTCATCCCACTCTTTTCCGTATGGACATCCTTGTATCATGTTCCCTTGCAATTTTTAATTTGTTCTAACACGTCACTGTCTGTTACTTCTTGTAATCCAAGCTCTTTGTAGTAATCTTGAATGTATTCTATTGTAGTAGCTTTACCTTCAGTAAGTTCTGTATTAAAGCCACTTGCTCCTGTAATCTTATCAAATGTAGGATTCTGGAAACCAAATTCTTGTAACAGTCTCTTAGACAAATATACAAACAAATTAGGAGCAGGTCTGTCTTTACCTTTAACCAATTCACCATTTTCATAAACAAAGCCCATTAGGTTTTGACCTACACCTGTTGCAGGGAATACAATCTTTTTACCTTGATCTCTTTTCTCTTTAAGAGCTTCAATCTGAGCATCAACCATAGGTACAAGTTCATCATAGTTAGCATCAAGTGATTTAAAAGGACTGTTATTACTATTTTGTGTAGATAATCCAAAACTTATTCCTTGTGGAGCAAACTGCGCCCAAGCTCTTCTTGAATTATTTCTAGCAAGGGTCTCTCTAAGACCTGTTGCTGTTGGCCAGAAATCATCAAATACAAACAAGTGGTCAGGATGATCGGCAGCAAGCTCAGCTATCTTAGCGTCATCAAGCTTATACTGAGTCTGAGTAGTTTCCTTTCTAGTTTTAGGATCAACTACACTAACTTTTGTATTAAACCTGTTATCATTATAGACTAAAGCAGGATCAAGTATATCACCTGTTTCATAGTCTACTGCTCTAACCAATGAGTTTTGTTCTTTAACAAATCTAGGTTTGTTTGATACAGGTTCTACTGTTAGTGTGCTTTCATCAGACTGTTGTCCAAAAGATAAAAAGTTCTTAAAGCCTTCTATATCCTGTTGGTCATTACCTTGTTGAATATACTGAGAGTATAATTCTATAGCTTCTTCCTGTTGTTTCTTGCTTAGTACTTTATTATTTTCACTGCCCTTTTCTATCTTAGCCTCATTAATTTTTTCAATACTGTTTTTTGCTTGTTTTTCAGTAAGTTTATATTCATTTATTAAATTTTCTTCTGTAGCTTCAATTAGTCTTGGTGTCATTTCATCATTAGTCCAAGTTACTATTTGCTCTCCGTCTAAAGTAGAAGAAAACTCTATAAGATCATCATCATAAGGATTCTCTTTATCATAGGCCCATTTTACAGAAACTTTTGGATTTGATATTAATGTAGCGGTTTGATAAATTATTGTTCTCTTTTCTAGTTTATCAGAATCTATATTTTTTATATCTTCTATTTTTTCTGTTTTAGTGATGTCTTTAAAGATAGGACTAATTTCTCCATACTCAGATTCAATAGGTTTTCCAGTAAAGAAATCAAAAAGTGGTAGATCCATTCCATAAATAAACTGATTGAGTTCAGCTAAATGTCTATTAAATCTTACGTCATCTTTTCTCCAATAATAGGCTCTTTCCCAAACAGGGGCTTCTTGATAACCCCTCCCCATAAATTCTAATTGTGGTTGATTTAAAATAAATCTTTTACCATCTATTTCAGTTAATGCTATAGCATGATAATTAGCATACTTATCATCTATTTGTGTAGTACCGTAAGGCATACCTTGTTCTTTTAATCTATAGGCCATTATACCACAAGTACCATCACATAATCCAGTTCCTTCTGTTTGACTTACAGGATCTCCTATTGGTGTATTTGTTAATTTATAAACTGCTGATAATCTATTAGGTACTGTAGCATTATATACTTCACTAGCTAACTCAGGATCAGACTCAAATAGTTCTTTTACATCTTTTTTAACTTCAACACTAGTAGATGGTTGAGTAGTGGATAGATAAGCTTCATTAAGAGCTTTAATAAACCAGTTCTTACCTCCTGTTTCCCATACAGTATTTTTCTTAGTAGGTTGGTGAGTAGAAGATAGTATCCATGCAGACCCTCCTTGTTTAGTAATCTCACTAGCCAATCTAGGATGTTGTTGAAGTTTAGCTGTAATGATCTCAACCATCAACTTATAAGTGTCTACAGTTCTTTCTCCGTTTTCTAATGTAACACCTTTTAAAGCTTGGTAAGCTTCTTCAGAATCTTTATAAGGAGTCTCTTTACCTCTGAATTTTACTGGATAAGACTGTGCAAGATTACCTTTACGTTTAGCAAGTTCAGTCATATTAGTAAGGGCTCCTGCTAAACCTTTAGCATTAGAACTTATCTCTACTCCTGGTTTAACAGTTACGGGTACTTGTGCTATAGCTTGACTAGATGGTTGATTCCAGTCATAGCTGTTGATCAAGTAGTCTAAGGCAGTAGCATGAGACGGCTCATTTAATTCTGTATAATACTGAATAGCTTTTCCTTTTAAAGAACCTGATTTAAGTTGGTTCAATATCCATTCTCTTCTCTCAGGTTTAATATCTTTAAACTTATCAGTAGTTAACCAATCAATATAGTTTTGAACAGCCTCTTTTGTAGTAGCTGTTTTAATAGTATCTCCTCTTTTAAAGTGTGCCCAAGGATTTGAGAAACTAAGATTGCTATTAGTTTCCATAGAGTAAACCCTATTATTATCTTGAGCTTCTTTTATATTAGCAGCTCTGTCATACTTACCATCTTTAGTTTTTATATTAGAGATAACAAGATTTGGAGACTCGGTTTTATTACCTAATTGAGAATATACATCTTCAGTAACTTTTCCAGGTGTACCAAATGCTTGAGTGTATACATCTCTGATTGCTTGCTCAGCTTCAGCAGACATGTTTCTACTACCAATAGCAGCGAAGTTTTTAGCAAGCATTGGTGTATCAATAGCTACAAAGTTCTTACCGTCCCATGTGTACCATCCTTTTGGAAGATGTGACCCTGCTTTAGCATTAGGATCATTGTATACATAAACAGGTTTACCTGCTTGTATAGCCATCTCTACTGCATAACCAGTTCCACCTTGTACAGCTTCTTTAGCTAATACTCTTCTGTCCTCTGGTTTTTTCTTCATGTCCTCACCCCAGTAATCACCCTCTTTACCAATTGGTGCAATAGCGTATACAGCTTGTGAGTTAGCAACTTGAGCCCAGTTTCTAATTAGTCTCTGGTCTTTCATTGTCTTATACTTATACCCCCACATTTGTGCAGCAGCTTGAGCTACTTTGGTAGCTCCTGTAACCGCAACAGGTGTATCAGTTATATCAACATTACCTTTAGGTGCATTCTCAGGGGAACGCTCTCCTGTATAGTAGTGTTTGAATTGAATAGGTCCAAACTCTTGTCCTATCTCATCCCATTTACTATCTGCTCCTGCAGCACCACCTGAGTGACCTACAGTAGTTTTAGGATCTGTTGCTTCATCTACAACAATTTTAGGATCAGCTGTATAGTTTACATACTTTACAGCACCATATGAATTAGCTTTAAGATCATACCTTTGAGTAAATGAGTCTAAGATAGCTCCGCTATTAGGCCCCTGTAAGTCTGCAATAAATTTATCTAGAGCTGGTTTTAATAACTCTGGTAAACCAGTTGTAGTTTGATCAAATAGACTACCTATGTATAGATCTGACTTTGCATTATTACCTGCTTGTTGAAAACCAACCAAAGGCAGTCCTTCAAAAAAGCGTGATATCATACCATTCTCTTTTTCAGTATCAGCTTTAGATTCACCTTGATCCATAAGCTTATTCATCTGAGATGTATATGATGTAAGAATATCAGGATCTTTCAGATTAGTATTAAAAGTAATGAATTCTTTATCTTTCACCATAGTCTTTTTTAAAGCTCCTAGTACAGGATACAATCTTTCTAAGTCAGGATGTGCCTCTAGTATATCCATTAACTGTTGAGCCTTACTTACAAGTCCTTTAGCACGATTTGTAACAAAGAATCCTTCATCTAATCCTACGTTGGCTAATGCTTTATTTCTTATAAACTCTTCATAGAACCTAGGCTGGTCTTGCTTATTAAGATCTTTAGCTCTTCTATTAGCAAATAGCAAGAACTCAGGATTCTTATTTATATTCTCATACGGAAAAGCAAATCTTAGAAACTCTCTTTCATAAACAAAGTTTGTATAGATGCTTAGCGCTTTGTTTCTAGGGTATCCTATAAACGTTCCTTCAGGAAGAAGAGCTAACTCACCTAGTCCATAACCTGTTTTACTATAGTTACCACTTTTGAAATCACTCTCAATAGTATTGGTATCTACGTATAGCTTAGCATTATTAGCCTTATCAACTCCTACAAATGCACCAAATTTTAACAAAGGTTGTTTTACAATGTCTACAGTATAATCTATTGTCTCACCTTTATATGTGTCAGCGTTTCTATCAAATGTTGATAGATAGTTTCTGTACATGTATGAGGTAAGATCATTGATGAAACCGTTATAGTATTTTTGTTTCTTTCCTTGATCGCCTTGCATGTTACGTACAAGATTTGCAAGATAAGTATTTACATTTCTAATACCTCTTAATGGAAGCATGGCTGATATAGTAGCCTCCATTATGTCATAGGTCTTGAAATTCTTAAGTACTGTATCATTAATCAATCTGTCAATTGAACTTTTAGAAAACTTATCAGACATTGCTTTAAGGTTCTCTTCTTTCTGACTGATCTCAAATAAGCTTTGTTTCTTATCTGTATCAAAGTTTAGATTTCTCTTAAGCTCAGAATTTCCTTTAGCCATATTAGTAACCTCTAGGAAATGAAGAAACATCTTTTTATTAAACTCATCATTCTTTTTTCCTAAAGCACCTTGTTCTAAGTCATTAAATGTAACCGGTTCAGCATCTTTTAGTTGCTCAGCAGCTACTTGTGCAATATCCATATTGCTTATAAAATCACCACCAAGCAGATCTAAGTTTGAAAGCATTTCCTTAGCTGCTTGGAATGCAGCCATTTGAGTTCCGTTTATATCACCTGCTGCTACTCTCTGAGGATCTGTGTACTTTTTAATAAGCCCTAGATACTCACGCACGAGAGGTTGAGAAAGTAAACCTACAGCATCCATTACAGGAACACCTGCTAAAAGGAGAAACTCTAATTGTGGTTCAAATTCTTTTGATGCATTGATATCAATTACCCAAGTCTTCTTAGCTACGTCCAAATAACCATTCATCAACTGAGAAATCAACTCAGCAATATCATGTTCATTCTTAGCATCTTTTGTATGACTAAGTGAGATCTCACCGTTAATGATATTATGGTTTACTAATAAACGTTGTGGTACCTCAACAAAAGCTCCTTTCTTATTATAAACCTTAGTCAAGGCATTCATTGTTAGCCCTACTGATTTATATAATGAGAAGAATGTGTTACCGGTTGCAAGCAATCCAATACTAGATTTACCCAATGACATAGCAAGGGCTTTCTCAATATTGTAGCTGTTCTGCATGATACGTGTTGGACTCTTGCTTTTAGAACCTTTTACATTTACATCTCTAAACTTTTCTACTGGACCACCAGTTCCTTCATACAATGTTGTATCGTTAGGAAGAGTAAGGTTCATATAGTTATCAGGTCTTAGGAGAATATTAATCATACTCTGCATAAGATTATTCTGATAAGCTGATGGATCAAAAGAGTTCTCTTCTCTTTGAAGAGTAGCTAGTTTATTTTTTAACTCAGACATTTTTTTAAAAAATCCGCTAGATCTTTTAGCTGCCTTAACTCTCTGTTCAGGAGTCAGTCTAGATACACCTGTGAAGTTTTTAGCACCACCTGCTACATAAGCTTCATATTGTTTCTCCGCATCTTCAGCATTATCAACAACAATGATATCTAAGTTATCTCCGTCTACGGACTTAACTGTGTTATGAGAATAGAAGTCTCCAAGAATTTTAATTCCGTAGTACTCTCCTCCTTTTACACGTTGTCCATCTTTAGTATCAGGTGTAAGCTCATCCAGTAATTCTGGAGTAAGATCTGATTTAAGTATGAACAATTTAGAATCACCTTTAGTGCTTTCTAGTTCAGCAAAACCTTTTGAGTAAATAGGATCTTTGAACTGCTGTCTTAACTCTTTAAGCTGATCCTTTATAGTTTTTTCTTCAGCCTTTATATCAGCAAGACTCTTAGAAGTTTCACTGTAACCCTTAAGTTCTACTACCCCATTGTTAAATTCAATAGGTGGTATAAGAGTAACAAGCTTATCAATGTCAAAGTCACCTCCTGACTTAGCTACAATATCAGATGGTACAATCATGATATTACCGGCTACCTCTGGTAAGAACTCTTCTATCTCCATAACCTCCATAGAGTTAACACCCTGAGTAGGAATACGTACCCCTGTTAGAGTAATCATTCTACGGTTGTTACCGTCATTTAGCCAAGCTTCATCTTTGATTAACTGATTTAAACGAGCTATGGTACCAATAACTTTACCATCTCTATCCTTGTGTTGCAGTAGTTTCTTGAAATCACCATGCAATGAAATCTTCACTTGCATTGGTCTAATACCTATAGTATTCTTATCCTTATCCAGAATAGGTTCATAGAAGCGTAAATTATTATTAGTAGCTTTTTTAATACCGTATTTAGCTAAATCAGATTCTGTTGGCTTCTTGAATTTCTCAAATCCTATATTGGAACCTTGGATATACTGATCACCGCTAGACATCTGGTCAACAATTCTCTTGTTTACAATAGATGACAATAACTTTTCAATCTTAGCAGGATCATTAGATAAGTCTAGTGGTAATAATAAAGTACCGTCATCAGCTAACTTAATGAATTTTAAATCATATTCAGATACATCTCTTTTCTCTAAGTTCTTTGTTACAAAATCCGCTAGGTTTTGCATATTGATTCCTGCAGATTCTGTATAACCCAATTCCATCTTGAGTTTATCTACAGCTACGCTAATCATTTTATCAACGTTAGTCTTGTACTCTTCCTGTAAACGGTAAGATGGATATTCTAATTTCTTAGTTTTAGAAAGTTTCTCCCAAGCTAATTTTCTTTCATAATCAGTTGCACCCTCTGTAAATTCTACTGGTACACCAAGCTCCATCAAACCAGAAAGTATAAGTTTTCTTACCTGGCTTGGGAATTTAATACTACCCTTAAATGTATCATGCGTTACAACTTGTTCTTTTAAGTAGTCTAAGAATATAGGAGTCTTGTTAAACTTATAATTAGGATCTGTAAAAGCCGGTGTGTTACTACCTTTCTGTTCTGTATAGAATAAACTTAACTTACTATCTTTACCTATAGATGCTAACTTAGATCCTGAATGCATTACACTATAGGCTACTCCCTCAGCAATCATTTTATTATGTAAAGCTTCTAATGGACGCCCTTCAATTAGACTTGGTATCAAAGGCATTACAGAATACTTATGGAATCCATTAAGTGCAAAGTTCTGTGTTCCTATAGCACCAGCATATTGATATTTTTTAACAGGGAAGAATAATTCAAGTCTCTCAGCATCAATCTTTTTACCGTTTATGATATCCCAGTATAACTGTTCTTTAACTGGTCCCCAGTTGCCTAATCTAAATTCAAGAGCCCTGTATGCATCAAATGTAATCCATGCTTGAGCATCTGCAGACTTCATGTCTTTATATGAAGCATATCTTTCTTCAGCATATTCTTTACTCCACTTAGGATTCTTTGTGTTCTTTACAGCATAGTCAACCATCATTCTATAGTATGCTGATTCTTCAAGAGCATCCTCTAATACACTAGTAGCAAGTATTCTCTTTTCCTGCATACCTGGAACAGGTTTAGCAAGATTAGATTTTTTATAGTATTCACTGTCAGCATAACCTCCAGTATTAGCCTGAAGATATTTCTCCATTGCATCATCAGTAACTGGTATAGATCCAGATGCAAAGAATGCAGCAACACGTTTCATGTGCTCATCCTTAGGCAAGTTGTATGTTGCAGGATCACCATAGATAAGAGTGTTCATCTCAAACTTATGGATGAATGAACTGTATACAAATAATTCAACAGATGCATCAAATAACGCATCTCCTTCTACCTTATACTTAAATGATCTGTCCAATAAATCTATCTGAGGACTTTTACCATTTAAACCAAATGAATTAAACTTAGCTTTATCTTTAGCTATCTCACTATCAAAATAGGTATTGATGTCAGCGTCAAGTTTACTTTTAAGATCTATATCACTATTAACTCTAGCCATAAACTGTTCTACAGTTCCAATAGATCTATCTTCAATTAACTCCTTCTTAAGTTTATCAGAAAGGATACCATCAAATACTGTAAACACACTTCCGGTATCTTCATAGGTAACATATCCTCCCTCTTTTTTAGTGTATAAGATTACATCTTTAGGTCTTTCTCCTGTAGGAAATACGCCATGTTTTACTCTATTAATTCTTTCTAACTCAGAAGCAATATAACCATACATAACTTTATTGGCAGCTTGTCTACCATTATTACCGTATAGCTTATTTTCTTGAGTAAATAACTCAGGGCTTATGTAATGTCTTAATGATGGGTGCCCGCTTAACTTTGCAATGTAGGCCATGCTTTTATCAGCATGTCTGTAAGCCTCACTAGCACCATGTAAAACATAAAAGAAAAGATCACGTACATAAGCAGTCTCTTCAGCAGAATCTGAGGACTTAATACCCTCAAGTAATTTATTTACTTTTGCTACAGCATCATTCTCAAGAATTTGAGTTCCTAAAAGATTGACAAACTCAATACCAGGCTTATCACCAGTTTTACCAAATGTTTTTCTTTTACCAAGATTACCATTTTCATCTCCATAAAGCTGTTTGAATATCAGAGATGTCTTAACATATGAGTTTTTGTTTTTATCAAAGTGAGCTGTTGCAGGATTTGCAATAAGATTCTCATAGTTCTCATATTTATTAAGATCTGAGAAAACACTACCAGCTGAACTAGGATTACTTCTTTCACTTTGTGATTCCTCTTCTGCATTTTTAATCATGTAGTCAGAGAATTGATAATCTGCTTCAGCTTCAATCTTTGCAATATTATCAAATATTGTATCTTGTCCTTTACCCGCTCTTTTTTTATCACCTATCAAATCCGTTACAGATTTAATAGTTTCTTTTTTCTCCTGCAGTAGTGGACGAAATCTGAATTGAAACAAATCACCAATAATTTGCTGTGCTCTTAATTTCTGAATACTTTTAAAATTATCAGTTATGGTAACACCAAAATCTCTAAGTACATCAACAGGATTCATTTTGGTTATAGCCGCCTGACTTAAAGGAAGATATTTTGCAGCTAGTGCATTTAAGTCCAGCTCTACTTCTCCATCACGGTTTTTACTTTTATAAGGAGATGGGTTTTTTTGTATAGCCTTAAAGCTATCATCCATCTTTCTTAGTATAGCCTTGTATCCAGAATCAGGCACACCCACAGTAATTGATACAATGTATTCTTTTTTCTTACTTTTAGTATCAATAGGTGTCCGTGTACTAAGAAGTTTCATACCACGGATACGGTCATTTCTCAAACTCTTATATACTTTATTCCAAAGTATTTCAGATCCCATTCTTCCTGACCCAGGCTTACCCATCTTATCAATAAACTGTTGGATCATGCGAGCCTCAGGTTTAATATAACCGTTTCTGTCCAATTCTCCAGCAGCTATCATTAAAGCTTCATACATTTCAGTACGGTCTTTGATACCCTCAGTTTTATTAGAAAGTATGTTAAATACTTTTCTAGGGTCTGCTGTAGCTTTACCGCCAATTGAGTTAAATATCCAACCTTCTGGATTAGTACCTGTCCATTCAGTACGGTCATAGATACTAGCCATAGTAAATAGTACTGCCTCATCTACACGGTCAAATGCAGTTGATTCAGTACCATCTGTAGCGCCCATAGCACCTCTATTGGTGTCTTGGTTTGGTGCATCAGGATCTACCTCATCTGTTTGCTCTCCTATATCTTTAACAGTTGCAGCACCTTTTATGTCTAAGAAACCAGTTCGCTTATTGTAAAAAGCAATTACACCATTCTCTTTATTGTTCTCTAGATTATCAGTATCACCAAAATTATCTATAGCATTCTGCCAAGTAGCCAAACGCTTCTGAAGTTTAAGTTTAACATAACCCTCTTCTAAATCTTCAATCTTTTTACTGATACCAGCTGCATAAGCTTTAAAGTTAGCCAAAGCATGCTTAAGAGCTACCTTCTTAAATCCATCATCCATTAATGTATTTATAGTATAACCATTAGTACTATTAGCTGAATTACGCTTATCAATAAAGTCAGATACAAAATAGTTTACAGTCTCTGCAACATCTAATGAGTCAGAGATATCCATTGTGCTTGGCTTACCTTCTTCAGGAGCCAAGAAATTGATACCTGAGTTAAGTGTGTCAAACTGAATATTAGCTTGGTTGTATGTATAGTTTGATAGATCCCCTACGTAAAGCTCATTGAAAGCCTTCTCTAATACTGGATTATCATATCTACTAACAATGCTTGACTTGCTGCTCTTACCAAAGATTGCTTTGATTGCTTCCCAAATCTTTTTGAATATGTTTTTAAATGTAGCGGTCTTAGCGCTTCTATTCTTTGCATACTCTCTATACTCATCAGCTAAGAATTCCTCAGCATATAGAATATGGTTCTTATTTGAGAAATCAAGATCCTTGCTATTCATAGATTCCCATGATGCTGTATCCTGATTGTAATATCTTATTGGTTTAGCTAATGCTTTAACCTCATCATAAAGTTTTTGTCTTTGTTGAGAGTTTAAAAATAACTGAGTGAACCCATGCCACGCCTCATGATATAGTGTAGTGTAGTCAGATCCATTAAATAAGGTTATACCAGATTTAGTAAACTGGGCTCTGACATTACCATTTGAGTTAACTACATCAAATAATGTTTGGTATGGTATAACATCTGAAAGTTTCTTCTTAACTGTTTTACCATTGGCATCTTTAAAGGTTAGTTCAGTTGTATCAAACCACTTCTTACCTTTCTTTACCTGAGACTTTGTAGCTGAAACACTGTCATCTCGCATGCTGAACAACTTCTCATTACCTAAAAGATTATTATTTAGGGCTTCTGTTATAGCATCATCAACGCTTTGGAAGTTGATCATACTTGAATTCTCTACCGTGACCTCAATTGTTTTTGCAGCAATCTGGTTAGGATTTGCAAATCCAACACTTTTTGGAGTTAGGTCACTAAAAGTTTTTACGTTAGGTGAAAACTTAAAGTAACCATTAAGCTCACGTACATTACCGTTCTTGTCTAATACAACAGGAATAAAAGAATTCTCCGCAATCCATTTATTAAAATCTTTAGGATTGCTTTTATAATCAAAGCCTCCTTCAGATCTAGGGATTAAGTCAAATTCATCTACAGGAGAATTATTTTTATAGTTATTACTGTTAAAGTAGAGTTGGTTATTATATTCTACCTCTTCACCACTTTCTTTTACTATTGTATCTTCTCGTGTAAGGAAATTTACTATCTTACTTTTAAGATCAGCATCATCCATCATCACTTGCTCATCACCTAGCAATACAAATTTATTGTCTGCATCAATAGCAAGTTTACCTTTACCTTCTGTACGTGTAAATGTCTTGAGCGTATTTAACTTAGCGAGTGGTGTTAAAAGTTTACCATCTGTATTATATACATCTGATGCAATAAAATCAGCAACTGTTCTAGCCAATGATGGAGAAAATGCTTTCATAATCAATGGCGCACTGGCACCATTAGTGAATGTAATGCTTGTATATGTTCTACCTGTTTTGCTTATAGTACTAAGGGTATATCCCGCAATATTATTAACCTCATTTAAAGAAACTCTTGCATCTTTATTATAGTTAATAGTTCCGTTATCAATACCTGTAATATCTAGTAATAACACTTTACCCTTGTTCTCTCTAAGATATTCTTTCATCTTATAGAGATCTTCATAAGCATCATTGAATTCTCTAATTATCTTATCTTCTGATGCACCTTTTTTAACACGGTCAGCAATAGACTGAACAGTCTTACCTCCTTGCTCATCAAGATTAAACCGTCTCTCACCTGTTTCATTTACTTTAAAGCTCGGGATAGTTCTTGTTGGGAAGTAGATAAGTTTTCCTTCATCCGCTGTTGTTACTTCATAATTGTCATTGAAGTAAACAAAATTACCAGCACCGTCTGTAACTACAGCATACATTGCATCTGATGTAAGTCTTTCAATATCCTCATCTGACATTGCTTGGTCATCTGGATATAATTGATCTTTAGGAATTCCTCCTAAAGCCATAGATATTCTAACACCATTAGTTGCACCAGGGTAACTAATTGTTCCATTTGCGCTTATACCATTTACAACAGGTAATAAGTTTTTTAATTTCTTTATAAAGCCATAGTACCATTCTCTACCCTCAATCTGCTCATTACCGGTTGTGGTTAATGGACTATATGGTAAATCAAATTCACCATCTTCTTTAATAGGATCTGTATCAGGAGTTGGTGTAGGTGCTGCCTGTGGTTGCAATGAACTAGCTAATGTAGCTGCCTTAACTTGGTCTGCTACTTGCTGTGCTGTAGAATCAACTTTAGGTGTAACAAAATTGCTAACTGCTTGTAAACTAGCCGCAAACATAGTTTCTAGATTCTCAACGTCTTCTGTTTTATAACCTTTTGCTTTTAATGCTTCTCTAGTAGTTATGTCAGCTGTCCCAGTAAGTAACATAGCAGATGGCGTATGTCTGGTAAAGGCTAATGCTTTTTGCTCATCCTCTAAACCATCAAGCATTTCCTTATACATGTAACGTACAAACTTATCTACGTTCATTGTTTTATCATTGCTCATAGCTTTTTCTTGTAGAAGCTTAGCAACTACAAGATTATAAGTTCTGATATCACTAGGTTCTAGTTCCCAGGTGCCGTCTACTTTACAGATCATTTGCCTTTCTTATTACATTTTTGATTTTTCTTGAAACTTGCCAAAGCATCCGCAGCACTCACATTCTTTGCAGAATCCAAATCGTTTTTAAGATTGCTCATAGAAGTACCCGGATCACTAACAGGGTCATTCATCATTGCGTCTGATTGTGAGTTTACATCTGGATCCACTGGTGTAGGTGTTTGAGGTTTCAAAGGAAGTATAAAGTATGGTACCTCCTTTGCAGTAAAGGTAACCACATTTTCACTTTCTTCCAAATCTTCAAAGCTTAATCCTGGGACAAACTCAGCTAATCTTACACGTAAACCATCATTACTAATTACAACACCTTGTTTACGTCCCTGCCCTCCAAATTCTTGTTTACCTGTAATTTCATTTATAGTATATTGAACAACTGTTGGATTTGCCTTATCAACAACTAAGTCATCCATGTCAAAGATTGTAGCTAGTTTATTTTTTCTAGTTGCTATAGCTTTATCAACCTGCTCCATTGTAAGGTTCTGATCAGCAAGCACTTGATCTAAAACAGATTTAGGTAAACGAGGTAATAAAATTTCAACTAGACCAAGTTCTTTTTTACTAGCATCATTAATATTTGATAATAGTTTTTCTCTGATAATCTCAGGTATAGTATAATCTAAATCAACTGTGCCATTTAATATATCTAATATGTTTTTACCAGTTATATCATATGACTTGCCCTTGATATTAGCAATTGCTTTACCATAGTTATAGCCTAGATCACCAATGTCTGATTTAGCACTAATTAAAGCTAGATCAATTTTACCTGACGCAGCTGCACCATTCAAATCAAAAACTACTGTCTGACCTTCATTTGCTAATGATCTAGCATCACTCATTGTTTTATCCCAAGCATTAGATTGAATTTTCTTAATCTTGGTTATAATACTTGTTGGTATATATGATGAAGCAGTTTGATTAGTTAATCTTTCAAGGGCTCCATTTACAGTTTTTACATCATCTGTAGTAACATCTTTAGCAGGAGATTTATATCTATCAAGTATATCAAGTAATTCAATACCTGCAGTTTTTACTTTCTTAGCATCATCCGTGTCTTCAGATAATTTTGATATACCATTTCTAAGATTCTCAATTAGCGTATCATCAAATCCTTCTAGAACCCTATCTAAATAAATTGTACTACCATATGTTACACCTGGTATTCCAGTAAGCATTGTTGTACTTTCCTTAGTGGGAGTTACAAATATAACCTTGCCTTTTAGTGTATCAGGTACTGAAGATTCTATTGTAACTGGTTCATTATCAATAGGTTCTAGTTTAGTCAAGCTCTTTTTCATTACTTGTCTACCATCCTCAAGAAGTACTTTGTCTCCGCGGTCTTCCTTGATTATACCTTCACCATCCTTAGGGGTATTAACTTTAACTCTGTCTCCTACATTAAGTGTAAGCTCATCAAAGTCCATTTGCGTCTGGGTACCTGTCCCAGATTTTGGTTTAGCACCTGAGGCATCCGTGATTAGCTTATCATACTTATCATAAATAACTTTATAGATACCATATGAAACACCTGGCATATTACCTTGGTTTTCACCGTAGGTATCAGGGTAGTCATCTATGTTAGGTATAGCATTACGAAGTTCTACTTGTTCTCTAGCTCTTAAGTCAGCTATTACTTGCTCAGTAGTTTTTTCAGTAGGTTGTTCTTCTGTAGCAGTTTCTCTAGTAAATAACTTGCCATCTTTAAAGTAACCAAAGTTAAACTTAGTTGGTATTTTACCACCCGCAAACTCAGGATAGTTTTCCAACATATCATTCTCAATTGTCTCCAGGTTTACTTTTCTTTCAGCAGAGCTTTCTCCAAATTCAGATTTAGGATATGCTAAAATGAATATACCAAATAAATTTCTATGGGGGGAGTTACCATCTAATAAGTTATTCATTAAATCTAATAAACCTTTCTTATTAGTTAGACCAGTTGTCCCAGATAATGATGTACCTAAGTTAAATTTAAACTGACTATTAAATATATTCTCAGCAGTATCCTCTGCTGTAAGGTGAGTAGAATAGATTAAATCATCTGGAAGAGCTTCAATTTGTTTTCTTATCACTTCTTTCTTAGCAGCTATTTCAGCAGCATTAGGTTTTGCAGTGTCTTCTGGTGTCTCTCTAAACTCATCAAGTTTCTCTTTAGATAATGGATCCTCAGGATAAGCTGTTACTTGATTCTCAAGCCCCATCTCCTTATGAATATCATATCTCTTAACACTCATTGTATGATTACCATCTTCTTTCTGAAACTCTACACTAGTATAAATGTTATTAGTTTTAGATAATATTAATGGGAAGATGAATGTGCCATATGCTTTAATACCGGTTGTTTGTCTTAACAACTCCATATAAGCATTCTGTTGTCTGGCATCCTCTGACTTATAGAAGTATATAGGAAAGTATTCCTTATCCTTATATGTTTTAATATTACTACTAAACTGAGGATCACTATAAATAGCTTTTAACTTTGCTTTCTGTTCAGCGGATACTCTGTTCTCAGCTTTGTACAAATCACCTTTAGATGCTCTAATAACTTCTCTTACACCTGGCCACTCAGCACCAAATGCTGTTTCTAGCATTTCTTCCAGCTTATATTGCATTCTTCTATCTTGTGTAGAAGTCTTCAAGTCAATAATGAAAACACGTCCTGCAGGATCATAGGCTAATAAGTCAATACTACCTGCTGTTCTTGTCTCACCTATAGTACCATATAATACTGGTATATTAGCTCTAATCTTAAGTCCTTTTTGTTTAATAAATAATTCAACACTTCGGAACTTATCAAATAGATCTTCCAGCATCTTCTCACTAAAAGCACCAGCACTGGGGTTCTTAGCCCTGTACTCTTCATACTTAGTTTTAAATTTCTCTATATCTGTAATAGTGCGATTTAAGAAATCTCTTAGTAGTGAGTCAATGATATTTCCTCTATCAGAAGATTCTTTTCCAATCTCCCCATCTTTAGTTTTAACTACATTAGAAACACGCTCGTGTTCTGTACCAGCAATCGGTCTACCTAATGCATCAAACTGAATATAAACTTTTTTATCTGCAGATAATGCTAAGTTTGCAGATTGCAATTTTAGATCCGCTTCATCAATTACATCATCAACATAGTCAAGCATAGGAGGAAACTCATCAAAGTTCATTTCTCCCTTAAGTGTATCTACATATATACGTTTCTTTTTCTTTTCAGCAATAATCTGATTTACCTGGTCAGCTGTTAATGAGTTCATCTCAGCTATAGTATAACCAAGAGCAGTCATTTGTTTCTTTCTTTCTGATTCAGTTAAAGGTGTTGGTCCTTCAGGTTTAGAAGTAGTTCCTCTTTTAATCTTATCAGCCTTATACTTATTTGTAATATCACGTGCTTCACGAGATGTTTCTTTCCAAGCTTGGTAATTCATACCAGCTCTTTCCTCAGCATTAAGTGGTGCCAATGCTGCATCAAATCCTTGTTTAAGAAGTTTCTCTAAGTCAGCATCTTCTGTAGGTTCATCAAAAGTTTCTTCTGCAATAGGATCAGCTGCCACCACACCCGGTTGAGATAGCTTATTAGTAATCACAGTTACAGCTTCATCATATAATGAAGCACTTCTCTTAGAACCAAATAACTTTTCAAGCAATGCTTTTACTTCATCTAAGAATGATTGCCATAAAGTTTTAGCCTCAGCAGTTTGTGCAGTAGCTTCTCCTTCTAATGGAATAGAATCTAAAACACCTTGTATGTAAGGGTTAGTCATAACCTCAGCAACAAAACCTGCATTATCTTTCATGGCTAACTGAAACTCTTTCTTTTGTTCATCAGTAAGATTTTCAATAAGCTTCTCTCTCAATACGGTCATTCTATCATTGAAGTCTGTATCCTCTAGAGACTTATCCATGACTTGTTGCATAATACCATTTAGAATAGAAAATTCCATTGGTACAATACCAGTAGTAAATCCTTCAGCACTAAACTTAGGGTCTACAATAACACCATTGACGTCATCATAGGTGCTATTTGTAAAGTGATTTGTCTTGAAGGTTATCTGAGTATTTTTGTCTACAATGCTTAGCAATGCCTGAGCAAGTTTCTTCATATCCTTGCTGGCAAACTTACTAGTCATAACAGCCTTAAGAACCTTTTCTATATTCACATAAGAGAGAACATCTGTATGATCAAATCCGTACTCTTCTCCCAACTGTTTAATAGTACGCTTATCAGTATCTTCTTTACCTCTGAAAGACATTAGTCCTCCAGTACCAGTTCTCATCATACGCTTGCCTTCCTTTTCAAAGTAAGCATCATCATACTCATCTATAAGAGCCATTATACCCTTGTACTTTTCAGAACCGGGTTGGATCTCTTCTAATGTATCAGCATCAAAAAATGTAGTTGGTATTTCATTATCATTAATATAAGCATCAGCCTCTTCAGGATCAATGAATGCATTATGTTGATCAAATAGGTCATTAAAGAATTTATTCTTATGTCTTCTTGCCAAAAACTCTCTAAGCGCATCCTTAAGCTTTGTTTCTCTCTGAGCCATTGCTGAAGTCATAGCTGATTCCAATCTTTGTATAGATTGATTAAACATGTAAGGATCATGCATTGCATTCAGTGCATTAGCCATTTGACCCTGATCTGCATTAAGTTTCCAGTAATCTGAGAACTGTTGGTATGCCCTATCTAAATCTTTAGTTAAAACATTCTGTCCATTTTGCTCAGCTAATACTTTGATGTGATTAACAAATGAATCTTTAAGTTGAATATCTAAATCTCCTAAAGCCCTTTCATTTTCAGCAAAGCTTTCATCTGTTTGATTAATGCTCTGGTTAACTGTATACTGTGCTTTGTATAGCTGTACTAAATTTGATAATGAAGATAGACTATCTCTTTTCTTCTTTAAAGTTTCTGTTCTTAATTTAGCTGTGGCATCACCGCCTTCAGCAACTGCAATCTCTTGATTCAGTAATGCTATCTCACTACGCATTCCAGCTTGACCAATAATTGAAGATGCTTGAGGGTCACCTACACTAAATAGATTAGCAAAGTCTGCACCATTGGCTTTAGAGAAAGGAAGATTACTTGAGAACTCAGTATAGAGATCAGACATACGCTGTCCTGTTCTCTTATATCTGATATCATCACTGATCATTATCTCACGTCCTTGCTCAAAGGCTAAGAATCCCATTGGGTTCTTCTCCATTGTATGAGGATTAATCATGCTTTGGTATTCTTCAAAACTAGATTTAATCTCTTTAACTCTACCCATTACATTCTTTAATCTTTCTGCAACAGTTTTACCTGTTCCATTAGGATCTTCACCAAATGCTTCTTGTAATTCAGTCCCAGATAATTCACCTAGGCTTTTAAGTTGCTCTTCAAAAATATTAAACTTACCTGCTTGTAATAAAGTTAAGGTATGACTTACTAGAGAAGCATCTCTTGCATCTTTAACAGCTTTAACATCACCTCCTGCAGCAGCTTCATCAGCTGCTCGTGCTAAATCATTTTGAATTTTAATATCTCTTTCTAGTGCAGAAAAATATGCAGGTGCGTTCCTAGTAGTATCATTAAGAGCTTCTAAAGTCTTATTCTCAAAGTCAGCTTGTATATCTAATTCTCTTTGGAATGGATTTTCTTTACCTGCGTTATCAGGATTTTCTGCAAATGCTGCAGCATCCTTCTTAAGCTTTTTTTGCTTTACCATATCAACAGTGCCATAGAATGCACTTTGCATACCGCTCATTGGACCAGCCATCAAGAAACCAGATAAGAATGTTTCAAGACCTTGTTGACTTCCTTGTGACTTAAGACCGCTTAATAGTTTAGTTTTAAACTCTGCACTACCTACACGGCTAGGATCATTGTATGTACTAATGTAATAATCAGTAAGACCTTTTGCTACAGCTTCTTGATAAACCTCTTGCGTACCTTCCATAAGGTTAGCGGATAAATATCCTAGACCACCTTTAGCAAGGTTCTTTGGATTGAATGTTTGCTTATACCAGTCAGCTCTACCTAATTGTTTTATCCCTTTTACTAGTTCACGAGGATCTTTACCTGCAGCTTTCCATCCTTTATTAAGTAAAAAACTACCTCTTATCTTTCTAGTAGCGCCTTCACCAATAGCCTCCATACCAGGGATACCTTTAAGGGCTCTATCTAAAACTACTTTATTAGATAGGTATATACCAGCACTATTCATAAGTGATCCGGTTACTCCTGCTTGATGAGCTTGTCTAAAGATTGCTTCAGCTTCTTGATCATTAGGATCTCTACCCTTATCTTTCTTAAAATCTGCTATTAACTGATTAGTCACTCCACTTTGAATTCCGCCTCCTTCAAGACGGGCCTCCGATGTAACTGCATTGATCTCACGTAAATCTCTATAGAATGCACCAAAGCTTTTTGACACCTTGGCCATATTAGTTAACTCTCCCCACTTAGCGGCTGCTTGCCCACCTGTTGTAAGTAAAGAACGGCTCTGTCCAAATGGTAATAAGTGACTGGCTAATTTACCAGAACCTTGTAAAATCTTAGATGAGTTCCATAATTCTCTAGCTTTACTAATAGTAGATATTGCTTTAAATCCTTCAAAAGCTTTAGCAATTCTTCCTACATTCATGCCTGTTCTTAGAGCTGCCACTCCTCCTAATCCACCTCCTGTAAAGGCTGTTCCTAATGCAAGGGCTGCTTCTTCTGCTAATATCTCTCCAACAACACCATAGGTATAACCCATGTTTACACCAAAGTTTACAACCTTAGATCCAAACCCACCTCTGCTGGACATACCAACAGACATGAGTCTTTCCATCTCATCAGAGTCTTCTGTATTACCCTCAGAAGAAAACATACTTCCCCAGTTCTTAAATGTACTAGATCCACCTAACCATGCTAACTTACCAGCTGTTATACCACCACGTATAGCATCATCCCATAAAGATGTGTTCTGATTATAAAAACTTTCATTATCTCTAAACGGACTAAATCCTAGCTTTTTAAAACCAGGGCTTGCGTAATATCTATCAAAGTTATGACCAGTGTGAGAAGAGTTAAAAGTAGTTAACTTATTATACTGATGCTTATCTTCTTTATATAAACCACTTGCTGCAGAATTAAGCGTAGCAATCATTGCTTGCTTGTTATTCATGCCTGATGTATTTCTAGGGCCTGAAATAGCATTACCAGCTACTGTCTGAGTATCAACTGATTTTGGTTTACCATCTACATCCTTTGGTGGTGGATTTTCAATTGCTTCTTTTGCTGAAGTAGATGTAGATAACTGTCCATAATTTGGATCTCTTTCTTCTGCCATAATTTCTTAAATTGAATGATGTTATTAGTTTAATCCACGTCTTGCTAAATAACTATTTTTAGCAGCAGTGTTCCGCACCGCTACCTTATTAATAACAGCCTCTGCATTTCTATACGTAGCATTAATATCAGTATCCGCACTAATCTCACCAAAGAGACCATTGATAGGATTATCCTCACCTTGTAGTGTTTCTAGTTTACCTGTATTTTCATTAAAGTATTTTAGATCACTAGTTATCGTGTAATAACCATTATTGTTATTGGTAATCTTAGCTGTACCTGCAATGTCTGCGTAGCTATTAATATCAAGTGAACCTTTGCTATTAAAGATATATTCTATAGGACTAACCTCAAGACTTTTAAAGAATTTAGATTTTACAGCAGACTTATCAAATACAACTGATATTTTATTACCTCCTGCTCCTAGAGCATCCATACCTGACATCTCAGAAGTATAACCACCGTCTTTAGCAGTACCTGCATACTTCTTTGCAAATGCTTGGTTAATTGTAAAGGTAACTCCTACTTTATTAGGATCATTACCAACTACATTAAATTTAGTAATATCAACTACAGGGCGATCAGGGTTCTTAACATCATACTTAGTAGTTAAAGCACTTCTCATAAATTCATTAAGAACATTTTGAGCTTTTGTATAATCTTCACTGCCTATTTCAATATCAGAAATATCATCACGAGTAAGATCTTTTAAATCACCTGTAAGAAATTTAGCATTTCCAAATGCGGGATCTCCTAATGCCTGTGCAATATCTGTAGTATATAATTCTTTTATATCACCTCTTAAAGAGCTCTTAAGATTTGCAAAGTCTAATGTGTATTGAGTATTCTTAGCAGTAAGAGCATTCTGTCCACTACCATCTATAGTACCATATTGAGATTTGATTGGAACCTTACCGCCATTGTAGATACTTTTAAATTTCTCATATGTATCATCATAACCGTCATCCTCATCATTTATCCAATAGTTATCTCCATATGTAGCATTCCATTTTGATTTAAATGTTGAGCTACCACTCATCTCACCTTTTTCATTAATGAGCATGTTTGCATTTGAAACGGGTATTCCTTCAGCAATCATTCTACTTTTAACAGCAAGGTTGTTCTCTCTTTCTACTTGGGTAATTGCACCATACATTTCTGTAGACTGTTCAATCTGACCCTGGAAGTTACGCATGGCTGGCATAAAATCAGCTTGGTCTCTGAATAAACCACCACCTGCAGTATTTATAAACTGTTGAATTCCGGCTTCATTGTTTTGAGCTTTTAGCCAATCGCCACTTACAAGACTTTTAAATAAACCCACAGTACCACCCTCATTTCCAGAACTTGTTCCTAAAAGAGATAATCCTTCTTGAGCTTTTTGCTTTTGTTCTGCAGTATAACCGGTTCCAGAAACAATACCATTAAGTAAGTTCTTTAAATAGGTATTTCTTGTTTGCTTGGTGCCTTCAATAGAAGATGATGCTTTCATTACAGAAGCCATCATATCATCATGCATATCAAACTCATCATCAGTAACTTGACCTTTACCTCCTGTAACAGGAATACCATCCTCATTAACAGTAAGAGTTAAAAGCGCTGCTTCATCTTCTTCTTCTTTCTTAGTCTTTTTATCTGAAGCATCTTTTAAACTTTGGGTATATGCTATCTCAGACATCTTAAGCTGGTGCTCAAAACTAGCAAGAGCATACTTATCAGCTTCCATTTCTTGCTCCATGGTATTCATGGCATAGTCCTTAGCTGCATTAGCCATATCAGAATATAATAACTGATTACCTTTAGCTGCATCTATTCTTTGACGTAAAGCTTGAACACTCATGTTCTGATAGTCAATACCATTGGTATTATCTAAGGCTTCTGTTGCTACTTGCTCAACACTATTTGCATTAGCTTCTTCAGAGTCAAGACCATTAAGCATATTTATAAAATCACGGTCAAAGTCTTCAACTACTGGAGTTTTTTCTATTGACTTATCTGCAACTTTCTTAGTGGTTTTAACTTGTTCTTTCTGCTTAGCTGCCTCAGCAGCAATCTGTTGCATGTTTGTATTGATCTGTTTAGCTTCAGCAAATAAATATTCTTTTTCTGCAGCCGCCTCATCATTACCATATTTGCTCGCATTAGCTGAAATAAAATCTTTTCTATCTAGATAAGCTTGTGTCTTATACATGCCTCTAGCTTGTTGATCTCCAGCTATCATATTTATAAAAGAGTCCGTAAGACTCGTGATCATTGCTGGGCCATTCTTGGTATTCACCATGTATCTACCGTCTGCTGTAAAGTCAACAGTCTTAATGTTAAAGCCCATTTCCTTAGCAAAGCTCATAGCTTTCTTATATACATCTACATATGGAGTATAGGTGGGGTTTTGATAACCCATTGATTCCTCAATACTAGCTTTAGAGAAATCACCTCTTTGATAATCTAAGGCTCTTACACCACCTTCCCAGTACTTACCACCACAAGTCTTCTCATCAGTACAATTCATAAAGTACTCAGCCTTGTTTTGCTCATTTCTGTATGACTTAGTAAAAGACATATCTTTTAAAATGAACTTATCATCAACAAGAGGTTGGAATACTTTACGTGCTGCATCAACATTCTCACTACGGGATAGGTCCATGCTTGATACTTTCTGAATATCAGTTTGGATCTGAGTAAAGAATTTATCTCTCCTTTCTGTATTATCAGAACGGGTTAGCTCTGAGTTTAACAAAGTGCCATACAGGCTACTAAGTTTATCATAGCCAGCCTTATACTGAGCTTGTTTAGTCTCAAGTACACCTTGATAAAAATTCAGATCCGGTTTAAATGGTTGGATCTGTGGAATATAGTCCGTTACACCTTGTAGATAAGTAGCCATAGTTTATACTGTAAATATACAAATAAAATCTCAGAAGTTTATAAAATGTTTTAAGTTTAAACTTTTAAGATGTAGGTCCTTGCTCGTAGTAGTTTCCTAGTCCAGCATTACCTGGATATACGTTTTGCATTGCATTGATGTAGTTCTGATTCATGTTATCATTAGATGCCACATCAAGACCCATAAGTTTCAATGCTGCTTGATCTGTAATACCAGGAACTTGATTCTTAATATCCATGAACTGTTGAGTCTGACTAGCTGATTGAGCTTTAGGATCCAACGTATCACCTTTCTTAAAGTACAATCTACCACCTTTACCTGGACTAACTTGGTAGTTAGGATATACCTGGTTCATTGCATAGGTCTGTTCTTTATTGGTAATTGCATCAATATATGACTGACGTAACTGTTGACGAGCTTGGTTCTTAGAGTTATCATACTGTTGATTAGCAATAGTAGTTTGGTCATACAGTGTCTTAGCTATCTCAGCATTTGCTGCACCAGTCTGGTTAAATATCTGAGCTTTAGTTCCTTCAAACTCATTAGCTGTAGATACATTTAAGTTATTGTATCTACCTAATACATCAGCTACAGCTTTAGCTCCTTGGCCAGAAAGCTGAGCCATACGTGAATTATAAGCTTGGGATGGTGCATATGCTGCAGCACCTTGAGCTCCTATATTCATCTGCTCCATGTTAGCTGCTAGTTCTCTAGTAGGATCATAAAACGTTGGGTTAGGAATATATGAAGATACCTTAGGTGCCCACGGCAATGCTTTTTTAATACGCGCCATATCACCTGCAGCTCCTGCTGTTTTGATTGCATCTTGCAACCACCACTCAGGAGCCATCTGATCTTCTGGAACATCACCTATATTACCTTTTTCAAGATCTTTAGCAATACACTCTCCTGTTACAGGATCTTTTACCATTCCTTCAGGACAGTCTTTCTCAGGTACATCCTCTTCTCCTACAGGATCTTTACCAAAGAAATAACGGTCCATATGTTCAAGACCAAACTTATTATCATCTCCCAATTGAGAACGGTATCCTTCACTTTCAAACTTTTGTTGGTTTCTCTTTACAAGACCATTCTCTTTGTTTGTAATAAACGCTGATGTATATAGCTTAGCAGGGTCTTTAAGTTTCTCATCTCCAATTTCTTTAGGATCATATCCATAGAACTGAAGCATCTCTGTACGGTTACCAAGTTTGTTTTTTTCATCAAGCTTATCAAAGTCTTCAGCAGGTGCATCAGGATTCTTAGCTTGCCAGTAACGGAATTCAACCATTGATGGATCAGCATAACCATAGAAGCCATCATTTTGCCTTTTAGTTTTATTCTTATCTGTATAAGTAGACTGCTTTGATATATTAAATCCAGGAGCACCTAAGTTCTTACCATCAGTACCTTTATTATAAGATGCTAATCCGGTTAAGAAATCTTTTTCTGCAATAGATAAGTTGGTTGCTGCATTTCTATACACAGTCCAGTTACCCTTACTATCTTTTTCAGCAAGACCTGCCTTAGCAAGACGGTCCATTATCTCATTTGCTTTTACAACATCTGCCTTAAGATCACCATACTTTGGTTTATAGTTTTCTGAACCAGAAAGAGATTGGTTAACACGAGTTGTGTTGTAGTTAATCTTAGTAACCTTTCTTGTCTTACCTTCTTTATCTTTATAGTAATCACCTACAGCTAGTGTAGGGTCATCAATTTCTTTAATATCTTTATCCTCAACTTTTGTATCAGCTGGTTTAGATGCATCAACCTTAGATCCAGCAACTCCCCCTCCATCATCATAGCGAGTTTGTCCACCATCCCTAAATAAAGTAGGGATATCTATGCTACTTGTATCTTTTGACCACTCGGTACCAGCTCCATCAGTATATACAGGACCCCCTTTAGCCATTGTTAAGAAAATGCCTGTCTCAGGTCTGAAGCGTTTTTGATCTCCACCCATCTTTGCATATACCTTATGCAGTAATGGATTATTTTTTAATCTGTTTGTTACTCCACCTAGTCTTGATAACGGTTCATCCTGTTGTTCTTCAAACTGTTGTTCTGTTGGATTCTCCTCACCTTGCATAGCTTGTCCCATTCCTGCACCTTGTCCTTCTTTCAAAGGAAGAACATCCTCGGGCTTAATAGAGTTTAGTGCTAGGTAAGGCATAGCTGCCATAGGAATACCATCAGGGAATCCTTTCATAGACTCCTGTATCAAAGCAAGTTTAGCAAGCTTCATATTATAGCTAGCTATCATCTTCTCTGCAGTCTCTCTAGATAACTTATCTGAGCTAGGATCCGCTAGTACTTCTCTGAATGTATTTATATCATACTTTTCTGCAATCTGAGCTGGCGTATAACCACCCTTCTTTTCAGCCATGCCAAATTCTTTAAGGATAGCTTTATCCTTAATCTTCATGCCTGCAGTGTCACTAAATATAAAAGAGTTCTCAGGAAGATTTAATGGTGTACCACCTTCTGAGTGACGCTTACCATTAATTCTGTAATGCGCTGGTAAACCTCCAACATCAGGAAGTAAAGCAGTCTCACCTTTTTCAGCTTCAAGATTAGCCTGATCTTCAGGTACAGGCCCCAAAGATTTTTTGGATTTTAGCGGTGTCTCAGATAAAGAATCAGTCATGTAGCTAGGAGCAATCTGTTTGTACAGGCTGGCCATGCTACCACCTTTGTATGCTTTTGGTAAGCTTGTTATCTTAACTCTTTTCATAATAATTAATCTAAGTATTCAATTTCACCACCTGCTGCAAGAATTGCATTGATTGTATCTTCATCTAAATACATTTCATCTCCTTCAGACATTTCACCACCTTCAGCAGCATAGTTAGATTGGAAATTGTATCCACTAAACTGAGGACTAGGATTCATGTCATTAGGTCTAAAATTACCTTTATCATCATAATCTCCTCTAGACCCAGATGTTTGAGGCATTGTTGTATATATCTGATCTGAACTAAACTTATCCATAGCTTTAGCAGTCATGTCACCAGCCTCTCTGTTACGAAGACCTGCGCCTATAGTTTCTAAACCAGCTAGCATTCCTGGAGCTAAGAACTCATTGTCTTTACCATATCTGTAATCCATATGTTTAGTAACAGTATCGGGAACCCAAGGCTTATCTATTCCTACTTTAGGATCAACACCACCTGAAACAAATCTACGTAATCCTCCGCCATATTCTTTTGTTGCAGCAGCATTTGCTGCAGCATTTTGTGCATTAATAATATTAGGGTCTGTATATGTACCAGGCTGAATTGCTCCAGCACTAACACCATTCATTAAATTTAATGTTTGCGTATATGGATTAACAGCTCTTTGAGGCATTCCCATTTGAGCTGGACCAAACTGTGGCATAGGTGCCCCAACAGGAATAGCATTAGGTGCTGGTTGAAGACCTTGCTGATTACCGTTATTGATAGCATCAACAGCAGCTTGAGTCCTGGCATCTAGTATCTGTTGACGTCCTTGCTGTCTTGCTTGACTAGCTGTCATTGGTCCAGGAAGAGGCACAACAGGTTGTTGAGCAGACTGTGCTCCTGGTGTAAAATTATCAGGTCCTATATTAGTACCTAGTCCTTTAGGAATTGCTGGTTTTAACATACCAGGACGCCAGTTATCAATTTTTTGTTGATAAGCTGCATCCGCCTCAGGGCTTCTACTAAAACCCTCAGCATCTGATAAACCTCCTTGTAATTCAACCGAGTAAGGGCCCATTGTATAACCGGCACCGTCTAGTTTTTCTTTCTGTTGAGGAAAGAACTGATTAGCCCATGTTGGGGTAGTTCCGTCATTAGCTGGCACAGGAGCAGCAGGATTTTGAGGAGCCCCTGGATTTTGATTTTGTGATTGAGGTGAGTAAGTAAAATCAAACTGAGCTCTTTTCATTACACCAGCTCTTCTATTCTCCTTCTTTCTAAACATATTACTTAACGGAACTCTATAATCAGCACTCATATTAGCAATCCTCATATTAGGATCATAGAATGCTTGTGGTACAGGATTACCATTTTTATCTAACTGATACATACCGCCTGCTTGAGTAGAGTTTGGATCTGCTAGCATTCTCCAGTACTCCATTCCATCTCCTACATTTTTGGCAGGAGGTGTCTCAGTTTTAGTTTCTCCTTTTTTATCTTCTGGTTTAGCACCAGTCTTATCATCTGTCTTAGTATCTGTCTTAGCTTCTTCTTCTTTTTTCTTTTTTTCCTCTGCTGCTTTTTTTACTTCCTCAGCAACACGTGCTTCTTGTTCAGATTTAACTTTAGCAGCAGCTTCTTGCTCAGGTGTAAGTTTAGCTGTTTTATCTTTCTTAACTTTAGTTGTTGTAGCTAAATTAGTTTTATACTGAGGACCATAACCGTATTGCTTACCATCTGCCCCTACTGCGCTATATCCAGCAACATCAGCTGTACCGTCAGCATTTACCCAACCCATAGCTTTTGCGTTAGCTTCCAGCTTAGCATTTTCTGCAAATTGCTCAGGTGTCATGTTCCTAGGCAATGATACATCTGGTTGACCACCAGGAGCCATACGGATTCTATCACGCTTACCTGTAGCTACATCAGTTATAAAACCTTTTTTAATGTAACTACTATTGTTAACGTTATTATTAAACTTATCAGCACCGCTATTATTAAAGAATCCTTTAAGACCTGTAGCAGCTGTTGCTACATTTGCAACATTCTGAGTCATGTCAACTTGATTCTCTTGACCTGCTTTAAGCCAAGCATCTGCTGCATTTACTCCACTCATGTCAAACATAGGTTGCTGACCAAATGTAGCTCCGCCTGGTGCATATACTCCACCATAACGCATTTGATTTTGCATATCAATAGCCATTGCTTCTTGATCATAATCATTAGCAGTACCAAGCATCTCATCTTGAACAACGTTCATTGCTTTGCTTTTCAATTGCTTTAGAAAATCTTGTACACGTCCTGAGTATTTCTTATCAGGAGATAAAAACTCCTGATCAATTTGTTCTTGTTGACCACCAGCTGCCATAGGTACTCCGCCATATCTAAACATGCTGTTACCATAATGAGCCTGCTGCTTCATATTCATTCTTTGAATATCATTAAGACCTGCCCCCATATCCATCTGTGGTAATTGACCAGACTGTTGCATCATCTGCATCATTTCTGGTGTTAATTGACCGCCTTGTGCCATAGCCAAGAACAATAGGTTTTTATCGTTATAACTCATAATGTGCTAATATACTAATTATTTATAAGATACTGATTTTTACTGGCTTTTCCAATTCTTAGGTAGTGCCTTTATCTTTACTCTTTTTAAGTTTGGTACTGATATATCTCCACCCTGTTGTTTCAAATAACCCATTGTATTCTTGAAGGTTTTAAAAGCAGATACACCTCTATCAGCTGCATCCCTATTAGTGTCTGCCATTTTTCTAGCATCATCAACAAAACTAATTGGTTTTTTTGCCGCGGCTACTTCTTTAGCAATAGGTCCCGTATGAGAAAAACTTTCTAAAAAACCCTTTCCTGTATTGTATGCGGCATCTGTTAAATACTGTGTATCACCCGTTTCATTATAAAGATTTATATCTTCAACAGCATTAGGTATGTATTTATGAGTAAGATCATAAATACCCCATGTCTTTAAAAGATTAGCAGGTGTCATAAGATTTGCTGCAGTTTGCATGGCCGGAGAAGCACCCATTTCAGCAGCACCTAACAATCGTGTACCCAGTGTAGCATTCCAAGCGTCTACTGCAGGTTTAGCAAAGGTTTTAACAGCATTAAATCCTTCACCAATAGCAGGAGCTAGTCCAGCTGCAGGTGCAGCTGATAAAGATACAGCTGATGCAATAGCTGCAGGTATACCAAATGAAAGTGTTGACTCATGAGGTCTATAAAAATCTCTAGTGGTAGGTTCATCATGACCAGTTAGTAATCTATCAGTAGCCCACATAGGTGAGGACTGCCCCATTTTATAACCAGCATAGTTACTGGCAGCATCTCTAGTTGCGGGATTGTCTAATGATAGATTACCCAAACTTGCTTGTAGTGGTGACTTATTAGCATTTTGCTGATCAACAAATTCCTGCATTAATCTTCGTCTTTCTTCTTCTTGACCCTCTGGTGTTTTAAGTGCTTCTTGTCTATAGTACTCTTTATTTCTTGCAGCTTCCTCAGGACTTACTTTTTTTCCACCTTGTATAACAACTTCATTCGTAACAGCAGCTGGTTGGTATCTATTCCAGTCTACAAATTGATTTGGATTTTCTGGTGGCCTTACCCATGAGTTAACATTATTTTTAGTATCAAGATACATGTAAGGTTTAGTTGGATCAGGTCCTCCGTTTTCCATTCTTACAAGTCCACCATCTCTGTATGTAAACTTACCTAAGTACATTCCTTTATTATTCATATCTATTATCTTGGAGAGTTTTGATTTTTAACATTAGCTAATCTAAATAGCATTTTAACATTACCTGATATATTTCTATATAGGAGTACGTGAGTAGTATAGTGTCTAAACTTCTTACGCTGGAATGCAGGCTTCTGATAGTTTAAATTATTGGCATTCAGGTTTCTAATATAACCATTTAGTTGTGTATTCCAAATAGGTTGTTGAACGTTAGGAAAAGTAAACTCACCACGGTCATTTGTAATATCCCAGAATTGATTAAACCTATACTTCTGTTCTATCTTATCATATAGTATATCAATACTTGTAGGATTAATAATAGGATAACTCATCAGAGCTACTACATTATTACTAGGAGTCATATTTAGGTTTAATACCCCGGATACTTGTTCCGTGTTAGTTATAACAGCATGATCAAAGTTATAATTTAATACATGATATGTATCTAAACCATCTGTGCGGTATGTGTAACATTCTAATTGGTACTCAAGACTCTTTAAAGTATTTACTTGTTGACCCGTTGCGCTAACATACTCAATTTCAAATGGATAGTCCTGGCCATAGTAGTTTGCAAATGCATCTGTTCTTTGATTATGTCTCCATATATCACCTGTACCTGTTGCACTTGTCTTTGTAGTTAAGAAATAACTCTTACTAGATAATGCTAATTCAGGATGCCAGTCATGGAATGAAATCCAAGCTTCAGATTTAGGATCATAACTAATAGTCCAAGATGTATCTTCAAAGTACAATGGATCACCAAGCTCAATAGTGAATACACGATCTAATGTAAAGTATCTATCTCCTTTATCAGACATTGTAATTCTTCCTCTAAATTCTGGTCTGAGTCTGTAATCTCTTTTGCAGAAGTAAAGAATAAGATTAGTATTATCAAATGTAGATTGGCATCCAATACCTGCAATAGGATTATCAGTAAGTTGGAAATCTGGGAAGTCCTCTAGCAATGTATAAGGCAGGTACTTATTAAACCACCATCTCATTCCTGCTGCTGATATCTCTTTAAGGCCATCGCCACTAACCTGGAACACCTTGCCTTGTGATTGACTGATGTAGTATATACCAGCTGGTGTATTAATTACAGATAGTCTGTTCTGACAAGAGCCATGTTGGAATTCAGGATCAGAGTTAGATAAACTCTGCATTGCTTGTGAGAACAATGATCCATCACCAATTGTAATCTTAGTTCCTAAATCTAATTCCATTGACTCACTACTTAAAAACTGTACAGGTGAATCATGATCAAATAAAATCAGAGCTCCTGTTTTATTTATAGGCTTAACAGAATTAACTTTTGTTGGAAAGTCTTTATAGTTATTAGCTAAATAAACTAACCAAGAATCTTTAACTGCATCTTGAGTTTGTGGTAAAGAATAAATAATCCTATTCTTGTATTGTGTATAACATGTCTCAGCTACATACGGATTGTAGTATCTAGGTTGCATATTACCCCAAGAGATAAAGTTATTAAATACTCTTGATACACCTAATGACTGATCATACTTAAAGTAGTTACCTGATTTAATTATATCATTACTAAAGAGGTCTCTAAGATTTGTTCTTCTGTATGCATCATAGTGTAACTCTACTGGTTGATTACCCCAGTCTCTTAGATCTACATTATATTCAGATTCAACAAAGAAGTCTCTTACTCCAGATTGGAATAAGTAAAACCATGCATTCTTCACCATTAGTCTGAATGTATCACTTAAGCCATCCAGACCGTTTGCATTTTGCCAACCACCTCCTATTGCAATATCAGCATCTAAGTTATGTAAGTTACTAGGAAGACCTTGAAAGATTTGACCAAACTCTGCAGATCCAATTGCTGATAATACACCTTGTAAAAATGTATTAGTATCAAACTTAGTGAAGTCAGCCCAGAATCTAGGATTGTTAATCATACTTCTAAGACGGTAATCAAACTCAGTTCCATCTGGTTGATTTATCATCCAGTCATAGAAGTAGAAGAAAGTATTCTTTTCAGTATATCTTCCTATATAAATGTCACCTCCATAAATAGCGGGGCTTGTAAATCTATCTGATGTACTATTTATTGTAACATAATTAATACATCCTGTAGTCAACTGACGTACAGACTCTAATTGACCATACTGATTTCTAAGTCTGATTTTTAAACCTGCATAGTATGAGTATGTACTAGTGCGGAAAGCATCAAAAGTATTAGCATTATCATCTAGTAATAAGCCATTATTTCTAGCAGTACTTACAGTTTGCAAAGTAGTATCAACTTGAGAGGGATTATTTATTGCACCTGATCCCATTGTGGTATTATTAGCAGCTTTACCAAGATTCATTACAACAGCACGCCCTCTGAATAAATTATTAACTGTAAACCCTTGAGTATTAGTTAAGTAGTCTGTACCTGAGAACTGTTGCAGTTGATTATCTATATAAGCTGAATCTTGGATATAGCGTCTACTATTACCAACTTGATGTAATACATTTCCTCTAACATGTTTATGTATATCACCATGAGAGATGTATTGTAATGCATATTGTCTATATGGTGATACACCTCTTATAATCTCAAGCGTAGCATCAGCTCCTTGATTCATATACTGAGCAAAACTAATTATACCACCCAGTACTCTTAGTGTTGTAGGCATTCTTCCAACATCTGATTTCTCAGTTGTTACAGTTCTTCCACCGCCTATCATACCCGCACCCGGAGTTGCAGCCGCTGCATTATTTGTACCAATTGTATTAATTAAAAGTGTAGTTGAAGGATTGACATTGGTAGTAGCCTGTGACATAGTGTAAAGTATATTACTAACACTAGTTTGATAAGTTCTTTCTCTAGTATATGAGTTTGGTGTAAATATTTTTCCTTTACTGACCATTGTACCAGCACCGGCACCTAAAAGAGCCCCTGTAATACCAGCATTGAATGTTTTAGGTAATTCAAGGGCTCTTGTCTCTTTACCATTAATAGCTTTAGTTGCAATACCAATTCCAATAAACATTGAAATAGTAAATGCTAGATTACTAGGTAACTTTTGCTTTGGGTGATCTTCTACTTCCTGAAAATTACCCCTAACATTATTAGGGGATCCTATCTCACCATAAAGTCTTAATTCTTGAGGTGATAAGAAAGGATTCTTAAACTGTGTATCAGGTGAATGAAAAGTAAACTTATCTTTACTATAAGTAGTAAGCATGTTACTTGTTTTATTCCATTCAGCAGATCCGTGAAACCCTGGAGCTTGTGACCAAGGAACATCAGTCAAACTATAATCCCTACCTAATGGATTATAAGGATAGTTCTGGTAATATATATTCTCATTATCAGTATTCTTATAGTAGCGTAGGTTGTTTATCATACCCTTTGCTATTACAGTCTTATTACCTTCACGAGAACTTCTAAGGATCTCATATGCTACAATACCAGGAATAAGATTACCAGTATTATCTACGGGAGGTCTGATGTTTTCAAACTCAACACCCAGAACACGAATAGCCTTTGGTACAGCACCATCTGTTCTTATACGTGAAAAGTTTGAAGTATTACCATCATTAGATATTGTAACATCTAATACGTCAGCGGGCATCTTGTGATGTCTAACTGGTTTACCGCATAGATCATAATTATCTATGGTAGATGTATTATAAGGTAATGTAGAAACTTGGAACCAGGTTTCAGAACTTGAGTTCCAAACGTCTGGATTATCTGAAGGATAATTCTCTGTAGATTCCCAGTAGCCCATTCTACCTCTTGCAACAATGTTAGCAGGATATACAGGATCTGGATCAGCGGGTAAACTAGATGATGTAACATGAGCTGTATTCAACATCTCCCATACGCGGGGTGCTACATATGGGCCACCTTGATCCACATTCTGAGCTCTCTCTACATTATCAGCAGATCCTTCTCCGTAACCAGATGTGTACTCAGTATATGTTGCAGGATCTAATTCAAAACCTGGTAGCATTGGTCTGCCCGGAATATGATATGAGCTAGATCTCTCTCCTGTATTATATACCCAACGGATCCAGAATGCATATTGCTCATCGCGCATATAACCTGTTTCATTACCACCTCTCTGGTAGTAGTCAGGTCTGCGTTCTGTCATTACCCAATATGTTCCAATCTGGTTAGCTAAAGGTTGATAGTTAAAATCAAATTTACTAATAGGAGCTACACGTAAAGCATAAGCACCATTAACATATATAGCTTCTGATGATTCATATGTAGGAGACCTTAATGGGATCTGCTCAATAGGAATAGTTATAAGTGCTTCATTTATATAATCAATCTCAATACTCACAGGGGCATTTGTATTATATAACCCCATTCTTTTAGCAGTGGTTTGTTGATTTATAGTTCTTACTATAACCAATTCAAACTCTGTGAATATATCATTATCTAAATTATCAATAGTAACTAATATAGATCCTGCTAAGTTGTCATGATCAAATAGAGCTTGAACAATACTTGGGTTAAAGTAGTCAGTCATTTTCTGACCGTTAACAGTGTAGGCCACTACAGCATAATAAGAACCATTCTGTAAACTACCACCTGCCGCTCCTTTTGTTACATTTACACAAGGTATTTTGATATGCTTTGTAATTCTAATCTTATCACAATCTAATAGATAAGGTACTTTAGGGTCACATATAATACATTCATCACCAGGTCTCGCATCTTTACATATATAAGGAACACCGGGCCAAGGTTGATCATAAGGGGCGCTATCAATATTACCAACATTTAATGTGCGGTCAGGATTTAATCCATCTGCCCAGTATACCTGCCAAGAACAATCAAAGTTCTGTTTAGAGATACCAATGATTAAGTTAGTAATTTTAAAATTTAAACAGGGATCATTTACTACTAGTGTGTACTGACATTGATCTTCTTTGAAATAACCAATCTCTGAATCAGTATCGTTTGTAGAGTATACAATCCACTCATCATTTCTAAGATTAATTGCACCTATAATAGTATAAGGGGCTTGTGTGCAAAACTTGTTACCAGGCTCATTACCAATTAAACCTACCTTACCAAGATTACTATTATTCATAGCATTACGCGCATGGGTCCATACACTCTCTGGAATGTATGAATCATCCATATCCTTCATTAACCCTTTGGCAAATGAATTTGTTTCAGCGCTTACGCCACCTTGCATGTTCTTAGCCATAATTATACAGCGTTATTAATATCAAAATTTGTTGGTTGAAAGTAAGACTTGAACATATCATAGTATCTAGAATACATAGCTTTGCGATTCATAGCCCATACTTTCTGCATCTCGGAGAAGTTAGGTGTATTAACAATTGATAGTGCATAATTTCTAGCAGTTCTGTATTCTGACATAACCAGCTGTAATTGATTACTTACATTAGCTCCATCCATTACCATATTCTCAAGTATACGTTTTTTCATTGCATACTCATAGTATTCATTAATCATTGGATGGTCTGGAATTAATAATTCTCCATCATCATCCTGCAAAGTTCCTTGATAGTTTAGATATACGTGACCATCATCTACATTAAAGTAAATCCAACCATCTTTAATATAAGCAGCATTGTTTCCTCTGTATGCAAGGTTTGGACAATCACAATCAATAAACTGTGAATTCTTAAACGAGATAGGCTCCATATAGCTGAACTCTCTCTGTGTAATTCCTATAGTCTGAATTAACTGAAATGTATTACCACATTTATTAAGACAAACAGTATCACCGAGATTAGATTCATTTGTGCAAGGAGCTGCATCAATCCAAGGTCTATAGGTAGGAACTACATCTTGTATAGTTGTTCCTTGTGGATTAACAACTCTAGTAACTCCTTTACCACATAACAAAGCAAAATTCATAACATAGAAATCTTCTGGTAATCTTACCTTACCTTTCTCAATGTCAAGTACTCTTTCCTTGGTCATGTAGATTCTCATTCCCAAATCATAATTAACCCGCATTGCAACTTTAATAAGTTGTGCAGGATCAATTGTACCTTCAGTTGTTATACTTTTTAAATCAATTCTGACATCTTCAAGCAATGATTCAAAGGTTCTATATTTAAGGGTGTAGTTAAAGTTCATTATGATCTAAGTTGAGATTGTTTATCAGCTATAGCAGGGTCATTGTTGATTTGAGACATTCTACCAAAGTCATTAATTACTTGCTGTTCTACTTGAGCAAATAGCTCAGCTGGAATGTTAAGATACTGATCCTGAATAGGTAAGCAAGGATCCTCACATGTAGGCATCAGCTTGTTTTCAAATATACCTTCAATTGCAATAGCATCCCAATCAACATTAGGAATGTACAAATATCCATTTAGATACCAGTAGTATTTAGTTTTATTATACCTAGCCCCGGATGTTTTCTGTTGAGCTGTATAAAACTGAGGAGTACTTCTAAATACTTCATGTGAACCATCAACAGATGCCACAGTTCTCAATAGTAATCCGCCAGCTCCTTCAAGTATTCCAGGTAACTTATCTTTAGTTCTTTTAATAAGGACACCTGACTTAGGTTCACAGCAGGCCTCTACTCTATCTACTTCAATAAGATCAACGCAAGGAAGCTTAACATACAAACTATTAAAACGCGTTTGAGCGCTTTGTGCTGTTTGTTGTTTAATATACATCTTGGCATACTTAATTATATTACTATAAATAAGTCTATCAGTGATGAAAGAGTCAGTGTCAACAGCCTTGATGGCGTTCCTTACTCTTGATATTGCTTCACCTATTGTATTCATCTTAATCGTTTAAATCAAACTCATTGTAATCTTCAATCTTCTTAATGGCAAATGCTTTTCTTTTATCAAACTTCTTTACCATCATTTCAATCATTGCAGAAACCTTTTCATTTCTGGTTAGTTCCATATACATACCACACTGTTCAGGATAGATTTTAGCTACAGTTCTTTTAAACTTTCTAGAAGGTTTAAAGACCCATATGTTATTGTCCTTCATTTTATATTTAGCATTATAGCTTGTATAAAATATCTTTCCTAACTTTCCATCTGTCTCATAGTTCTTATGAGTCACCCTTACACCATACTTCTTTGACTTAGCAAAGTCTATGTTATTAGCATTCTTAGTCTTACAACTAGCAATAAAGACAAAGCCTAGACTTTCAAAAAGCTCTACTCCTTCCCTGTTATCCATAATGTACTGGGTAATAGTTTCATTGAACTCTTTGATCAATGCTTTTATACCACTATGACCTAAAGCCTTTGCCTTAGGTACTTTCTCACACAGACTTTTATAAAAGTCATTCCCGTCAATCTCTCTTGCTGCAACCCTATATCTTGGTTGATTTAAGTCCGGTATTCTAAATGGTTCCATAGTCCCTACTATAATTTACAAAATTTCTTCCAGCTTTAAAAGTAATACATTACTGATTACTAAACAAATATAGTAGAAAACCCCCAGGCCTTTGCCCAGGGGTCCTCCTGTTTAGTCACGCTAAACCAACAAACGTGGACTATTATGTTGTTAATGTTGTTACTGCAATAATTGCGCTAGTAGAAGTTGTTGCTGTAAGATTACAAACAGTTTTTACTCTAAAGTAATAAGTTGTATTAGAACTTAATAATGTCAAAGTATAGGTATTAGTAATAAGTCCTGCTACCTCTGTCCACGGCCCTGAGGGGTTAGTCCCATATCCAAATGTATATGTATCAGCACCTGTAAGCTCCCAGTTAATAATAATAGCGGTTGTACCCACATAACTAGGGTGAACATTAATTGGAGGTGGGCAATCGCTATCATAAGCAGTTATAGACATGGCCTGATAAGCATTCTCTAAAGATGCTCCTGCAGGTAGTGCTGGATAAGAATTACCATCTGCTAATAATGCTCCGAAGTTAATGATGCTATAGTTACCATGTTTTACACAAGTATCTTGAATAGTTTCATAGCATGGAGTTGGATCCGGGCAAGTTATATCAGGGGGACATGTATATACAGGTGCAGTTGTAAGGGGGAGATCCTTACAACCGCATGTGTTATTTGTACAATTACAAGTTGAGCAAGCCATTTTGATTAGGGTTTAGTAGTTACTGTAGTGTAAGGACAATCTGAGATAGTTGATCCCACAATTACTCTTACACGTAATTGATATGTTGTTGCAGCAGTAAGACCTGTGATAGATCCAACTACGGCACCCA
>Ga0208975_1000095_pt1 | contig 44458 bp, 62 predicted proteins | sample GreLakmeER78MSRF_FD_187700 | JGI IMG/M metagenome (GOLD analysis project Ga0208975, IMG submission 187700) | Freshwater lentic microbial communities from great Laurentian Lakes, MI, USA - Great Lakes metaG ER78MSRF (SPAdes) | ecosystem: Environmental > Aquatic > Freshwater > Lake | place: Great...
GTCATATTAGACGCAGAGTGCGTATAAGTTCCAACTGCGTTAAATGATGATTTAGTACTTGAAGTTTTGTTTACATATTCATATTTTATTTGGATAGGACCAGCAGGTACTGTGGCTGAAGGATCTAGCGTCAGCGTGGAAGATGCAAGATGAGTATCGCGTTGACCTGCATCAAACAGATATCTATTAGTGATATCAGTAGTATAAGTAGGAGTTGTTGTACCCCAAGCTTGACTAGACATTCTTACAGAAACTATTCTTGAAACATATGACTGTTCAAGTGTAATTACATTAGCTTGAGCATCAATTTGTGTATTAATAGATTGCGTAGCATCTGTAATTGCACGAGTGTGTTGAATATTACTAGTGCCAACTCTTTTCATAGTTGCTAATACTTTATACGGTGTATTAGCAGCTAGTCCACCACTAATAGTTAATGTAGTACTAGTTGTAGCAATAGTCGTAGGAGTAACTATAGCGCCAGTTCCATTATGTATGACGATATAGTTATCGTCATCTAATCCACTTTCAAATGTCATTCCGCCAAACGCAGTGTTATTATACGATAAAGTTGGAGTAGCACCTGATGTTGAATTTAGTTGTGGAAGCTGTACAACTACAATGTATTCAGCAGATGAAATCTCAGATACTGCATAATCAGGCAGTTTATAGATTAATGACGATTGCGAAGGATTATTAAGTACAGCTATTCCTGAATCTAAAATGATATCGGCTTTAAATTCAGTCGAGTTATTTGTAGCAATAGACTTAATTTGCGCGAATGAAAATCCTGCATTCATCGAAATATCGAATAGGAATGTCTTATAGTCAGTGTTACTTGAAAGATGTTTTTCAAATGCTCTGACTCTAGCAGTGCCTACGCCAGTACCAGTTACTGTATATGTTAAGCCAGTAGGTGTACCTGCAGCAGTTATTACAGCGGTTCCACTAAGAGTTCCAATTCTGAATGTAGTTGAACCATTTGTTTCAATGATCACATACTGTGTTCCAGTTGCGTATCCACTTATACTCCCAGCGGTCGGGTAGGTAACACCAGGAGTGCCAGTGATAGTAATTCTTTGTCCAACATATAAAGCTAATCCAGCAGTACATGAAAACTCACCACTTGTTCCAGTTATTGCTACTGTTGCTAATGTTCCTCCATAATGTGAAAGAGCTTTAGTGACATAATGTAGATTTGTTCGTCCAAATGTGACTATATCTGGTAAGTATGCAGTATTATTAACTACTACATATGAACCCATAGACATATCAAATGTGGCAGTCTTTGTAGAAGAAATTGAATCTACCACAGCAGGAACAGTCGTAACAGCGTCAGTGCTACTAGCTAAACCGAGATATTTAGCTAAAGCATTAGATCCTTGAGGAACATTTCTAGACTTATATGCATTTAGAAATTGAGTAGCTAGTTTTTCTATTTCGTAACCGCGAACATACGCTTTACCAGCTTCAACACCATGTGTAACCATTCCATTTAGATGTATATGATCATTTAAAGTAAAATTAGCATATTCAGAACTACCAGAAGTAAATGTTACTAAACCCTGATTGAAGTTTGGATAACGAGAATATTCCCATCTAACGCCATTATCATCTACATAATCTGCTGATCCATTTGCTGCATCTAAAAAAGAAGATGAAGGTCTAGTGTTGCCAGTCACTCCAGACTTTACAGCAACAAAATACCAAAATCCTAAACCGCCATCAGAAATTTTGACAAGATCGCCTTGAATAAACTTTTCTCCGGCAACCCAATCTCCTCTGAGATTGTTTCTATATTCTTTAGCTTGAATATTGAATGGATCTAGTGCATAGTCTCCAGATTCATCATACGTTCTACGTGCAAGAGTTTTTTCAATCTCGGCATAATTTGTTCTATCAATCTTAAATATAACATTGCCATTTTGCAATCTTAATAAATCGATAAACTCTGTAGAAGTCTCTGAAGTTAATGAAAGTTTTGTTAGGACTAAATCTACATAATGACGAGCTGCACCAGGCGCAGCGTAATTTGGAGATCCTAAAGCGTTGTCAAGAAGTTGTTCGTTGTCTTCTGGATAAATAACGCTTTCGTTAAATTGTAATCCAACTCTATAAGATGGACTATTAGTGTATTTGTCTAAAATAACAGTTTGTTCAGTTACAAGTACAAACTTTTTCTTAATATAGTATATGCCGCGTTGAATCGTTGCAGCACATCCCTTTCCTATAGGAACAACAGTAGTTGCTGTTTCACCTGCAACAGTGACAGCTAATTCTGGATTTGCAGTAGGAGCAAGAGATTCTGCAACATCAAATGTGCTAATGTTATTTCCAGTAGCAGGATCTTGTACTGAATTAAGATACTTAACAAAAATAGTGGCAGGATCATCACCTTCTGGTAATGTATAATTCATTACTATTGCGCTAAGACCGGATGCGTTCTTAATCTCTAGTCCTACTAACTTACTTAAAATGGATTCTACGTTAGCGCCAGCAGAGAATGTTAGTGCAACATAATTATAATTCAAGTCATAAGCAATCTGGCCTGGGATAACCATAGCACCTTCTCTGAAGATGTGATCACCATGACGACGAATTTGCTCTTGAAGAATTGTTTGAAGCTGTGTTAGCTCTCGCGCCTGTACGGCATAACCAGGTCGAAAAAGAATTTTATGATATTTGTCATCTTCGGAATAATCGTCGAAGAATGGTTCAATAGAAAAGTCTAGTGCCATGTTGTTTTTCTCTTAAAAGCTAATTAGCGTTGATGCTACGAGTGTCTGTTCTGCTGATGAAGTAAACTTAGATCTGTTATCAATGTATACCAACTCCCCAGAATACTTGTTGAAATCAGGTTTGTTTATTGATGATATGGAGATACTATAACTATTACTTCCCGATATTTTATACACAGAATCACCAGTTGAAGGTAGATAGTTATCGTTTAACATCACTAACAAATAGTATTTATCATCAATCTGAGACTTCTCAATGAGAGTAAATTCTTTAATTGATCCGGAAATAGAATAATAGAGCGTATCATCTAATGACAATTGCGAATACGTAGTAGTATTAAGTGTATTTACATCACACGTAAATACGGCGCAAGGAGATCCAACTGCATTTCTATAAGAAGAATCTTCTGCAAAGATCTTTGGGTTTTTTAGAATAGTAATTTGACGATAATCGTTAGTAACATCAACACCTTTGTTTGTTTCTTTTGCAATCTTAGTCACAAACATAATTGTACTAGAATATAATTCTGACACTGCGTCTTTACCATGACCGCCTGGAGGAGAGATGATTGGTCTTAGTTGTGCTCCAGAACCTCCACCTCCACTTATACTTACTGATGCTATTGTATAACCAGATCCTGCATTAGTTACGTTTATAGATACGATTTTACCGTTCGATATAACTGGAACTGCAGTACATCCACTACCATTTCCATTAATAGTTAGTACAGTATTAGAATCATAACCGTTTCCGCCATTTTCCACCTTAATTACATATATGGCGCCATCGACTGCTAATAATTCTACGTTAGACTGTTTAGTATCTAAATCGCCAACACCAAACCCAAGTAAAATTGATGCTTTACTAAATCCAGAAACATATCCTGGATCATTACTAGGACTTCCGACTAAATCTGTATAAGGATTTAAGATGTTTCCTTCTATTCTCTTTTTGCCAATAACTTCTATTTGCGCAAACGTATAACCAATCCCAGGTTTTGTAATTACATATCCATCGATTTCTCCTGCAGAAGTAAGAAGAGGAATTATCTCAGCTTCATTCTTCTGAGTAGAAGCGTTTAAGTTACAGGTAAATCCACTAGATGCTCCGCTACCATTATCCATAAGGGGCCCGGCAACAACGTTAGTTCCACTAGATCCTAATGTACTACCGAATATAAGAGGGAATGAGTAACCATAACCACCATCATTTACTGTTAAAGTGTCTACTTCGTACGCTGTAATTCTATTAAAGGTTAATCCAGTAAATGTCCTAGCTGCAACAGTGTCAGTAGCAATTGCGCTTCCATCTATATTTGCAAGAGTAAATGTTGTAGAACCATTTGTCACAGTAATTTTATAAGTTTTTGGAGTCGTATATCCTGTTATAGATCCGGTTCCAGTATTAGTTCCACTTATTACAACTTCTTGATTCATTGCAAGAGATGTTGCAGTACAAGAGAATTGGCCCGTGCCAACAGTGCCAGCCGTTACAACATCTGCTATTCCCATAGTCGTTTTTGTTCTAAACGCAGTACTCACTGATGGGAATTTTCCGTATGGAAGATCTGGCGATGGCCATGTAAATAGATCACCAGCAGGTTTATTAATAAATGTTCCTCGATTAATTAAAGTTATTGTCTTTAAGGAATATGGATTCTCTTCGTTGTATCCATCGCCAGTAACCTTAAGTTGTGTGAACGCAGTGCTATATGTAACGCTATCATAATTTATAATATATTCAAAACCACTACCTGCATTTTCAGCTGTATATGCTAATGTTGGAATTGGTTGACTTTCATATCCAGTTCCTGGATTTGTAATTATAACTTGATTTACAGCGCCGCTTGCTGTATATATTTGTGCAGTAGCACGAGTTCCACTATTTGGAGCAGGAAATGTTAGAGTAACACGCGGAATATAAAATTGAAGTCCAGTTAACGATGCCCCACTGCTAGTAACTATTGCAGCACCTGTCGATGCTGTTAACGTAAATGTTGTAGAACCGTTAGTAGCACTAATCTTATATGTAGTTCCACTTGTGTACCCAGTAATAGGTGTTCCTGTTGGAGTTCCGGTTATAATAACTTGTTGATTCATTGCAAGAGATGTTGCAGCACAAGAAAATTGACCCGCGGCATTCGTTACAGATACGCTTGAAAGAATACTATCAGGGAATCCTACACCAGGAGTTTTAACAATGATATTTTTAATGCTCCACGTATTTGCAATGTATCCTTTTCCTTTATTAGCAATAGATACAGTTTTAATCGCGCCACGTGAATAAAACTGATTTGTTAATGCCGTGGTTACGGGCATATGCGTTTTAGTTAAAAATTTATTTCTTAACGAAAGAGGGATAGTATACATGAATTGCCATATGTATCCATCATTTAATTCTATAGGCTCCACTGGCGTGCCGGTTGGCATATGAGCTGAACCAACATCATTGTTATTATACAAACACTTGTATACGTTGAACTCAGTCGTTAAGACATAAAACTTTGCTTGATCTAAAGATGTAGCACCATTGTACGATATGTTATCAGATGAATAATCGTCATACATATCGTACGTAAAACCAATGGACCAATTAATCCTATCAACAACAATGGCAACGTCGTTAGAATCAATAAGCTTAGCATATGTCATATTCTTGCGCGTTTCAAGTTCATAAGGATATGAATCTGCAGGCGCAGGTGGAGAATCCTCGCTTGAAACAACGTACGTCTGATTATTAGGATCAGTTGCAGTTACAGTTGGCCAAGGTTGAGGTCTTCCAAAAACATAGTAAAACCTAGATACTCGAGAAATAACCTCGAGAAATAATGATTTAGCGATATTAGTTTTTAATGAAAACTTTAATAGATTCGTTGCCATTTAATTTAATTAGCTAATTGTGATTGTCCAATTGATAGTCAATGCATCTAGCGCAGCTTTGGTAACTACGCTGAACACTGTACGGCAAAGCATGGTTCCATTAGTAGCAGCTGTAAAAATACCAGCTTCTGTTAAAGCGACAGAGACCGTAGGAATATTTGCTGCGAATGTGGTAGAATATTTAACAGTCTTAGATGTTGCAACATCAGTGCCGGTGGTTTGACGAGCATAACTGTTACCAGACACTTCAGTACCAAGAGTTGTATCGCCTCCAACTGCTGCATTGACTGCGGTAGTGCCAGTACCAACGCCCATATGGGTCATAGCACCAGTTGGACTTGCCGCGAATCTAGTAGCGATCCACGCTTTTCCACTATCAACAATGGTATTAGAGAAGTATTTTTCTTCTTTAATTTTGCCATTTGCATCAACTAGAATAATACCGACCGTGCCTTGAAGCTGCAGCGAATCTTTGTATTTTGGAATTAAAATCATTTGAGTTTCTCCTATTAGGAATTAAAAGTTTGTAGACGTTAGTCTAGTAAAGATCCAGGGCTGAGCAAATCTGTAGCAACACCGTACTCCTCTGCTGCATATGGATTTGCAACTATTGCACCTGCCATAGTTATATTTATTGCTTCTGTAAGACCCTTAACTGAATTCATAACAATTGGGTCTGTCAGAGCAACGGTTTCGCTCATATTAGAGCTGTATGTCAGGACCAAGCCGCCATTATCCGAAGACGTAGCACCTGACGTGAATGGTTTTGAAAGAGTATTAGATAATTTTGACGTCTTTAACACTGGCATCAAAGTCATGTAATCGAGTAGAGTCCAGGTTTCAATAAACGATGGAAATCCACTAGCCGATCCATATGATCCATCAAACGTATTACCTCGGCCTTGAGCTAATGTATTTGTTTGAAGTTGAAGCGATGTCATTCTATAAACTTGGCCATTGCTTGGTGCAGTACCTACCGGTAGCCTACCATTAAACCGATCGAACGTGAATAGTGCAGAACATGTAACAGTTTTAGCTACTACATCTATAGCAGTTATCTTCCATCCATATCCATTTAGAATATACCAATACTTAGTAGGGTCACCAACATCACCGCTTTCGCTTATCAAATCTCCTCCGGTAAATCCACTACACCATAGGTAATCGCCAACTAGTGCGTTAAGATCTGTGACATCACTTGAATTTGCAAAAGTGAATGTACGTGTTCCAATACTATCACCACCGCTTTGAACACCGCTTTGATAGTACTGAAGGGTACCGCTTAAAGAGGGTCCCGCAGTCGTTCTAGAAGACGTCATACTTACTGTATATGTCGAACTCTTAGGTTTATACGCAGTTACAATATTTTCAATAACCTCACTTGCTATGTAATCTAAAACATAAGTCTGACCAAAGAAAGGTGTGTAAGTATTACCGTTGCTCCACGTTGGAGTGTTTAGAGCACCAAGTGGAGTAGAAGAATTTCCAGTATTATATTGACGCCTTGGAACATATAGACCATAACCAGTAAAGTCTTGTGTGCTATTTCCGTCAAGTGCTATTAAATTACTACCTGCATCAGAAAAGAATGTTATGTCATCTGCACGAGTTGCTGGCGTAGTATCGAACCCTGGAGAAAGTACGGTGTCGGTGAATGGTTTAGTAGAACTCTTTATCATCGATACGACAGTAGCATTACCATTTACATCATAAATGTTACTACCCTGAGCGAACGCAGTATCACTGAAGTTAGGAGTAATACCTTTAAAAGATGAATCTATAAATTGTTGTGGGTCATCTATATTCTTTGCTAACGTATTAATGAATCCGTTGATATCACTTGCGCTAAATAAACCTGATGCTTCAATAGCTCTAGTCAGAGATGCTATAGAACCTAGAGTTATACTTTCATTTGGCATACCAAGAACAAATGACTTTGCTATATCTTCTGAATTATTTAGATTTATAGTTTCAGTTAAACCTTTAAGCACATTTCGCACAAAGTCTATGTCCGAGAATAATACACTGTCGCTTGTATTGATGATAGATTGTTTTATAATATCGGTGACTTGAGCAGATACGCTTTCTGTAAGTTCTTTAGAAGCAGCTTTCGTAGGCGTACTATCAGTTGCCGTAAAGCTAAATGGTCCAAATCGTAATACTGGTAAAATGAAGGCGATAGTAGATGCTAAACTTATACCATCGTCTACTCTCTTAATACTAGACATGCTGGATATTGCTGAACTAGAAGTTACAGGACTAGCTTTACCAAGAGCAATACTCTTGGTACTTATACCAGAAGTTGGAGTTGTAAGAGGACTAACTTTACCAAGATTTGCATTTAATTGGATACCGTTAGAATCAGAAGACGCTGCTGAACTATTTTTATCAAGAGCAATACCCTTGGAACTTATACCAGAAGTTGGAGTTGTAAGAGCATTAGTTTTATTTAATATTGCGTTTAACACTGCTCCAGACAATACTGATGTTACTGGTGATGAAACATTCTTTATCGCTTCTTTAGCAACTTCATCAGCAATAGATTGCGCCGAAGGAACAAACTTTTCTAGTATTTTACTTGATATACCTGATGTCGATGCAACGCTACTCGATTCAATTTTTGTGAGTTCCTTTGCTACTACTTGAGTTACTATGTCTGATACACTATGAGATAGATTTTTAATAAACTCTTTTATTATAAGATCATCAAGTGTTTGGGGACTAGTGGGTTGTTTGTAAAAATGCTTTACTATTTCAGTCGTTAATGCAGAAGCTACACTAGAAGCAATCTTCTTGAAAAACAGTGAAGCTGCTCCTTGCGAAGAATATACAATGCTAGCGCCAGCTTCTGGAGACACAACCCAATCTTGTAATATTTGTGAATACGTAGTCGTATAACTAGAATAAGATTCTCCTCTATCGCTAATACTAAATGTGTCTGCGCCATCGGTTGGCAATTGTAGTACAGATTGAACGAGAACAGATCTAGCCGCAACGTTAATGATGTTGGTTATATTATACTCGGCAAATAATTTCATTCCGGCCGGATGTATTAATGCCTTTACGATATCTGCGTATTTTCTAAGTTCTTCTTCTACTTTAATAACATAAGAAAATGCCTGATAATACTCTCCATCGTGAATATACATCTCATCAGATATAAACCCATCAGATGTAGAATAATAACCTGGATATTTTGCAACTGCACCTAAATCGACTTGAATGATAGCTAAATCTTCTTTTATAGAATTATCGCTCTCATCATAAAACGATCCTACAACTTCACCAACGTATGATCCATCTGCGAAAAGACGATCTGATGAATAGCTAGTTGACGCAATAGGAATATTCGTATCATCATAGAAATATATCTGACGTGATGCATATCCGTAATTTGCTGTATTATCTAAAGGATCAGTATATGTGGGAGTCCATGGTGTTGGATGATTTAGTCTAGCTGGATGAACATATTCATATGCAATATCTCGAACGCTCGATAGATATGAATAAAATGTACTTACATAATCTAATCCAAATTTAACAAGCTGTATTGCCTTTATACCACCATTCGAATCTATCTTTGTCACTTTAATAGTGCAACCTTGACCAAGTGCCGTCTTTAACGAGAAGATATCTCCGACTTTAAATCCACTTCCTGGCTGAAATATAGACACTTTAGAAGGACACGGCAAAACTACACCAGTATATGTTACACTGCCGATAGTTACAGACGCTATAGAACCTACTGTAATATTATTCTGATATTCTCTTTCAATGAATACTTCGAATGTATCATTAGTGTATTCGGCGACGTTAGAAACATAAGTGGTAATGACTTTACTAGAAGTCGTTATCGTTATGAATTTTCCTTCTAATGGAAATAGATTTTGTGTTGTGCCAGTAACTTTTAAGAAAATAGAAACATCTTGCTTCCATTTGCCATCCGACACTCGTAGTATTTGCGTGGAAGGATAAAATAATTCTGCTTCTTTTTCAAATAATGTTCTGAATAGGAACTTATAAGATTCTTCACTACCTCGTGATAGATAAAAATCACGTATATTTTTCAATAAAAGACGCTTGTCAGAAACATTGTTTAGAGGAATGTTTTTAGCTAACTCCGATTTAAAGCTGTCAATAAATTCATCTAGCGAAGTATCTATGTCACGAATTTTCTCGAGCTCTACGACTTGAGATTCTTGCATAAACTCATAATAGAGTTTAACAAATTCTACTAATAGTGGATAATTTTCTCTAATATGTTCAGGAAACTGTCGCTGAACTATATTGGATAATTTTGCTTTGTTTGACATTAGTTTCTACTTGATGTAAACTTATAATTAGTTCCGCCAGCATATGTTCCAGAAGATTGTAGATCCTCAACAACGCTAACTGTTATTCTGTTATCAGGTATATTTACGATTTGGTTTCTTATTGATGCTACGTCGTATGATTGTGTCTTTATAATAAAGTAAAAGTTAGCATCTACTAAATTAACAATTGTCAAACCTTTGACATATATGTAACCATTTTTATAATCAATTGTTCCTATGGCGGGATTTTTAATAGACTTCTCGCCAGTTCCTTCTATGATCGTATACAGACGAATATTGCCAACCCCGTCATCGTCTAGGTAATATATGATATCAGTAGAGTCTATATAAAATCCAGTAGTAGAAAATGCTTCTTCTGGAACAGATGCACTATAGATAGGATTTACTAGATTAAGTTTATATTCTGAATATGTATTATATTTAGGTATAACTTCGCAATAAGCTTTAAACGTTGTTATACTACTTTCTATCGACTGATCTGTAGCATCTATTACAGAAGAAAATTTTGACATTCTAAAAACACCGTCAAACTTTTGTAAGTACGTATCATTATAATTCTGAATAGCGTTAGTCACTGCTGTAATGAGTTGATCTGCAGATCTAGTTGTCTTATTCTTATTATAATACACAGTTGTGTTAACTACCAAATCAATATACGAAGGATCTACAATTTGCGGTGACACAGAAACTATATTTCTAGATTTCAATATAGTTTCTGTAATATATGTTTTTTCAGATGGTGTTAAATATGGTTGATTCCTAGGCTTAATTGAAATAAACACTCTTCCATATTGAGGAGGATTATTATCCTCTCCACCCCATACACTGATAGAATCTAAATTTGGATATAGTCTTGTAATGATAGAACTATAATCATTCGGCGTAACAGCCCTATTTTGATTATAATATGTTTTAGAAACATTGTATTTAATTTGGTCAACAGTTTCTTTATCTTGTCCACCGAGTGCAGATGATAGTGTAGAAGATGTAACGACACCGCCTATTCCTTCACCAGTATACGTGAATAGAGAAGCACCATTTGGAGCATCTTTGCTACAAACCAAATATTGAACTGTCACAATATTACCTATTGTAATTGGTGTGCCTAAGCCATTTGAACCAAATGAAACTTGATATGTAGAATCTTCAAGTTCTTTTATATAATACACTTTGCTATCAGGCGTTAAAGAAATGATATCACTAGCTAGTGTATATTTTTCATAGTCAGGTTGTTCACCAGTAAGTTGTACTGTGACGGATAAAGTTGAAGTATCAACGTCTGAATTTGGAAGAACAAATTTCTGATTTAATTCCGTGCATATGAACACAAATGTCTGAGGTATTCCTTCATAAATTTTTACAGAAGGATAATAATAAATGTTAGCATTTCTTTCAGCTACATAATCTTGTAAAGTGTAAAACACATAAGGAATGCTATTATAAGTTGTGGAAAACGCAGAAAATTTAGGAATATACTTTAATTGTGCAGTCGCGTTTTGCTGATTTACTGTGACACTTAATGTAGCCTCAGAACTCTTTGCCGAAGTTGGCGTGTACGCATAATTATTAGCTATAGATACTACACTACTTCTCTTACTAGCTGAATCGAGAAACATTTCGTTAACAGCTAAGTTAGTGTAAAGCGCATTATAATGTGTATTATAAGCAAGCAAATCAATTACTGTAGAAAGAGCAGATCCTTCGAAATCATAATCACTAAACTGTGATTGACCTCGCATAAAAGTCTTTAGGTTTTCTCGTATCTGATTGTAATCTAGTTCAGATACTTGTATTCTGTTATTGGTGCTCATCTAGTTCTCTCTAGGATTAAATTGATGTTTAGTGGCGTTTCCGTATTCTTCAACTTAAACGCTATACTGATGTATGCAGTATTATTCTCTGGACTAAATTTAACTGAAATGTTAAGAAGATTTACTCTTGGTTCGTAATTAACTATCGTATCTGCGATAGTTCTTTCTATCATAGAAGTTAAAAGCGGTGAGATTGGTTCAAAAAGAAGACCTTTGACTTGGCATCCAATATCACTTCTAAATGGTCTTTCAAAGTTTTGTGTAAGAATTAGATTTCTTATAGATTGTTTCACGGCATCTTCATCATAACGCGTGACAACATCTGACGTTGCTGGATGCAAGCCAAAATTGAAGTCTAGATCTGAAAATGTTCTTGTATTTCGTGCCATATTCTTTTATTTATTTGATTTTACAGGACATCCAAGCTGTGGTATAATGTATCTTCGATACTGTCAGTTACTAAAAACTCTAGGTGCACCGGAAATAATAGTGTTATCTCCATACTTGTCACCAATACGACCTATCTTTTTTCCATTAGCAGAAACCCGAGAAGAAAAACTACTTAAAGTGGATATGTCTGGTACGCAGCCAGACTTATTGTGTACTCCTACTAAATCACTAGCTACGACAATAGGACTTCCCATTGCAGTGACTCTAGTCTGACTAGGAACTCCGGTATTTGTAGTCATTGGCTGTCTACACTTATATCCTATTCCATCAGGAGAAAATACAGAATCTGTGCCGGCACGAGCTACTGCTGGCATTATATTGTTCCTTTAGCTAATGTAGCTGCAAATCCCTGCAACGCTGGTATATAGTTCCAATATACATCTTGCAAAATAGTTATAGTTTCTTGTTCTTGTTGATTTAAGTTATTCATATATTTGAAAGTTATGACGTATGGTACATCATATAATATTTTAGTGGATGGAGGAGACCAACGCACAACTGCTAGTATCGGTTCGGTTGTATTACTCGGTAACACTTTTAAAGTATTATCTTTCATAACAAATTGATAAAACGAATCTGTGAACACTTGCGTTGGAGATCCACTTATACGTATCTTATCTCCATTCTTGCTTATGCTAATTCCAGAAGGAGCATTAGTATTTACTATACTGGTGACTGGAACATCTGAATAGGTAATCTCTTCGCCTATACCTATTCCTAATTGAATTCCTATGTCAATTGAAAATTGACCACCATCTTCATATGCTCCTTCTAAAGCATTTGCTGGCATGCCAGCGCCTTCAATATCGTTATATCTCGAAGGAATTGCTGGAACTGGAAAGCCAGCCGCATTACTCTTAACTATTCTAAGTGCCAAGATATGCTAATCCCATCTTATAGGTTTTATCGTTTAAGAACGTGCGTAGATCTTTTCTACCAGTCCCCAAGTTGTTATAAGATATGTGCAACCAATTAATTCTTTTACTATCTTTATTACCATTTATACCAGGATCGCGATACTCTAACAACATCTGATCGTAAGGTAGTATAGATGCTAACTTTACAGCTGCATCATAATTAGCCTTATACCCATAATTACCACCAATTGATATATCGACAGCACTACCAGTCATATGTTGAGAAGTTGGAGAGCCGCCATCAACTTTGGAACTTCTATAGCAAGACGTCATAACCCAAGACTTATTTACTGGACCGAGCGTTTCGTTCAATGGTCCTAAGATATTAACGCATAGCGCTTTTAGATTACATACGAGATCTTGTGTAGTGTAATCTTTTATTGGTGCGCCATATCTTCCAGGAGTCATTGAGTATTGACGAAGTACTTGGGCCATCGTCCAATTGTGTCCTGTTTTATCAGTGTGAAGTACATACGATGATGGGAATGATGACATGCCGTAAATAACATCACATCCTGGATTTGTGCTCCTTGCTGTATTTTCTGGCTTAGTGGTAGTCTCTATTTCCTTAGTTGCAGGTTTTTCTGCTCCAGTATCTCTATTTGAGTGATAATCCCTAGCATTATCTGACGTATTTTCTTCAGGAGTTTCAAATAATATTTCTTCTTCTAGATTGCGCGGAGGAGGTTTTAATTGCTCGAAAGTTTGTGAACTCTTAGTTCCTGCACTAATCGGATTACCTAAACCAGATGTTTCTGCTGAGGCAGCACCTTCTGCAAGACGAACAAGAGCACCTTCAATATTAGCGTTACCGCCGGCATTAATTTCCATATTACCGCCAGACGTAAGTTTATTAGAGCCAGCAGTATATACATTAAAATCGCCAGTCGATTCAATGTTAACAGTAGAACCTTTCATAGAAAGGGTGCCGCCAACATTGACATTCATATCAGAAGCGACATTTATACTACTGCTTCCGCCTATGTTAATTTTTGCATCACCGGTAACATCAATCGATGCATCAGCATTTACTAAAAGTCTTACGTTTCCATTAACTGTTAAATTGCAATCACCTCCGACGTATACATATCCATTACGCTCCATGATATAATAACCATCGCCGACTATGCGATTTACTTGCGAACCATTAGCATCTATCTCGGTGTAGGTTCCTTTGCGGTGATAGAAGTGAACGCGTTCATTTTCTGGAGTATCGTCAAACTCCATAAGATGTCCTGATTCAGTTTCCATTACTTTGTTATATGGATACTTTGCGTTATATGGAATATCTGGTTGTGTCCAATTGAAACCTCCACCAGTTTCAACTCCTTCCATTCTCTTACCATCTTTATATTCGACTACGGTACCAGCTATTTTTCCACGCGCTAAACGATTGGTATCAGGTTCTCCAATATAAGACCGTAAAGGATATTTCATATTAGGATCGTTAAATCCAATATTCAAATTCTGTTGTCGATCGGCAGGCAAGCCATTTGGAGCAAGTGGCACTCCTTGAGCTTCATCGCCAGGTTTTGTAGATTTATCAGTCTGCTCTGGCGGAGGTGCTGCTTCACCTAGAAAGTATTGATAGTACGCGCGTTTTTTCTCATAGCCACCAGTACCAGCATCGTTACCCACGGCTCTAAGCGCTTTTTCTAAATAAGAAGGATCATCTGGCGATACTGATACTCTACGCTTCATATATGCAACAGCTGTATCAGCAGAAACATCATAATCTGTATTAAGTAAATCTGGTTGAGAAATAATGTCTACACCAACTAGCTTTGCGTATACACCATAATTAGCTCTACCAGTTATTTGTATGAATCCTCTACCATAAAATCTACCACCATCACCAGGCACGCTATTACCAAGCGATTTGCCATTATTTTCTGGTGCATATACTAAGTCAAAGAATGACTCTCGCGTTCCCTTCCATCTAGCATATCTTTCTGCTAAATCTGGTTTATTAGCAAACGTATAACCAAAGACTTTCATCAATGTCGCAGCGGATGAATAATAGTATCCCTCTGCTTGAGGTATACATCCGCTTTCTCCCATTGCAATTCCTAGCAAAGAAGCTCTTCCGTATTTTCCAGTAAACCCAGCTTTATCCATTGCTTTATTTAAAGCATCTATACCTTTTTTGGCGCTAGCACCTGGCACCTTCATCGACTTACTTGTAGCTGTAGTAACAGGAGTCGAAGGAGGAGGTGTTTCAGGTGTTGTTGTAGTAGGAGCTGTAGTAACTGGATTGCCATTTCCATCTGTCACTATGTTGCCAGAGCCGTCTGTTACTACATCACCTTTTGGTGTTGATTCAGTTTTTTCTGGAATTCCATCTATAGAAATAGATTCATCCTGATCTTCATCTATTGCTTTATTTTCTTCTTGAGGTATACCTCCAACAGTGCCAAGTATTATAGGTTGCTGAAGTTCATCCGGATCTCTGAACATTATAACAACCCAAGATCCTTCTACGACGCCAAGAGGAGAATATCCTATTCCATTTATAGCAGCAGATGTAATTGACTGAAGAGGATATGCCCAAGGCAAATCCTCGGTTGGAAGTAAAGTCTTATCGTGCGTATGAATACCAACTACACGAACTTGGCATCTACCAAGTTTAAGAGGATCATTTCTATTTTCAACGCATCCGGTATATAACATCTTACGCCTTACTCAAATCAGTTAATGTAGAATTCTTTATTAGTTCTAAAGTGCACGTGTGATTTTCTCTATTAATGTAATGACTTACTGCTGATACTAAATAGCGACCTGATATCATTAAATCGCGTGGATCAGAGTCTGTCTTAACGATAATACCAGCTTTGGGTATATTTAATTCTACGACTTGCCCAATAGTGTAGTCTGTTCTGCCAAGCACTTCTATAGTAACTCTAAATTTATTTAGATTCTGAAAGAAAGACATTCGCTTTTGAACAGTCTTAGCATTAGTAACATCAGTAAAGTTACTAAAATTATTATAATATCTAGGCATTGTAATCATAGTACTAGAACTATTCGTAGTAGCATATTTTGAATAACCTGGATTGGGATTAAGCAACGTAGCGGGCAGAGGATCTTTCTTAACTGAATAATCTTTTGCAGTATATTTTTTAGTCACAATATCATAAGAAATCATTTTAGATTTTAATCTACCTGTCTGAATATCATTCATATAGTCTGTGACAACTGGAATGCTTAATCCTAAGACTCTCTTATAATCTTCGTTAGGATCTTTTACACTACCAACTCCACCAGATGTATCTACTTCTGTTCTTGTATAATTATCCTTAGTGAAAGTATGATATGTCTTATCCATAAGCAAATCGTCTATAGCTTTAAAATTAAAGCCTTCTCTATTTTCGTAAAATAGATATGAAGGAGACTTCTTCTGACTTACTGCGTTTGTTGAAAGATAATTTATACATTTTACTGGCGACCAAAATGCTGCAACAAACTTAGTTACGTTTGATGTAGTTTGTACCAGTGTTTTCTTCTTCGTATTCAATCCTTCTTTTCCAAGAAGCTTAAATACATTTTCACTTATGCTTCCAGAATATGCTTTACTAATTTTATTATTAGCATCAACGAGATATTCTTCGGATATAGCCTTTATGATATACACAACTTCTCTTTCCTGAGTATACTCACGATCTTCTATCTTGTAAATATAAAACTTGCCAATTATTGGCTTATCAGTTCCTGGAGTAACTATATCGATATCTACATATTCTTCTCCAATAAATGGAAAAAGATTTAAGTAATCTATCGATTCTCTCAACACTATAGAAAGCGTAATGAAACTAGAAAATATATCTTCGTAGATCGATATACTTTCTACCTGATTAATTACGTTTGCGACTTGACCATTAAGAGAGTGAAGTCTCACTTGTCTTAATGATACATCACCTGCAAATCTTAGGCTAGTAGTACTATCTTGCATATTATGGTGTTACTAGTGTTTGGTATTCTCTTACAAATTGATCTATAAGATTACGAGAAAGTAGTTTTATTCTTCGCTTAGATTCGTTCTTTCGAGTTTCAAATTCTACATTTGTTATTGGGTTATATACATCACTTATTTGAAATGCATTAGCGCCTACGATAAAACTTCCAACACCTATGTACAAATAACTATTGTTTAACTCAACAAATCTAACTCCGTTCACCGAAACAGAATCACCTGTGCTTAATTTACCTTTTTGAATTGAGATCTGGGCTGTAGATACACTTGAAGTTGAAAATATTAAGCCAGTAAAATTAGCACCAAATAATTGACTGGTTGTTATAGCGCTATCTGCTTGAGTGACTAATTTAAAAGATGTGCTGCCATTAGTTTCAGATATCTTATACAAGGTGCCAGGAACGTACCCATTAATAATACCTGTTCCAATATTATTTCCAGTTACAGTGATAGTTTGACCAATAGAAAGCAAAGTAGGGTCACACTCAAACTTTCCATCGCCAAATGAACCGCTTATTCTAACGTTTGAAATTCCAAGTCCAGTAATCTTAGCAGCTACACCAGAACTAGCGCACGTTATAATATCATTTATCTTTAATGATGAATATACAGAAGTAGGAAATTTAAGTGAAGCTGTAGCTTCGCTCACGATTCCATTCTTTTCATAATGATGAATGTTATAAATCTTATCTTCGCCATAATTGTCGATACACAATTGTATTAGTTCAACATTAGTCAAAGGGAAGTCTCCAACATAATCATATCGCTGATTCACTAACATAATAACCCAATGCAATTCTGGATTACCATATACTTTTTCTGCTATGATTTCTGGCGTTTCGCCTTCTTGCATATCATATTCATCATATATAGTTACATTTTCTAATGCTTGTTTTCTAACTCTAACGTTAGTAGTAATGTCAGTTAGAATCTGAAGTGTATTTTCAGAATTCGCTTTTGGAAAATCATAATATATTTGCGGAAATTGTTTGAAGTACATATTAGGTGTATTTCTCGATTGTTTCCTTCGATAGAAGCATAAGTTCTTTGAAGGTAAGTGTTATGTTTATCTGAGTTGGCATACCATTTGGAAAGGTATTAAATACGCCGTTTGGTGTATAGTTAACATTCATTTCAGTTAGAACACATGATGTGTGACGATGAATGTTAAGGTTTTCTTCGGTGCCCTGATAATAAACTATATCAAACTCAGACGGATATATGTACAAGAATGCATCAGAGCTTTTAAACTCTGGATGCATATGATACTTAAACGCTCTAATGATATTCTGAACATTTAGTGCTTCCGACTCAGAGCGTGGAGCAAACTGATATTCAAATGAAAACGTTCTAAAATCGACGTTCTTAAATGCTTGTTCTTTCTTAGGGTTAGCTGCTACACCTGCTGCTAATGCCATCTCTTTACCCATAGGCGCATTATTAATTGCTAGTGCTGCGAGTATCTCGCCTGCAACTCCACCAGTTCTTTTAACGTCTGCATTCCCAGTTAAAGTTTTTCCGATTTCGCTTCCCACTTTCGCCAGCATTGAAAATGCTGCAGTGTCTTCTTCTCCCCACCCAGCAGAATATCTTACTGATAACTGATTGGGAATATACAATCCAATAGCGGCCTTTAATCTTTTCTGTGGACGAGAGAATGTTGGTTCTTTCTTTTGGCCTTCTGGCACTTCAGCATTATTTGCTGAGTTTGCTATAGCAGCTGTTCCAAGAAGACCTACCCCTGCACCAACTGCTACACCAGTGCCACCTTTAACGCCTAGTACTTGAGTTACTACTCCACCTGTTACACCACCTGTTGCTGCTGCTGCACCAGCAGCTTGAGCCGTCGATACTTTTTGCCCCAACAATTGACTGCGTAAATCACGTTGAACACCTTCTACCGTAGTAACTTGACTTCCCGACTTAAATACGCGAGAATCTACAGAAGTGTTGATATAAAATATTACACGACTACTGTTATATTGTGGAGACGACATCAAGTCTTCGGGATACGATAATCCTTTGACATTATACTTACCGCTTTCGAAAGTAGAGGCAATATAATCAAAATTTGGTGCAAACGGAGTCGTATCCTTACCGATTTGATTATTTTGGGCATCTACAGCCGCTTGCTGTTCGAATTTTCTTAAATCTGCTTGTGACGCCATAGTGGTATAAATATAGTTAGTTGTATAGTCTATTTATTATACATGTATCATAAAAGAAAATACGTACCATTAAATCCCAAGAAGTATGCTGGTGACCCATCGAATATCGTAATGAGATCGAGTTGGGAGACTAGGTTTGCTATATGGTGTGACAAGAATCCCTCTATAGTTAGATGGAGTTCTGAGGAAACCGTGATACCTTACGTATCTCCTCTTGATGGTAAAATTCATAGGTATTTTGTAGACTTTAAGATAGAAACCGTTAATAAGAAAACATACTTAATAGAGATTAAACCTAAGGCACAGACTATAAAACCTCAGGGAACCCGACAGACGACAAAGTTTCTAAAAGAAGCTACTACTTATTTAGTAAATCAGGCGAAATGGGAATATGCAAGCCGATATTCAAAGGATAGAAATTGGGAATTTATTGTCCTAACGGAAGATGAACTAGGAATCTAATGGCAGACAAGAAACAAACCTTGCAAACGATTTTCGAAAAACATAAATTCGATCAATCGATTGCAACTCAATCTAAAACCTGGTTTCAGCAACAGACTTTGTTGCTCGCGCGCAAGAGGATAGATACTAATAAGTTATTCACGCAACAGAGAGTAGTTACCAAACTAGTTCCCGGCAAGCTTTATATGTTTTATTATGATCCCAAATACAAGAATGAATTACCATATTATGATAGGTTCCCTCTTGTATTTCCGTATTCAGCTACTAAAGATGGATTCATGGGATTAAACATGCATTATTTATCGCCGTACCATCGAGTGTTTTTAATGACAAAATTAATGCAGTTCGCTAATAATAAAAACTTCGATGATACAACTAGAATAAAGTATTCATGGAATTTAATATCAGGCATGAGTAGATTTAAGTTAGCAGAACCATGCATAAAGCATTACTTAAAACCTCATGTAAAATCAATGTTTATTGAAATCCCTGGAGATCAGTGGCATACTGCAATGATGTTACCACTAGAAAAATTTGTAGGAGCCAATAAGATGACAGTATTCGGAGACTCATTAACATGAATCAATTAAACGATTTTATAGCCAATGTAAAACAGGGAATGGCTAAGACTAGCTATTTCACGGTTGAACTGTTGCTGCCTTCAAAACTTGTCAATGAAAAACAACCAATTCGTGAAAACCTTAGAGCTATTCAACTATTTTGTGATCAAACACAATTGCCGGGGATATCATTTGGTACAGCTCAGGTTAGATCACATGGAGAATTCAAAGAAGTTCCATATGAGAAATTATACGAAGCAGTTACTATGAATTTTTATGTAGATAAAGAACTAAATGTCAAATACTTATTTGATTCTTGGATGGATATCATTCAAGATGGAACTAGTAGAACTTTTAGTTATCCAAATACTTATACGTCTGATAAGATGAGAATCATAGTAGAAGATACAGAAGGTCAAGGACGATACGAGGTTAACCTCTTTAGATGTTATCCTAAATCCATTGCACCTATTCAATTAGACTATTCTTCTAAAGATGTGATGAAACTTCAAGTTACTTTCACATATCAATATGCAACATATGAAAGGCTAGCACAACAAGGCTCTGATTCTTCTTCTTCAATGGAAGGAACCGCACGTCAGTTACCTAACTATAACTATGGATATCCTTCAGAAACAGTAATTCCAGATAATTACTTTACTGATTTTAGAGGATTCCAAGATGAGTTCAACGACTTCTCACTCGATGGAGTTAGAACTACCGATTCCACTGAAAACATTGGAGAATTTACGGGCTTTGGTGGAATTTTTAGCTAATGTGTAAAAATTATGAATATAGATGATAAACTGAGTCAAGTGTTCGAGATAGAACCTATAATTAAAAGTGAAGTGATAACTCACCAAGATATTGTTACGCATAAGAATGATAAGCTAGAATCAGACTATGAGACTACTCGAACAAATTTGCATGTGCTATTAATACAAGGACAAGACGCATTAAATCACGCGTTAGAAGTTGCTAAAGCTAGTGAACATCCTCGAGCTTTCGAAGTTGTGGGAGGTCTAATGAAACACGTAGCTGATATAAACACACAGCTTTTAGATCTTCATAAGAAGAAGCAATCTATCGAAGCGCCTGATAAGAAAACGCAAACCACTACCAATAATTCTATCTTTGTTGGTAGTACAACTGAATTAAGCAAAATGCTTAATGATTTAAGAAAAGGAAAATAACATGGCTTTACCAGTAATGTCACAAGTGACATATGAATTGACTATACCGTCTACTAAACAAAAAATAAAATATAGACCTTTCCTAGTTAAGGAACAAAAAGATTTATTAATTGCACAGCAGAGCGATGATGAAAAGGTAATGATTGAAACTCTTAAGAATATCATTCGTTCATGCACGCTAGATAAAGTTGAAGTTGACAACTTGGCGATGTTCGATATTGAGTATATCTTTACTCAGCTTAGAGCTAAGTCAGTAGGAGAGTATTCTGATCTTACGTTTAATTGCCTCGAGTGCAATGACCCAAAAGCAAAGATGAATGTTAGTATTGATTTGACTACTCTAACGGTAGAGTTTAATGAAAAGCATAAATCAATTATTCCTCTTTTCGATACAGTAGGAATAAAGATGAAGTATCCGGGTTTGGCACTCTTTGATAAGATGAACAAACTCGAAGGTAATCAAGTAGATATGATATTCGATGTCATAATTGAATGTATAGATTCGATATACGACGAAGATACTGTATATCCAGCGCATGAACAAAGCAGGGAAGAATTAGAAACGTTTATCAACAATTTAACACAGGATCAGTTTCAAAAAGTTCAAAACTTCTTTGAAACAATGCCTAAGCTAGAAAAAGAAATAGAATTTGATTGCCCAATGTGTAAATACCACCATCAACATGTTGTTCGAGGATTAAGCGGTTTTTTTTAATAGCTCTTTGTCATGATAACTTAGCAAACTATTATAAAATGAATTTTGCGCTCATGCAGTATCATAAATATAGTTTGTATGACATTGAGAGTATGTTACCATTTGAGCGCGAAATATATGTTGCAATGTTAATCAAATTCTTAGAAGAAGAAAAAGAAAGACTAGAAAGACAGAAAAGATGAAAACAGTCATAAGCAAGCAAAATGTACAAGAAGCTTCGAGCGCAAGCGTGCTGAAGGCTGAAGAAGTCGCTAAAAAATCTAGTGATCACATAGAAGCGGTTAATGTCACTCTGAAAAAAGGTCTTATTGAAGACAACGGAACTAGTTTAAATTCAAACGTATATAAGCTCTTTAAGGAAGTAGAAAAACAAACTAAGATTATTAAAGAGAACAAAGATAAAGCGCCAACTATAGGCGCTGCAAAGGCTGAAGATATTACTAAAAAGTCTATGGGCCTGGAACAGTTCAAGACTATCGGCGAAAGAATGAGCGATTTCGGTAAAGGATTTAAAGACTTCTTTACAGTTAAGGGCTTCTTAAATAAGACTGGAATAGTCGATAAAGATAGTACCGGCATTGTTGGCACGGCCGTGAATCGCCGAGCTGCTAAGAAACAATACGCCGAAGATAGAATGAAAGTAGATCCTAACTACTTGAATCTTGCTAAAGGAAGTACTGAGAAAGAAAAGAAAGCTAACGCAAGAAAAACTTTCGAAAATCAATTTGATAAACAGCAGGAAATCAAAAAGCAACAAAGACAAAATGAAGGCGAAATATCTAGTCTTCAGAAAAGTGGTTATACTGAACAACAGATTAAAAGAAGTGGACTTTTAAAAACAAGAGAAGGTCTTGCTGAAAAACTTACTGCAGTAGATTCTAGAGTTCGTGACAATGCAGGTAGCGGAAATACCAAGAAAGACCTTGAAGTAGAATCTAAGAAAAAGCAGAAGACTACGGATACCATAAAAGAAGCTATGGAGTTTTCTGATGAAGGCCAAATAGAAGCTCAACGTAATTCAGAAACTCAGACTGCACTGCTAGCAAAGATCGAAGAAAACACTCGCTCTGAACGCTCAGCTGCGAAGGAGCCTAAAGCTGAAAGCGAAAGCGGTGGTGGATTGCTTGATACTATTATGGGATTCCTTGGCCCAGGATTTATGACAGCGATCAAGTCCTTATTCAGTCCTAAGAACTTGCTAAAAGCCTTTACTAAATTCCTAGCGCCTGCACTCATAATAGGCGCACTAATAAATGGAATAATGGATGGCTTTAATAAATTCATGGAGACTGGCGATATTGGAGAAGCTCTTATTGCAGGTCTTGGTGGAATACTATCGTTCCTAACATTTGGGTTGTTTGATGCAGACACGATTAGTTCGCTCGTAGACTGGTTCAGTAGCTTCGTTACTGACTTTATCATACAACCAGTTAAAGATTTCTTTGGATTTCTAGGTGATTCTTTTGACAAGTACATCGCTCAACCAATTATGGGAGCATTTAGTTCTATTAAAGATATAATGGGAACTCTCCTTGATGCTTATCTATGGTTACCGAGAAAAATACTAGGACTAATTGATGAATATATTGTAACTCCACTTAAAGAAGTATTTGCACCAGTGACAGATTTCTTTAAGAAAATTAAAGATCAGATATTTGGTTTCTTAGAAGATTTTGGTATACCTGAAATTGGTTTCACTATTCCTATTATTGGCAAGAAGGTTTCTATCGGTCCGTTCTATCCATTCCGACCAAATGAAGGGACTGCAAGAGTTGGAACTAGTTCAGGATTATCTCAGACCTCTAGCGCAAGCGGAGAGACAGAGACATTTAGAAATAGTGTAGTTTCTACAGAAAAAGGCGCTTCTTCAGTATTAGTTAACAATGAAAAAAGTTCTACTAATGCAAAGGGCGAATCTAAAAGTGAAATATCTGGGTCATTCGCGCGATTTGATGTTAAAACTGGAAAAGCTCTGTATGAACCTGGTGCTGGAGGTGAAGCCGTTGATATCTCGGCTTCTACATTTAGAAAAGTAAAGTCAGCTGCAAGAGATGGTGCTGATACTGCTAAATTAGATGAGATAGTAAAAGAAGACAAAGCGTATGAACAACTAAGCTTTTGGGATAAGCGCAAGGTTGATGTTGGATACGTTAAAGCATCTGATCTATTAGCAGCACAGCAAGGTACTGGAAAGTCAGATGTAGTATACAATAAGTCTTCTGATAACGCAGCGGCTGCAGCCGCACCTCCTCCTGCTATGGCACCAGTCGTTGTCAATGCACCAACTAATGTAAGCAATAGTAGACAAAATATAGCAATGCCTCAAGCTATACGTAATCCTGATAACGGATTTAATAAGTACGCTGGCTCGCGCGCAGTAATGTTATAACAAAAAGGGAGGCAAAAGCCTCCCTGTATCTATCCACTCTTACGTGGAGTATCACTCTTCCATAGCAATCTTCTTGAAGTAACTCATCGCTTCTTCATCTGTACTATTTGATACAATCTTCACTGCTGGCTTCTTAACTTCGCGAACAGGAGGAGTGTAATCATCCTCATCTTCTCCGCTTAGTGTAGCAGCCGTTGGCGTTGGAGATGCATCAGAATTTAGAACTGATACAAGCTTACGCGAAAGTTCTTCATAAGACTTGAAGTTTTTACGATCCAAGAAGTCTTTCAATAGGAATTGCTTCTTAGAGATAATCATAATCTCGTCGTCATCTCCAAGAGCTGAAGGCTCCGTGAAAACAGACTGATCGTAATTAGGATAACCATCAACCTTGCGCATACGAAGTTTGAAGTCTGCACCATCCCAGTAATCAAACACGTTTACAGGTGTTTCATCTTCAAAGGTAGGCTTAGCTTTATCCATGATCTTGTCGAAGATCTTTTTACCAAACTTAAACAACATCACACGTCCTTCGTTTTCTGGATGCTTAGGATCCGAGACAACGAGAATGTTTGCGAAATAAGCTAGGCGACGCTTTTGCTTGCGTGCAATTTCCTTATCAGCATCAGCGCCAGAATTCCATAGGCGACTATTAAGTTCGCCAACAGGATCATTCTCGCCGATAGTTGTAAGAGAATTTTCGATGTACCATTTCCCAGTCGGGCCTTGGAAGCCGTGATTGAAGATACGAACCCAAGGGAGTTCATCACCTTCTGTGCGTGGGAGGAATCGAATAGTTGCCGTACCATTACCTGCTTTGTCAGCTTCTAGCTTCCAAAAGCGATCATCTTGGTAGGATTTAGAATCGCTTTGAGGATTAGCGATCTTATCGAACTCCGATGCAATTTTACCGAAGTCCATCTTAGCGTTTTTACGAAGTGTAGTAATATCCATTTTTATTTCCTTTTACGTTGTATTTGCATTGTATTTGCGTTGTATTCATAATCTAAATCATCAGAATCGTCATACATATAGTAATCTTCCTCCGACCATTTATTTATAACGCGCATTCCTTCATCTGATAGATTTTTGGAATGTTTACTCTTGTAGCTTTTACGGCTACGCTCTTCATCATCGCGATGCTTATAAATTGTGCGTCCCATTTTATAACTCTGAAAATTCTTCCTTAAAGTTTCGATAGATTAATTGTACCTTATTAGAATCGTATTTTACAAACTTTTTTATCTTATTCAAGATCCGAAGTTCACAATCCCAATATCTTCCAATAGATCTCCAACTAGGTAAAAAGTTTTCAAACTCATCTAACAAAACTACAGTTTCTAAGTGTACGTGCCCGCCCACATACAGTTTAAGCAATTCAGGCACATTATTATCTATAAGAAATAGACTTTTATACCCCAGCTCAGACTGTTCTAAATGTCGACCTATTTCATTCAATTGCTGTTTGAATAGGTGACTTCTAGATTCTTTACGCGATATCCAAGTATCATAATATTGATCTGATTCGGAAGAATATATAACTCCCGTGTTACCATATGCAAAGTTTGCAACAAAGTATTCAATCAGTTGTCTTGGTTCGTTAAACTTGCGTCCTATCTTTTCAAATAGGAATTTATCATTTCTTTTTTCAAATGTTGCTAGTGATCCTGACACTCTGCCATCAGATTCGAATACATCATAACGATCTGTAGTAAAGTGTAACTTTATAGCCATAAAGAACTTGTAAGTTCTAAAACCATCAATCATTTATATTCTTTACGTATTTAATTATGTTAGTATACCACTGCACTGCATCATCCTCGTAATCAAAATGAGGACTTAGATGTTTCCCATCTTCCTCATCTATATAATAATAGACTTGATTAGTGTCATCACATATTAATTTCATGCTCTTACAGCTACTATCTTATCACTCATGTCCTCACCAAATGACATGTTCTCGCGAAACACTTTAGCTAATCCTTTTCTACCTAGAGATTCAACTGCAACTAAAACACAGAACTGATTTGTGCGTTTGTGAATTTCGTCTTCATTACCTTGTTCTAATCCTTCAGCGACCGCTAGCATCTCAGCCATTAATACAATCTCGGAGAATTTAGGATCTTCTACATCTTCGCATTGATCAATTAAATATTGAACTTCTTCATCGTTTAGTCTTACGAAGAAATCGCCAATAGACATATACGGATTTTGCATCATATCAACTGCCATACAACGAATTATGCGTGACATATTTTTATCAGAGATGATGTTTTGATAGTTAATTGTAAACGGAACATCAGCATCAAAATCTTCAAATTTGCTTTCACTCATTCCATTTCTCCGTTTGGCTAAAAGATTTTTCCTGCATAGTTAACTCTTTGAATATTTTCCTAGGACTAGCACACATAATACACTTTGGATTACCACAATCTAAAGCATGATGCTTGTGTAGCTTATGCGGTTCTTTAATAGTAATGCCGTGAGATTTAGCTATCTTTACTTGTTTTTCAATGTGCACTTCGTCGTCATGAAGACGCTTACTGTGTTTCAATTTGGAATGTTCGTCACTCATACTAACCTCTTAAACGTCTAGTGTTGCTTGCTTTGGTAGCAAGTTTGCCTCTCTCATATCCATTTGAATTTTATCTTTTAATGGTTTATTGATAAGATGTTTTATGTCATCTGGTTCAAGAAAATTTTCTTTGCAGTATTTCAGTACTGCATCCATATGTGACATTCTGCTTTTATTCGCTATCTCTTCGATGTGAATGGAAAATGCTGATGCGCCTTTGAACATATTATGGTTTCTTTAAGTAGTATTCTGCTGTTTTAATAGACATATTTACATCTGAGTACTCTTCAGATTTTGCGTTATATAATCTCCACACTGGATCAGTGTTCTTAGACGCGTTCATTTGTTCATCAAACATGTCGAGATATTTGTTGAACCAGCGATCTAGTCTACTTCGATAGTTAATTAGATTAATGTAGATCTTTTGAATTTCAGACTTATCGTTAAAGGTATGTGCCATAACGATTTGTGATTCGATTTGTTTTCTGTTCATAAGTTATTATATACCAGTTGTGAATATATGTACATCAGCCACGACGCATTTTTGCTATCTCAATAGCTTCCTCGTCACTAAAGACTGGAACAGCGTTTGATTTGTGTAGAGTACCAATGCCAATCATTTTAGTACCAGTGTAATACATCGTAGGCTTAGACGAAGCAATACCTTGACCAGTGTCACGACTTGGAAGACGTGGACCGGTGTCGCGAACATGGGGCTTTGGATTTAGAATAGACGCAGAGGCGACAATATTAGACGCAAGCTTTTTCTTGGGCTCGTATTTCTTGACAATAGCTTCCCACTCAGCAACAAGTTGACGTTGCACTGCTGTAGGTTTCTTTGGCTTGCGTTTGGGGATTGATACGTAAATCACGAGATGATATCCTGAACAATGTACTTAGCTTCAGAAACAGACTTGCACTTATCGCCATTTACTACGATGTTACGAAAATTCATAATCTTAACTTTGATACCAGGAACTTCAAGCATGCGAAACTCCGGAGTTTTTTGCTTAACTGGCATTGCACCAGTTGCAAAGAACAATGTGTCCCATAATTCATCAGCTGCAATTTTACGCTGAAAGTGTACGTTAATCATAATATATTATACCTCAAACACGAATATTTGTACAGGGTTGTACGTGGTCCGGCGTAGAGGAATCGAACCTCTATAATGACTTTAGAAGAATCATGTCCTATCCGTTGAACGAACGCCAGATAATTATATTATATCAAATATGCGAATATTTGTACAGGGCTATTTTATTTTTTTCTCTGTAGTTTTCTTTGCGGGAGTCTTTTTCCTAGGTGCTCTCTTTGGCTTTTGAGATTCTTCAAATTCTTTAGATTTAGTTACAAGTCTTTTCTCAAGTCTTTTTACAACTTCTTCACCATCCATCCATATATCTTTATTCTCAAGCATAGATTTAATTTCCTGCTCTGTCATAAAATCTTTATAGATTTCATTCATCAAGCGTGCAGACCATTTTCTTTCATGCTGAAGTTGGTCAAACATTTCTCCACCTTTGCCAAACACTCCAGCGGAATAATTATGGAACATGAATACCGAATGAGGAGTTACTTCAAAGTTATCAGCACATAAGAAAACCATAGTTGCTGCAGAGCAGCATGCGCCTTCAACAGAAGCTATAATAGTTGCTTCACTTTCGCCAAGCACTCTCATAAACTGAATTGCTGTGAATAAATCTCCACCTGGAGAATTGATATAAATCTTTACGATGTCAGTTTCTTCAGCATGGCGAATTAAATCAAACCATTCCATATATGTATCAGCTTCTTCAATTTCTCCACTTAAATAAAACTCATGCAAGTGTGCAATAGGTTTAGGCGGAAATTGACCATTAGAATGTATTTTCGCTTTACCAAGTTCAAGAACGTCGCCCATAGTGTACTCCATGTTGTTTGTAATATTATATATTAGTTACGAATATAGTAACAATCATTTCTTAGGAGTAGACGAAGTTCCTCCAGAAAAAGAATACGCCACACAAACTGCATCATCTGTGCGCGCATACGAGCATCTAACTGTAAGAGGATTAATACCAGCTGAAATAGCTTGTTGAATATTTGCGGCCATTAGATTTCTATCGTTAACGTAATAGTGTATAGATCCAATAACTAAGAATAATAAAACTAGTGTGATACAAATGGTTACAACAGAATCAATCTTTAGAAAGTCTTTCATATGCTTGTTCCTTTTTTAACATAAAATATGTGGCGACCGATAGTGGTTCTATGCTCGACGTTTTTCCATTTAGGATTTACATAATCGGCGTGATAAAATATAGCTCCGTCAGTTGGATCTTTTATCTTATCTACATTAGCATATACGAATGATGCTAAATTTAAGATATGATAATATAACTGATCTCCTCGTTGAGCTAACACATTGTCAAGAAACATCTTGCGTTCCTTATCTTGGCAATACCAAGAGAATTGACACGTGCTTTTAGTCTTTTGTGTAACTACCTCGCATATAGAAGATGGGAATTCTTGGTTCCTAGTTCTATTAATAGTTACAAATGCTACTGCAATCTTACCAATATCTGGTTCGTGCGCAGATTCGAAATAAATGTTTTCAGCTAAACACCTAATCTCTTTTTGAGTACTTGGTGTAAATGAATTGAATGTAACTTGTAAGTCAGACGGTTTAGAATGTGATATCGCGTACATATATGCGATAAATATCGTCACTAATGCTATAGCAGTTATAGCAATAATTTTTTTATGCATTATACTGTCTCCTAGAGTAAAAGAAGGGACGAACGTCCCCTCTAATCCCGATCAGGTGGACTTTTTGCTATTAGTCTTTATATCTAGTGGGATGTTTGAAACAAAACCATTAAGTGCCGTTGCTTTGACAATAATTTCTTGTTCAGTTGGGATAGCAGGAAAACCTGGATGATCAGGAATTGTGCCTCCATTGAGTTTAGCAGATTCGACTTTCATATGCCAGTCGTTGCTAATTTGTTCACGCTTACCGAAATATTCATCGTTAAGCATGTCTTTCGCCATTTTTAGTAGTTCAAGGCGAATCTCGAACGGGGTCATATTACTCATGTTATACTCCTTGTGTGTTTATGAGTTGTGTGTAATGATGGTTTTATTGGGATCCATCAACCCATTATTATTTATTACTTCTTATTTCTTAGCTTCGGCTTTCTTCTCTACCTTCTTCTCATCTTTCTTAGCATCTGCTTTTGCAGGTGCTGGAGCAGTAGTTGCAGCTGGTGCAGCAGCAGGTGCTGGTGCTTTGGCTGGCTCTGCAGCGAAAGAGGTCAAAGCGAATGCGGACAAAATTGTAGCGATCAATGTTTTCATATCATTTCCTTAGAAAATTAAAAAGTTAAACTATCAAATTCATCAGCTTCGTCACTATCGTTTCAGTACAAGATACTAAGGTATCGGTGGCTGGCGAATAGCAAGGACTAACTAAAGATAGGTTTTGAAGAGACCTATAACTCTCAAATTAAAACGAGTATTTCAAACCAACTGCAACTTGATTACCATCAAATGCATTTACACGGCTCTGACCTTCTTGACGGCGGTAGTCGACAGTTGCTGCCAAATTCTTGGCAACAGGTACAGAAGCACCAACACCAGCAGTAACAGCATAACCATTAGAACTTGTTTGATTGTCCAAATATGCAACACCACCTTTAACAGCAATAGTAACAAGACCAATTTTAGTAACATCATATGATGCAACTAAACTATAACGATTTTGGTCGTTAGTGCTTTGTGTGAAACGGTCGTAACCTGCTTCAACTCCAATTGTACCAAACTTTTGCCCTAGTGTAACACCATAACCTGTGCGGTCAGATGTGCCAGAATAATCACGGGTACCGTTTACACCAACTTCTACTGCTGATGCTGATAATGCCAAAGTTGACAATGCGACAAATAAAATTTTATTCAAAATGAAACTCCTTAGTTAAAATATACGATTGGTTATTTGCTAAGCTGGGAACCAATCGAAACCATTTATTAGATATTACCGATTTGCAATATACATTGTAATTTCAAAACCGAAACGCATATCCGTTGCCGTTGGTGTAGACCATTTCATATTGATTCCTTTTTTTTAGTTATGAAATTGGTTGGTTATTCTGTTACGAGGAAACCAACCGAAACCCTAAGCAGTGTTTAAGCTGCTAATGCGAACTGTGAGTCGTTTGCGTTTACTTTTTCTTCTTCTTTTTACATCGTTGCTGATGTGCTGTCCACTCTGTTACTCTTTGCCCTGTCGAAACCTAGTCACCCCCACCGAAGCGCACTCGCATTTACCGCTATGCTACCTGACTCAAAAGATTTGGATGCGTGCTGACCGCATGTCTAATGCGCTTCGGTGGAGGTGGGGAGAATCGAACTCCCGTCCAGAACACTTTTCTCTTTACTTCATACAGCAATATAGTTTATTATATATTATCAATGATTATTGTGGAAATTAATTTTATCAATTTCCTTTAAGCTTAAAGTACTCTTCACGCAACTCAAGAAATTTTCCAATCCAATCATCACGCTTTTCGATAAACACTGAAGCTTCTGGTTGTTCATCTACTGTCATGAGGATAACTAGTCTATCAACGGGAATCCCGGTACGCTCCTCAAACATTACTGCGTACGCAGACGTTTGCATAAAATACCCATGAATATCGTCTCGAGCTTTAGCTCTCTTGGAAGTCTTAAAATCAATGACAGACATTCTTCCATCGTATTCTGCAATACAATCTACAGTTCCAGCAACTCTTAGATGATCTGAATATAATTGGGTTTCAAGACAGTGCACATTATCTATTCTGCACAACTCAGGTACAATTGAATTCCACGTTTCGACCTCAAACATGTCGCAGTTGACGTCTTTGTTATTGAGGAAGTCTTCGCAAAGTGAGTGAACTCTTGTTCCTCGCTTTGTTGCTTTAGCGGAGACGCGGTTTGCTTCTTCCTCTCCGACTCGCTTTCGCCATGCGAAGATTGCTTCCTTTCCGTGCAATCCTGTGACGGACGTGACGGAAGGATAGGCTTTACCGTTTGGTGTTTGGTAGACTCTACCTTTGTCGGAATCAATACGCTTGAGTTTAGCGATATCATGATGTATATGTGTTATCATTCAATATGGTCTTCATATTTCAATTTTGCAAGGATGTAATCCTTAACTAGGGAACTGCGAACAATGTCGTTTACAGTAAATTCAATTTTCGTAAACGCATCCATATGATATGCAATATCGAAGAATTTTAAGATACCACTTACGTCATTCTTCTTTTTATTTAGATCAGTCTGACGATAATCGCCACACCAAATAATTTTAGAGCGATAACCAACACGAGTCATAACAGTATCGATTTCTTCAAATGTCATATTTTGCATTTCATCCACGATAATAATAGCGTCATCAAAAGACATACCGCGAATGAATGATGTAGAGATAAACTCTATATGGTTTTGTTCCTCTAACCTATCCCATGCATCTCTTCGACCAAAGAGAGTTTCACATATCTGACGATATGGTTGCTGATAGATTTCCATTTTTTCATCAACACTACCAGGAAGATGTCCAATTTCACGAGATTGAACAGCAGAACGAACAATGATTATTTTATTGAATGGATTTGATTTATCGAGAACTTCTTCAATTGCTTTATAAAGTGCACAGAATGTTTTACCAGTTCCTGCTACTCCATGAAGTGCTACAAAATAATCTCCTCTTTTATAGGCATCAAAAAATATTTTTTGATTATCAGTAAGAGGCTGAAAAGTTTTAAGATCATCTATTCTTATCTTGAGAGAATTAGTAGATCTAGTCGGTCTTTCACCTTGTTCATTATCAACTATTTTCAGAGGCGGTTTCTTAATAGCCATGTCTTCTCCTGTTAGTTGTTAGATTACATTCATTTTTTTCAGGTCGCTTCCTGGTGTCCTTTGATGTATTCTCTGTAGAACGTCTCTGAAGCCTGTGTCACGACCACGGCCAAGCCTTACTGAATCGCCAATTGCTGGCGCAGTAATGACAGATTCAAGATGGGGATTTTGTTTTAGATATTCTTCTCGAGCAGAGATTGACATTATCTGATCAAATTGTTCGAGAGTGTCTTTGTTACGGAAGGTGTAAGTGGGCATTCTTAGATTCATAAAGAGGCATTGATATAAAACGATCCTTTTTATCATCACGTAGGATGTAACAGGCATCTCCATATAAGGTATTTATACCATCAGCAAACCACGTAGGCATTGGAGAGTTGGTCCAACGAGACATTTTTACTTTGTCGTTGAGATAGTAATTGCGATAAGATGTAATTGAATCGCCTAGAACTTTATAATCTTCCGGCATTGCAGGAGTAGGTTCAGTAAACTCGCCATCTGGAATATTGCAAGGCTTAATTATTGATAGAGTATCGAGCAACAAATCGCGTTCAACTTTGTGAACTTTATTATAACGATACGTGTATTCCTTGCAGCATTCATCAAGAAGTTTAGTAAGCCAAACGTAATTTGCTTTTGACTTTCTTACCCATACTGCCGAAGGATGATTGATATGAGTAGCCTTATACAATGTATAATCACGGCTATCACCTAGTGTCCAGAATTTCTTTTTTCTTCCTGAATCAGAAAGACCAATGAGTTCTACACCATCAAGAACACGATGAGCAGTAGAAAGTAATTGAGCATATTCAAGAATCATTTTTACGACATGTTTGTCGTTGTGCATTTTAGCGCACAGTTCAGGATCATTGTCTAAATAGAAGATGTTCATTTTTCTTCCTCAAGTTTTTAGTTACCACCATTCCACTCCAAGTTGAGACGTGCTAATTCGTTAATAGTAGCGTCTATATCATGATGTAGAATAGCCGTACCACCTGCAGTACGATATTTTTCTACTACATGCTCGGTGTCATCAACCAAGATATTCCAAGGTGAAGCAAACTCAGCTTTCTTAGATCCACCTGGAACAATGTTAGCTTTGTACATGATACTGTTATTGCGAAGCCAAGCATTCTTTTGGGCGGTCACATACTCATGATGCTTTTGACCACCTGACGATGATAAGATCTCAACTGGAACTTTAAGTTCATGTATGAACTGTAGAAGCTTGTCAGCATTTGGCATTTTAGGTTGTTTTACGAAGTTACCACCAGTAACGTATACATCCCAATTCTTCCAGAATTCTTTCTGACGGCGTTGAACATCAGAAGGTCTTTGTCCAAATATAGATTCGTACTGTGTGGTGAAGTCGGCTATAACACCGTCCATGTCAAGATATATTTTCATAAGTAATTATACCATCACTACGAATTATAGTACAGGCTTATTCCTATTTGGTTGAAAATAATATTCAGAATGTTCTACTTCCTCTTCAGTTTCTTCCGATTGTCCAACCCAATCTGGAAATTGCTCGTCAACGAAATCAAGATGACCATCGAAGTAGAAGCCGCATCCTCTTAGAAATGTTTCAAACTTTTCTAACATTTGAGGTAGAGCAATATCACCTTCAAATTCGATTGTCACAGTTTCCTTTGGAGAGGAAGTATGCATTCCTGTATAACCAGGATATTCTTGCTTAAGTGTATATTTTGTCATTTTACAATATCTCCATTTTCATCGATTTTAGTAACGAATTTACTTACTTTAAGTTCATCTTCCCAGCTTTCTAGATAGTCATTATCTTCATTAAAAACTTGAAGGTATTCTTCTCTATCGATTACTCGATGAGATACGATTTGTTCGCCAAGGTGTTCTTGAGAGAATTCTTCAGCTTCATTCATAGTCACAGTATCAAGCGCCCATTCTTTCTTCCCCTTTGGTACTTCTACTACATAACGCATGCGAAATGTAGATACACATTCAACCATCACTAATTCTGTTTCCATTTCTTTCTTTCTTAAGATCCAAGTGCCATCTTCATTATCAATCCATTCAACAGTATCGCCGATCTTCCACCCAAGTTCATCAAAAATTTTATCACCGAGTGGAAGAATCAACTCACCATTTTCATCTTTTTCAATAGTAACTATAGTCATTTAGTTTGCTCCGCTAACAGTTTATAACCTTTTCCAGTTGGATGCACTCCATCTGAACTCATGTGATTCATAGGCCTAGACAATATGACATCTCCATACTCAACTGCAATTTTTGACATTGCTTCATGAGGAATAGGCTTACGATCTTTTCCAGGATCAATCCAAAAGACACGTTTACCTTTTATAGATTCACGCATCTTTCTAAGTTCCTTTTCCGTTTTAACACCTTTATGATCATTAGCTCCAAGACTAATGATAATAGTTTCACGATAGTTGGCAGCAGCTTCAGAAAGATAATCCTTATTCCACTGCCAACTATTCCAACCACCTTTAGCGTATGCTACGCACTCTTTACGTTGCATAGCTACGCCAACTGCGATACTATCGCCGATAATCATACAATCAATCATACTTCAATATGCTTTAATTCAAAACGATCTGCACGATCTTCGTAGTTAATGTAACCACGAGGATTACAAACAATGCGAGTAGATCCAACCATATAATCAAAATCTTCGTGAGTGTGACCGTGAGTCCATAACTTGATTTGCGGATGATCGAGGATAAACTCTGATAAATCTGAAGAGTAGCCACCATTCATAATTGCTTCCTTAGCATATCGAGGATGAGTAGATAATTTGCTTGGAGCATGATGTCCAGCTACAACAAACTTTTTATCGTGCTTTCCTTCTACGACTGTACGGATATATCCAACAGTATACTTAAAATCTTCTACTGCATCTTCAGGAGAGAAGTGTGCATCACGAGTTTTGAACTCGGCCCGTGTCATTGCACGGCCGTCTTCTCCATAGCGCACTTTTCCGTTCTCGCCTAATAGAGGAACGTAAGTTTTGTATAAAACTTGACGACTTGAATTATCAACACATCGGAAGTCATTCATCATACGTGGCATGGAATGTAGAGTGATAGGATCTTCCTTGTTCATATCAGTCCAAAGAGTTGCACCAATGAAAGTTACATCATCAATAACTTTGCATTCTTTATCGAGAAGATAAACGTTACTAAGCATGTTAGATTCTAACATAGACTTGAGTTTAGTTGCACTTTTGGCAAAGTCACCATTGTAGTGCTCGTGATTACCCATGATATAGACAACATGGGGGAATTGAAAAGAACAACGCTTGAAGAAATCTACAATGCGATTACTACGAGCGCCTTCTAGGATGTTGTGTGGGTCAGGTCGACCAATGTCAGCAGCCACACAGATATCACCGCTGAGAATCAGCACATCAGCGTTCTCAGTGTTTTGTAAATTGATATCACCAAATTCAAGATGAATATCGGATGCTAATGCTATTTTCATAGTAATCTCCTATAGTTAATTATACCATAGTCATGAATATTTGTACAACGATTATTGTTGAATTCTAATCTTAGTGAGAAGAATTCTAATTTGTTCTTGAAGCTCAGGGTTCGATTCATGCGTTTTCAAGTAGAGAAGTTTATCAATGAGAGCTGCTCTTATTATCTTAGCTTCTTCAGGAGTCATTAGTCCCACAGTCCTTCATAGTACTTGCCAAACAAGCGAAATCCATTTGTCATACGTGTTTGATGCGCATCCATACCTTCTCGATCAACTTTGAAAGTATCATTAGGACCACTGCGCATTTCAAAGTATTTGGCATTTTTCTTCTCAACTTCGTTTCCATCTTTGTCGACAGGCACTATCAGCGTATCATGGTTTCCAGAATAATACTTATCAGTCCAATCGCAATCGGGATGTTTCTGTTCGAAGGCCCAGATCATTTCGTCCATGACCCAATCCCAACGCTTGAAGTGATTATCATCAGTATCGTACTCATTTTCTTTAGCAGGAGCACTAGTAGACTTCAATTCTACTGGTACATCCTCATCATCAACGTTCGGAGCACCGTGTTTATTGGTCTTAAGCTGTTTTAGCATTGGAACGATGATTCGAGTAAGGGTTCCATCCATATTCCAAGTGTCATAGCGGTCAATTTTGACGTATGCAACATAGGGATGCACAAAATCGAGGAATTTTTGCCATACGCGGCAAAAAGGCTCTAGGCGATTGGACCATTTTTCGATCATAGGCTCATCATAGTCAATTTCGCGCCAAAAAATCACTTTTTCAAGAATAGTGTAGGGCGAAAGCCAGTGATTTCTGTAATTCGAAAAGTAAATTTTCATTTTTATCCTTTTATAACATTCTAATCAAACCAATAGTATCTATTGTCGTCAACAAGACATAGTTAGTAAGCATCCCAAAAGATTTCCGAGTATAAGCAGCCCAAGCATACATGGCGCAACCAGCAATCCAAGCAGGATAAAGAGCAAGAAGTGGGGGATGAGGGACAGTAAGAGCCATAGTGATAGAGCACCCAATACTAATAGCCCAAGCAAGCAACTCAATAACAAAACGAAACTTATTACTGTACCAGTCATTGCGAATCCATTCAAATGTAGGTCTAAAGAGGTCAATCATTAACCTTTATCTCCACGTTCTATGTCTCTCGGCAACCCACTCGCTGCCATCATATTCCTCGATGTACCAATTCACATCTTCAGGAATCTCGACGATACTAAGTTCGGCGCTATCGCCATTGGCTTCTTCACCTAGCTTCTCGACGATCTCGATTAGAATAGGGTCGTCGCGGCAGAGTTCGCGCGTGTGAAAGTTAGAATAGTATCCCCATCTTTCCCACTTACCAGGATCGATATTTTTCTGCACGCAGTACATGTCTTGAGCCTTTTGCGAAAGACCGAATCCGCCATGGCACGCGTTAATAACGATTTTTTTCATACTTCTCCTCCGTAGTATCTAATGATATTTTTGAGACAATATATCAGTTGATGATTCCTAACAACGTCTTCCTCGTGAAGATACTGCCCGTCCTCAATGTGAGCGCGGAGTTCTTCTTTGAGATAGTCGTAGTGATCCTGAAGACTAAGCCTCGTGATACTTTCAGCAGTGTCGCTATCAATTTCGATTTTTCTATTCATTTGATTTCCATAACGTGAGACGACCCCGCAACACTTAATAAGGTCGGGGGATTTTTATAGTTTATTATATACCATTCTCGATTATTTGTACACCGAATTGATTTGTTTCTACAGCCCAGTGTACTACCTTCCAATCATCAAGCATACTATCATCCGACATCAGATGTGCCTTATCAGCTTGAATCATCATATAGATCCAGTTGCGAGCCCAAGCGCATGCGAGAATTTGTTTCTCAGACCAAGTTTCGACAACATGCTGGCCCTCCTCACCGGGAAATGATATCGTCCAGTACTTCATGGATTCACCCAATAGTTTTCAATGTTAAACTCCACTCCGACTTCTTTTTCTAAGTCTTCATCAGGGATGTCATCTTCGATAGAGTAAACCTCACGAATATACTCATTCCTGTATGCCATAGCTGATTCCTTGGTCTTGAAGACTCCGAGGATATTATCGCGCTCGTAATCATTCTCATCATACTTTGTAAGAATGAATACCTTTTCATTAAGAACAAACTTCATAGTTCAACTCCGAATAATATAAATTACAGTCCAGTGTCTTCAACAAACCACTCATAGATTTCCGTCTTAATCGCTTCCATGATCGCTTGTTTGATAGCTTCTTCTGATGGATCATCATCATGTTTGTACGCTCTACGATATCCGTATTTGATTCCGTTCTCTATTGCCATCTCTAATACTTTATGCGTTTTTGCTTTAATCATGCCATTTCCCTTCAAACCAATGTCTCGTCTAAGGACCCAAATTCGGTTAACTCGTTCTACTTCGTTCATTCTTCAACTCCTAAATTAAACATCCATTGCACATTGACGTGTCCGCTCTTCATCACAATCACATAGTGTTTCATAGTCTCCGTGAATTTCTTCTGCATACGGACATGTGTGGAGATTGGAATCTTGAACAGGATCTTCACGCTCTGCTATTCCGAAATGTTCGAGAACATATCGACCAATAGAGTCGTGTGCATGGTTCTGTTGATGGATTGTTGCAATGTCAGCGCATTCCTGAATAATCAACTCGGCAAACTTTTCTTTATTAAATTCACTGTTAATCCAATGGCCAAATTCATCTTTAACATCATTGGTAGCCTCTCTAGCAAGTTCTTTAATTCGTTCATTCATTTTACTATCTCCATAATCATTATAATACTGGGTAAACTGAAACACACGGCCAGTGCCCAAAACAAACTGCTTCGATACCAAGGCACATACTTAATGTTCAATACTTTGCACAGTTCCTTTTCGGACATCTTGCTCACATCAATGTAATGCACCGTTCTTCCGTTCATTCTTCAACTCCAAAATGTTTTTTAATAGCAGTAACATATAAATTGCTTTGATACGCTCCCGCTGCTTTTTCTTCGTATGATGCACCTTCGTTCATACACGCCTGGAAACATTCCTGAAGTATCAACTCGGCGAACTTGTTTGTATCAAAGTGTAACTGTCCATCTACTAGAGCACCATCGACACGATGACTCCAGCATTGTTTCTCAAGTTCTTTAATTCGTTCATTCATCATTTACCCCATATTGCTTCTAATACTGTATCAAGAGATACATTCAATATCCTTGAGATTACTTCTATTTGGAATCCTTCTTTATACATTTCTCGTATTTCATCCTTCATTTTCCAACCCCGAAATGTTCAATCACTGCATAATTCAATTCTTTTGCAGGGTCATCCATTTTTTTATTCTCCAGGTCCATGCTTGCTTGATGTGTGATTTGAACCATCGCAATTTCACGCATCAGCAAGAGGGCGAACTTTGCTTTATCAAACAAAGGTTCAAACTCAGAAGTCATTGGATTACCACGACATTGTTCAGCCAGTAGTTTAATTCGTTCGTTCATTCTTTAACTCCGAAATCTTTTTTAGCCTGATCCCACACTCGGCGTGGATTCATAATACACCAAGCACCAATAATAAACGGTGCTATAACAATATACAATAGTTTCTTATACCATGGAATCATTCTTCAACTCCGAAATGTTCTTTAATCTCTTGTTCTAATATTTCTAAATGAAAGGCAGCATTTGTGGCATTGATCATCTCTTCCTTATCTGCGGCATATTCCTCTGCTTTTTGCATGATAATAAATGCTTTATTTTTAGCAAGTTCAGCGCATTCCTTAACAATCAACTCAGCAAACTTTTCTTTGTCAAATACTGCAATTTTAGTACCTAGACCACCATTATAATAGGTCGTACATTCTTTGACAAGTTGTCCAATTCTCGTTTTACCCATAGAATAATTGATTCCCGTTCCACCAGAAGTTGCTGGAAGAGCGTTATTCCGAGCTTTAACAAACTCTTCATATTTCTCTTGAGTGCCAATACTATATCCACCATCTCCGGCATGTAGATCGACACCTGCTTTAATGTTCTCGTTCTCGCATGCGTCCAACCTATCATATACGGATCTGATACTATTCTCGCACCGTTCTATTTGTTTTTCTAAATCAGCCATTCTTTTTTCATTCATTCTTCACCTCTAATACTTCTTCTTCTACCGCTGTCAACAGGATGTTGGCAAACTCCTGACAAAAGATACTAAACCAAAGAGTATTCAATACTTCCTCAGGAGCACCAGCTTTGATTGCAATTGTCTTTAATTCTTTGTTCATGTCATACTTCCAATTAGAATCAACATACCTATTAGCCCAATACAAAAGAGAAATTTAGTTTCGTTCATATGTCTATTATATCAGGAAAGGTATTTCTTGTAAAATTTCCCGCGGGATATTTTTTCAAAGGTGTCAAAACGGTTTCACAGTTGAAATTCCTGCGGGATTTTTTTACCACAGCGTCAAATCAACTTGAATTCCGTTTTCAGCTGAAAAACTATGGAAGGACGCTATAGGCCCAGTAGCAGGAGCGGCCACTTTATTTTTTAATACTGACCATTGCAAGTACCGGGGGCTAGCTCAAGTACTCGGTGTGAGCAGGGCTGTCGAGATAGTCTTCGTCCTTGGCTACACTAGCGACCCACTTCAGCGCTTCGGCATGAGGGATCCTATACTCTAGCGCGATCTCCTCGGCGATACGATCGTAGTCACCTATCTGATATAGGCGATTCTCGATCTGTGCGTGAATTTCACTCATCTTGCTCATGATTACTTGCCTTTCGTTCCATAAGCTTGCTTGTTCTTGGCGCCTTTAGGACGTCCGCGGCCGCGTGCTGGAGCATCGAAGACTTTGGCCTCGATGTTCATCTCAGCTAGCTTGCCGGAGTATGCCTCGGCTGCCTTATGTACCAGACCGCGGGAGGTAATGGTAACCACTCCACCAGTGGCTTTAGAGATGTAGGTGGATCCGACTTTGAGTACTTGCATGATATATCCTTTGTATAGACAGGGGGTGGTCTGGAGACCAGGGGTGGTAGCAACCAGTGGTTAGTTGCAGAGAATGTAGGTAGCCATGCCTTTCCAGTTTTTGTTGCCAGAGGCACGGATCTTAGTGACCGAGATCAGAGTGCGGAGGCTGATTTCCTTAGCATCATCCTTGAGGGAAGTGATAAGTTCCAAAGCATCTTTCTTCTGATCAGCAGTGAATTCTGGCATGAATTCGTCTGATTGAGCGATGACTTCCATGCGTTCGATCTTCTGGTCTTCAGTCATAGTCAGGTCAACCATCATGCTACGTGAGCGGATAGCCTGGTCAATCTTGTCTTGGGACAAGTTGCTAATGAAGATTACACGACCTTTAAATTCGAAAGATCGTGGAAGATCGTCGTCCTTACCAAAGCCGGTTTCTGCATTCCAAGAGATGATACGCTTGCCGTAGGAGTCCAAAGCAGACTTGAGCAAGTTCAGAGCAACTGGATCTTTGAGGATGCTGTCGCAGTCGTCGAACACGATCACTGAGTCTTTGTTCTCGTAGAGAGTACGATAGAGGCCCTTAGGAGTAGAGTAGCCTTTGACCGAGGTGAAGGAATTCTTGCGATTAAGAACTGAACCAACTTCCAGAGCACCTGCATCAGACAGATCTTTCAGACCTGACTTGACAAGAGTCTTGTTCACAGTGTAGGTCTTGCCGAGGCCACCTTCACCGGTGATTACAGCCGAGGGAGTTAAGCCTGAGGCGATCATGTTAACCAGACCTTCAACGAATTCGAAGCGCTCGTTGATGTCGAACTTCTCAGCCTTGGATTCTTTCTTGGATCCAACGATCTGCTCGAAGGTTTTCTTGTCGCCGGTGATTTTCTTGTACATGTATTCGATGTAGTCTTGTTTGCCAGTAGAGAATTTGTTACCGTTGATTACACAAGTGAACTTGTTAGAGGTTTTGTTGAAGGTAATCTGAACGTTTGCCTGAGTCATTTTGTGGTCCTTTTCTTGATTTGTTAGAGTAATTCTATCAAATAACGTATTTTCTGTACACCGTTTCTGCAGAAGTTGACTAATTTAGTCAACTATTGTCAGGGTTGCATTGTAACCAGAAAGTAATAAAAAAGCGGGCCGAAAAACAGACCCGCAAGAACGGTTGCCTGAAGCAACTCGACCACAAAACGCTTCATACACGCTCCTCGCTCACCATCTCGCCGAGGATGTATTTGGCCACATTCATCTGCTTGCGGACGTGTTCTACTGAACGAGGACCTGCGCCCATCGCCAGCATTTCCTGGCAGTCCGACAAGATGCCCATCACGACCATCTCCTGACCGGAGATACGTGCCGTTAGGGATTCCATGTACTGCGTGCGGATGTCTTCCTGAGACATGCCGTAGCAGTTCTTTTCGAATTCATTCATGTGAGGTCCTTTGCTCGATTTGTTAGAACAATTATACCTCAGGACGTATTTTCTGTACACTCTTTTGTGCAGAAGTTGACTAAATTAGTCGGGTATTATTCTGAATACTTTGGTTTTCAAGACGCCGCGCTGCGAAGGTCACCTGCATCGACGGATAAATACGGCTCGCGTCCATTCGTTTACCACTAATTACCACTTTCTACCACCGAATGGTGTCACCACCGAACTTCTGCTATCAACAGACTAGATCTCTTCTCAAGGATCTCATTCAACTTATCGAAGTCTATCGAGCCAGCGACTTTCAATTGATCTAGAATATCTCCTAGATCTTTTCTCTGATACCACGTACCAATGAATCTTCCTGTTGGTTTGTTATATCCCTTTAGTTGGATTGTACTTGATACATACACGTAGTCGTTACGATTCTTGTCTCTTGTATAGTTGAGGAACTGATTGTAATTTCCAGCGATTATGAATGTCTTCACTATACGAAGTCGTATGTCTTCTCGAAGATTGCCTTATCACAGATGTATAGCTCGCCGTCGATTCCACGCATAAGATAGTCTCCTGCCTTCCCTTGCTTGTAGTTACCCTCAAGCGGTTTGACTCGAAAGTCTTCTTGAATAGGAATGGCATGTACTACGACAGGACGTTTCATGCAGGGATCCATACCATTGACGTATTCAAATGTGTCGTATGTTTTCACAGGTCGCTTTCTTCTATTAGTTTGATTGATGTCTTTGTGTCTTTCAACTTCTCTACAAAGCCTGAATAGATCGAGGCTGAATAGGAACTCATGCCATAGTTACTCTTGACACAGGTATAGACGCTTCCTGATTCGTTCTCGATTTCGTAGAATGTACCCTTGTCGTGGACTGCTGTGATGCCAGAACTTAGGCGCCACGCGTCGGAACCGGCGAAGCCACCGTACCAAGCTGATAGGATCTTACGAATCGGAATGTCACCTAGTGTGGAGAACTCTAGAATGACCCAACGATCAGGATGATATGAACTCATGCTTATTTCTTCTTGTTCTTCTCGGGTTTTGGATGTCCCTGCTTGTGGTATCTGCCGGGACCACGCTTGGTTGCTGATGGATTCTTGCTGTGACTCATGTTGATTTCCTTTTCTTTAATGTGTTACCCTTAACACGGATGATGTTGATGATCCTATCGTCATGCTTGATGGGAAGATCAAGCATGACTGAGACCATCAGTCCTTCTTCCTCGGATCGCATTCCTTCAAATCCTGTCGTGCCGACGAAGGGAATGCCTTCGTACTTGCCTTCGACTCGATCTCCAAGGATGAAGCTACCTTTTGGACGATTCTTTTCAAAGTACTCTGCGAGATTCATGAACAATCCACTCCTCGATCCCGGCATAGTAACCGGTGTCCTCGTCATAGAATTCAAATTCCTCTTCGGCAAGGACAACATCGGAGCCAAAGTATTCGACGAGCTCGTCAAGATGATCCTTTGCGTCTTCCCTTGAGCTATAGACATTCT
>Ga0208975_1000097_pt1 | contig 44375 bp, 49 predicted proteins | sample GreLakmeER78MSRF_FD_187700 | JGI IMG/M metagenome (GOLD analysis project Ga0208975, IMG submission 187700) | Freshwater lentic microbial communities from great Laurentian Lakes, MI, USA - Great Lakes metaG ER78MSRF (SPAdes) | ecosystem: Environmental > Aquatic > Freshwater > Lake | place: Great...
ATAGTGTAGTGAGCGGGGTGTGAGATTTCGTCAGTTTCCATGAAGTCAAAACTCATCTGTTGGGGCTGTGGGCAGATGTCACACTGTCCTTTACATATTCCCGGCTGCTTTACGCAGTAGTAGGTTCCCAAAGTATTACCTTCTGTTTGTTATCATCCCAGTCAGTTGATCTTAGGATGCGAGCTAGCCTTGCTTGAACAAGTGTTTCTTCATCTGTTAATCCAGCTTTCTTGTAGGCTGCTAGAATGAATGACCATTCCTTACCTGTGCCACTAGCTAGCTTGATGATGCCTTCAGCCTTCACAGGACCAATGCCGGGACAGCCTTTGTAGTTGTCTGTGGCATCACCTGTTAGAATTTGCTGGTAGAAGAAAGCATCAGCCTCTTCTTGAGACACCTTGATTACACCCTCTTCAGTGAGGTGCTTACCGGGTATCTGCTTTAGGTCTTTATCAATTGACCAGATAACATAGTCTGGATCACTCGTAGCTAAGATACCGAGTACGTCGTCAGCTTCTAATTTTGGATAGATTACAACCTTTTCACAATTCTCAAAGATCACACGCTCACGTATAGATTTGAAGCCCATAGGCTTGCGTGTGGTTCTGTTCCCCTTGTAGTCAGGGTACAAGTCTTTGCGGAAGTTCTTAGCGTGTGAAAAGCAGAGTTTGTAGGAGTAGGTATCTATTTTCTCTAAGAGATTTACGACCAGTGAGTCGAACTTAGCTACAGCCTCGTTCTCGTCAGTCCATAGTACCCAGATGTCATCTTCAAACTCTACTTCATTCTCACAAGAGCTAGCTGCTTGGTAGAGTAGTATGTCAGCGTCAATTAAAAGAGTGTGCAAAAGTTTCCTCCACTCTCACTGTGTTTCCAAGAGCCTCAAGTATTATTTGAACCTCTTCCATACTGTAGAAGTCTTGACCTTCTTTATTTTTTCCATCGTAGTTCCAAGTCTTAACTAGAACACCATCACTAAATAGGTGAGTGACCGAATTGTAGTGTAACCTCGAAACATCACACTTTGCTTCTATGACGTTCTGGATGATTTTGATGTCAGACATTGTCACTCACCTTTGATGAACGGAACTACCTTCAGTTTAGTGGGAGGTTCTTCAATACCAATCGAGTCAACAAGCTTACGCATGTATTCCAACATCAGCTTCTTGCTGTCCCTGTTGTTCACGCTCTCCATGTTGACAGCAAGGCTAGCGAGGGCGTCAGCCCGTAGACTCAGGTAGTCTGGTTGTGTGTACTCGTCCATTGCAAAAACTCCTTTGTATCTTTGTACCCACCAATTACCTCACCCTCTGCGAAAACCAGAGGAACATTTGTCTTTCCTATTGCAGCCATAAACTCTTTTAGAGAGGGGTGCTTATCAACATCAAAGTAAACGTATGACTTCTTGTTCATTGAAAGCAGTCCACGTACACGTTCGCACCAGATGCACATGGGTTGACCTATGATTACCCAGTTTTCATTCATTCATTAAAGCCCTCCAGCTATGTGGGTAAAATTCAGCCATCGTGTCAGAGATAGGCTGTGCGACTAAACGAGTTTCATATTGTGTGTGTGGGTCGAGACGTAACTTGCACATCTTTGCGATGGCAAACAAACTGCCTGACCATATCCACTCAGTCATCATAGATTGAGGGAGGACCATACGGGCTTGTTCGGGACAAACTCCATCCTCTAGTAGATTGTGATAAAAGTGGGCAAGGTCTTCTACCAAAGCATCATACTCATTGCCCCATCCGTCACTGTGCTTGATAGCCTCATCACTACTCCCCTGCTTCACATTGTCAGCCTTCTTTCGCCATGTGTCAGGCGTGTAGAACTCAGGTTCACTATCTACGTACCTTCGTGAAACTTCGTTCCACGGCATGTATTCGTGTTTTACAAGCTGCCTTGCTACGAATATGGGTGCCTTGACTCTGAAGGATGCGAAGCAGTGGTTGAACGGTGATTTGTGATTGTGCTTGGCTAGGTAGTTGATGAGCTTCTCATCAGCTTTGGTGAGGTAGTATTCTTTCTCAAAGTCAGGATGGCCCCAAGCATAATTCTCCCACTGGGTTTCTTTGCTGAAGGATACCCTCGCTGCATTGCAGACGGTAAGGTCTGATCCCATGTGTTCGATTAGTTCAACGCTGATGCTGCTCATTCGCTGTCCTTCTTCAAAGCCCAGATAACAATAACGTCGATAACAGGACTGTAGCGGTCCCTACTGTTGTTAGCCTTTGCAATTCGTTGAAGTGCGTCTTCAAGTTCTTCGATCCGGTCGGCGGCTATCAGTAAAACATCTTCGTCAAAATCTTCGCATATTCCGTCTTCTGTCCAACCATCACGCAGTCGCTTCACAAGATCGTCAGTCACCAATGCCTCCATGTGTTCGCTATGATTGCAAAGCACGTTATTACTTGTAGACATTTGTAGATAAGGATCATCAGTGCGTCTCAGCCCAGTTACTTCCAACTTTGTATTCTCCAGTTAACGGGAGCTTGATGTTGAAGAACTCGCCAGCTTTAGCGATACACTCGACAATTTTCTTGCCAGCTTCGTCAGCAATCTCAGGATCACATTCGAACTGGCACTCATCGTGGACCCAAGCGACTTGTTGTACCTTGTTATGCCATTCCATATGTGTAAGCATCTGATCAACTTCGACCATCCACTGTTTGCAAATCAAAGCTCCTGCTGACTGAAGGAGGACATTTAGTGCAGCGTGTGCTGAGCGGATGTGTAGGCGTCGTCCATCAAATCCAATGAGGTGGCCTCTTTCTTCCGCTCTGAAGATCACCTTGTTGATTAGACCTTGAAGTGATGGTGTTTTCTCTAGGAAAGTTGCCTTTAAAAGTTTACCTTCCTTAGCTCCCTTTCCTACTATACTACCTAGACGAGAGTCGCCTCCGCCGAAAAGAAATGCGTAGATAAAAGTCTTGGCTTGACCTCTATTAGTTAGACCCGCTGCATGCATGTTTACCGTGTGGATGTCACCTTGCACAACTTCTCTTGAATAGTCAGCATCACCCATGAAGTGGGCAAGCATACGTAGCTCTAGTCCTGAGACATCCACACCAACAAGGTACTTATTGTTAGATACTGTGAACAAAGAGCGACATTCTGTACCATACAAAGCACCTACCGCAGGGACTTGAGCTATGTTGGGGTTGCGATGTGTAGCTCGCCCAGTAACAGCACCATTGGTGTTGACCTCTCCGTGTATGCGCCCACTAGGTTTAACCAAGCGCATCCAAGCGTTGTCGCCCTCTACCAACATTCCTAAACGCTTTTGAACCATCAGATACTCTGTGAGTACTTTTGCTTCAGGCCATTTAAGAACGCCTAGTACCTGTTCATCAATCTTGGCAGAGCCGTCTGGAGTGTACTCCTTGGGCTTCCAGCCATACTTATCGATGAGCCTGTCAGCTATCTGCTTACGAGAGCCGGGGTTGAAGATTACAGTGTGGGTCTTGAAGGTTTCTACGCCTTTGACATAGCCAAACTTCTTATTGTTTGACTTAGGGGTAAACGGCTCCTTGACTTCATAAGGTGGGAACACGGCCTCCATCTCTACTAAAATCTCAGCACGTCTCTTTAAAAGAGTTGCCGCCAACCTATCGGCAGCTTTGCCATCAAAGGCAAAACCATTCCGCTCTTGTTGGGCTACAATGTGAGCAACTTCATGCTCCAATACACTAGCCTTTTCAGAGTAGGTTGGATCAGTTATTAGCAATTGGTGGAGCTTTAGAGTGACCAGCGTGTCCCTCTCATTATAGACTAACATGTCGTGGGAGAAGGTTTCCCATCCCCCATCATAATCAGCCTTATGATAACCTAGACGTTGACCCCACGCCTTCAATGAATGTGAGCCTATCAGCTTACTATCAATGATGACCCCCGGCTTGCGATCTGAGTCACTGCGATCTGGATGGAGCAAGCGGGAAAGGATCAACGTATCTGTTACCCGTGATCGTTCAATTGAGAACCACGGGTAAAGCTTTTGTGCGACGGGTATGTCATAGCCAACGATGTTGTGGCCGATTACCTCATCCGCTTCCATGATGAAACGTAAGCCCTGTTCAACCTTGGAAGGTTCAAACTTATGGACATCGCCTGTTAGAATATCGATTGCTACGAGGCAATGGATGCGGCTTGCATCCCAGTATAAGCCATCAGCTTCAAGATCGAATACAAGCCTCATGTTACCTCATTTGGGGTTGTAGCACCCACACCTATATTCAAGGTCAACCAGCCTCATACGAGGGTGAGGATCGAGTTGAACAAAAGGAGGGAACTTGAATGTGCAGTATATCTGACCGTTCCAAGGCTCTGAGGATTTGCACGATCCACACCTTGGGATGTTGAGAGGAAGTTTATCCTCTTCAACCGTTTCGGTCTTAGTCTTCTTAGGCATTCAACATGTAGCGAGTGTATGCGTTGCCAGTTATAGGATGCTTCTTTCGTAGAGACATGATGTCCATACGGTGTTCGATACGCAGTAGTGAGATGTACTTGCTCAAAGCGCCACCGCTCATCTGGTAGTCATTCATCGCTTCAAGGTGAGAGATCGAGCCAGTCTTCTTGAGATGCTTTACGAGTTTCTGAATCTTGGTCATACCGTTTGCCTTTTTCCAGCCGCTGTTTTCAGTTGATACACACATGGTAAGGAGCTTGATGTGGTATGGTCCCCACCCCTCTTCTTCCCACGCTCTAACACAAGCCTTATCTGACATGTGGAATAGAAGGTCTTCACCGTTAGAAGGGTGCATCCTGTAATTCCTCATTGATGAAAGAGTGTTCAGAGATTAGTCCAGTAGTTCCGTCGTAGTGGAGTTGTACCGTCACACCGGATGCTTGCCCTGTGTAACGATCTTTCAAGATGCGTAGTGTAGAAGACTTGCGTGCTTCCTTGTTGTCATCCTGTTGGTTTCTTTCGACACCAAACATGAAGTATGACCAGAACCCAATGGCACGAGCGCCCTTGAAGTGCTTGATCATGACACGCCCACCTTCTTCGTGTGACTTGCCTTCTGGTGTTGAAAGATGGGAGATCAGGTGAATGATGATTCCTAACTCTTGAGCCAACCCTGCCAACTCTTTCATGAGTTGTTCCAAGCTTTCACGTTCGTTAGAAGCATCAGCCATAGCTGTAAGGTGGTCGATGTAGATTAGCTTGATATCCAGCCCCACAGCCATGTAGCGAACCCGCTCAAGGACTACGCCCCACTCAGTTTCACCAAAGTGATCGTAGAGGTAGACCTTGCCATCAAGCCTATCTAAAGCAGCACCCAACTCTTCAGGTGTCCACCCATCGTCAGGGACGTGGAAACGCTTACCGGCGAGCTTACCAGCAAGGCGTCTAGCAGTCTCGTGAACAGGCTGTTCGAGGAAGATACCACCAACCTTCATATTGAGTTCAGTGACATCGAAAGCCATCTGCTGTGTGTATATGTCCGTCTTACCGACGCCAGTACCGGCTCCTAGACAATATATTTCAGATGGTCTTCGACCGTAGGTTGCCTTGGTTAGAGTTGGTAGAAACCACGGTAGACCCCACTCTACTGGACGAAGAGCAGCTTCTTTAACTTCCTCAATACTGACAACACCATCAGGTCGATAGATAGATGCACCCCAGATAGCATCGATGATCTCTGCGCCACGTCCTGTGGTTAAGAGTTCATTTGCATCCTTGGCGTTGTTGAGGCTTGCTATCTTTGCTTTACCGGGAGCTAACAGTTTTGCACATTCTAGTGCAGCCGCTCGCCCCGGTTCATCCATGTCGAACATGAAGACGACTGTTTCAAACTTGTTGATGAAGTCGAGGTTCTTTCGAATAGACTTAGCAGCACCGCTAGCACCGTTCTCAATGCTGACAACAGGCCACTTCAGGTTTTGAATCTGGCTTATGCTCAAGGCGTCTACTTCGCCCTCACAAACTACCAGCATCTTACCACCGTCTCTACACAGCCATTGACCGTATAGAGGAGCTTTCTTAGGGTCGCCTATCCAAGTGAAGGATTTGTCAGCGAACCTAACTTTAGCTGCTACAGGCTCACGGGTGGTTGGATCGAGGTAATACGCAAACTGTGCTGGTTTGTCGTTGTGTGTGCCATACCTGTATTGCCAGTGCTTGCACGTATCTTCACGGATGTTTCTAGCGGGGAGTGCAACTACATCACCAAGGAAGCTAATCTTGGTAGGGTTTTTTGTTGTAAAACTCTGTTCATTATCTGACACTTCACCTCCAACTCGTTCCCATGTTTTACAAACAAAGCAAAAGGTGTGATCAGTGTAGATGGCATTACCATTACTACTACCACACCCTTCACAAGGATCGTGTCTGATAAATGACCCCTCTTCCATTACGTGGCCGTTGTGTGTATCTCTTTGCCATCTTGGTCGAGGACGACCAGACCACCAATGTATGTGTATCCAATGGCGTTCATGAACCACACGAACTCTTGAACAATGGTTGGATAGTCGTCTTCACCTGTTATTGAACGACTAACAAAAGACTTTACACCTCCACTCCTTGAACTGGCTGTCCAAGTAATTTCATTGGAGAAGTCGTCATCTTCAAATTCATCACACATGTTTCTTTGTTTCCTTTAACCATTCATCGGGGATACTGGTGTCAGCGTATTTGAAGCCATACTTCTCACAGAACATTGCGTAAGTAGTCTTTGACTTCTTGCCGATACGCTCTTTGGAACGAGAGAATACAAACCTGATATCAAGAGCGGGATGTTGCTTCTGTACTAGGAGATGCTTCTGACGATCAGCCGTAAGCCATCGCCCCTTTGTTTCCACAATTATGCCATTAGGAAGAACAAAGTCAGGCGTATAGCGCGCTGCTTTTTCAGGCTTGATGTAGTTGATTACTAGTTCTTCGTACTCGAAGGGGACACCGGCTTCTAAAAGCTCTTGGGCGATACGCTCTTCAAGTCCAGATCGATAACCGTTAGAAAGGGATTGCGTCGTTGTTGGCGTCTTGTGCATTATTGTTTTTGGTTTCTTCTTCAGGTTCACCGTCGTATTCAAAACCTTCTTCAGGAGTGAAGACGTTCTTCTCAACAAGGTTGATCAATTGGATTGAGCGCATGTTCAAACGAGCGCCCATTGCTGCAACGCTAATCCAACCTTCAACTTTGAGGGTTGAACCAGATGTAAGCGGGAAGTTAGACGGCATGGGACGACCACGCGCATCGACAAGGAAGACCTTGTTCATCGATCCATCCTTGCGCTTTCCATAGGCGCGGAACTTCACTTCGACATTGTCAGTCTTCTTGTTAGTATCCTTGTCCACCTGTGCCTTGTAGGGAAGGTGTTGAGGTGTCATTCCTGAAGCGGAGATAGCTTCATCGAGTACCACCTTGAGAGGTGCAAACTCTTTAGCTGACATGATCAGCTGTAGATCATACTGACCATTAGGATCAGGCATAGAACGCTTCATAGCGTTGTTATATGTGTAAGGCTGATCCAAGCGAGGATACTTAGCGATACCTTTAGGGGATTGGTAGTTGATGTACTTAGTGGACATTGAGCTTCTCTCTATCAATTAAGTCTCCATCTTTGCTAAGATGAAACTTTAAAACGTCGAGGATTGTGGGGAACATAGCGATGGGGATGACGACTTCGTCTTCGTCTTGAATGATCGCAACTTGCTGATCATCAAAATCGATCACAACGAATGTTTCATCCTCACCTTCACCGATCTGGTAGGTTGGATATGGCACTGACTAGACCTCATCCCAGAGGCGCTGGAGGTAGTCTTCCAAGTCTGGTCCTTGGAGTTCCTTGATCTTTTGATCGTAGACTTCCGTTGTCTCGCTCTTGAGCAAACCATCAACGATTGCGTCTCTGACGATCTGCTTGATTTGAGGTAGCCAGTCGTGTGTTGGGGCATACACAGGGGTTTGGTTCATGACGTAGGGTTCCTTCGCATGCTGCTAGAGGACGTGATAAGTTGTGGTTCCATATGTGTAACGATCTAAGAAACAAAGAACTCGGACGTTAGGACTCCATTAAGGTCCAGATCACCTGGTGTTGGTAAGGGTTCAAGCTTCTCTTGGACTTCAGGTGGGAGCTTGTCTCTGAACTGTTCAAGCAGGGGTTGCTGATACATCTCAACGAATGCTTCTTTCACCAGCTTTACAAAGACTGGCATGTCAGCTGCGTGTACCCCAAAGCTATCGTGAACCATTGCAAACGATGGGTTATCAATGGCTTCAATACCTTTCAGGATTGATGCTCTCATGAGGTTTGCGTCGTAGGAGTGGATCAGGTTCGGCGCCACAGCGAGTGACAACCCTCCTACATCCATCTTGTTAGTTGCTTCCATATATGTAAGCGATACTCGTCCATCTAGATATGTATCGGCCTGACGCTTCTTCTCATCAGGACGGTAGTGGATGGCTTCGAAACCATCTGGTGTGGTCCATGTCATACGCTTATCGAAGGCAGTCCCCTCCCCTACCTTGTTAACGTGTTTGGCATACTCCCTAGCCGCTGATGACAACCAGCGCATGGCCTCCTTACCTTTGACAACCACCTGATCGATGGCCTGCCAGATCAATTGAGAGAGGTAGAGGATACGATCCTGCGGGTTTTCATCACCCCAAGGACACGGATAACCATCGTCAAGCTTATCCTGCACAGCCTCACGGGTGTAAGCTAGACAAGAAGAGAAGGTGCCTGCATACGGGACAACCATGACCTGACGCTTGGTTGTCTTTCGGTCTATTCCAAAGGCTAGCCAATCCTTGTCAAAAGGGTTCTCACCTTTCATCAGGACTTCAATCACCCTGTCAGCCACGTCTTGATACACGTCTTGACGAGGTAGACCGGGGACTAGGTTGACGGATCGTCCCCCTACCGAATCAAGCAGGAGGGCTGAATAGTGCTGGAGACCAGAGCATGTTGCATCCACACATGTAACTATATGGGAAATAAAACCATAGCCCCTGTCCTTGAAGGCTGACCACTCTAAGCAGAAGCGTAGGGCTTGGAATGGTTCACTAACATTCATCCATCTGTGGTCCCCCTTTGGGTTAGCTCCTATATCAAGAATCATCTCCTCGTTAGCCTTGACCCAAGCCACTCTGTCTTTGAGAGATATCTTATCTTGACCAAAAGCATTAGCTCCTGAGATCGCCAGCCAATCAGCTTGCTCTTGAGTAGTGATGGGCTTGCCGTGAGCAAACTCTAAGAGAGCCTTGCAATAGTCTGGACCTTGTGTGTTGAGGAAGGCTGGCAAAGGGTAAGCCCTGCCCCTAGAGTCAAGGTTGTGTGGAAAGAACATCTCCTTAAAGTTCTTGAACCTCTTCGCTACGCCTATGGTAGCTAGCACCATCAGACGCTTACTCTTAATCTCCCGATTGAAGCTGTGAATTAGAAAGCACACCTTGTTGTGAGCCTTCTTGACCTCTTCATCAGTGCGGTAGCCAGGTGGTTCATCTGGCAATTGCTTACCATCAGCCAGAGGTAGACCAGCGATCCCACCACCCTTGACAAACATAGACCAGCTTAAGATTTCAAGCATGTCTTTGTTGACCCTCCAAGGCACCTCCTGCAAGGCGTTGAGTGGAGGGATTACCTTGACCCAGTCCATTGCAGCAAACCTGTCTACGTCCCTCCTACGTGACCCCTTGATGATTGGGTAATGACGGGTCTTCTTTGTTGATAGGTAGCCTCCTCTGAACAGGTGAGATGTAGACCAAGGCAGGGGCTTAACAACCATTGGCTGGTAGATCATGAAGTCCAAAACACGGGTTGTCATGGCCTCCTCAATTGCTTTCACAAGTGTAACTACTGGTTCTACAAAGATGGACTTAGGGCCAGCTTCGATGAGACCAGTGTGATCTCTGAAGAGGAGGAGGAGAGCATAGCCAACGTGGAGTTTATCGTGGGTTGACCATTGTTCCCAGCTGATCTGTTCAGCGTGGAAGGCATTCTGGATGGTACGCTTGCGCCAGTCCCTTGGGTACGTCCTCTTGTCAAAGTCCTTGAACAGCTTCTTAAGCAGAGCCTTGCGATTCTTCTGTTCAGCAAAGTGTCTGATTCGCCACTCGTCGTGTATCAGGTCAGCAGCTTTGATACACAGGCTGACACGCTTGACCCTACGACGGTGCGTCAAGGGGATCATGTTGTAGAGAGCCTTGGTAAACAGGTGGCTGATGACATCAGGTTCCAAGCCGGTCAGACGGAGCTTCTCAAACGCTCGTTTACCTCGTCCACCACCACCACCGACTTTACCTAACTCAGAGTGAACCGCCTCTGAGAACCGTTTAGCAGCCTGTCTGTGGAAGCTAATACCCAGTTTAGACTCAGACCAAGCCTGACGTTTATTCGATTGGTAATTGTCCCTAGTGACACGATTACCAGCTTCCTTAAGAGTTTCAGACTCAAGGTTGACCTGATGCTCAAGCGGCATGTGAGATATCCTTTTATGTTAGGATGATACAGTAGTTATACGGTAGTACTTTTAGCACTAAACAGGCTAGGGTACTGTTACCAATACTGTTAAGGTACTGTTTACCTAGTGTATAAACAAGACTGACAACAATTCTAAAGTATTAGTACTACTATGTACTGTTAGAGTACTGTTAATCTATAGATTAGAATCTACTAGTACCTACTTGTAGTCATACTCTATATTAATGTACTCTTAATGTACTGTTAACATATGTATACATATATCTTACTAGTACTAGTACCAGTATTATGTATACACTATGTATACAGTACATTAACCTATGCTAAGATAGAGATAGACCCCTCCCCCTCCAAGCTACTAGTGGACGTGGTAAGTTTTTAACGTCCGTCTAACTAGCTTGGAAGGTGAGTTAACTACTTGATATATAACAGCTTTTCAGTATACCAAAGCTCGTCTAACAGGTCGTCTACATCGATGAAGAGACTGATGTCATAAAGGGTTCGAGTACCTTTAACCTTCTTAAGCTTGTCATCAATGAGGGTGAATACGAGGGTGTATCCGCTTCCTCCCGCAGTAGATCTACGTAAGCTGATCAATTCAAAGGCTTGAACAGCGATTACGGCTGATAACAATGCAGTGAAGGTGTGTTGCATTTCTGTAACTTCCCCGCTAGCGCCACTTCCATTTGTGGAGTGGCTTCATTAATGATTGTCATAAAAAAGAATAATAAGCAACCGCCCACCAGAACAGTGACTTATCCTTTAGTCTAACTGAATGTGTTGGGGGTTTTGGAGACCGACGCTCTAACCAGCTGAGCTAAGCCCCTAGCTCTCGTCGCGCCTAAATGCAACGAACTCTTAATGGCTTATTTAACCAGTGTTTGCAAGCGTTTTTACGGTTCTCGTCTACCCCTTTTCACACCCAGTTAGACATCGATTTCACGTACTTGTTTTGTACCTGTTTGTGCCATCGATGGCACAAGATTTGGCACAAGAGTTATGCAGCGTCAACACCTAAATGATAGGTTTGTTGCTCTAATATGCGAGCAGCCGACTGAAGATGGTGAGGAGAAAGCTTGGCATAGCGTAGGGTCGTCTTGTAGTCCTTGTGACCCAGCCAGACCATCACTCGCTTGAGGTCAACGCCACGCTGGACCAGACGGCTAGCACAGGTGTGACGCAGGACGTGCGGTGTCATCAACACGTCATCAGCAAAGCCCGCAGCATCCCTAGCCTTCACCCACCGCTTCCTGAACTTGGTGTAGGTCATGCAGGAGAAGGGTCCAGCTTGGTTGTGGCGGGTGAGCTTGGCCCACTCAATCACCGAGGCGGTTTGCTCAGTGAATGGGACGGCTCTGGACTCCCCATTCTTCGTGTCCATGAACGCAATATAGGACTCGTTGATGTCCACCCACTTCAGCTTTGTGGCCTCAGAGTATCGACATCCGGTGTAAAGGAGAAACTTACAGAAGTGTAAGTACTCGTCCTCAAAACAGGCTAGCAATGCTACTTCCTCGGTCTCCGTCAGGTAACGTAAATGTCCAGCCCTTTGAGGGTATAGCTCAATCGGAGGCATAGCAGTTATAAGCTTACGTTTAAGCGCCCGTCTTAACATCTTTGAGAGGCGGGTTAGCTTGTTGTTGATGGTCTGGGGAGCCAAGCCCTCCTCCTCCATAGTGTCCTTCAGTTCTTCGATCAGCATCTCGTCGATTTGGAACATGTAGGTCTTAGGACCAATCCTCCTGACCAAGTCCTTAGTGATCGACTTGGCGTCTCTATATGACTTCTCCTTTGCCCATATCTTCTCACAATAGTCAGGCAGGATTACACCAACGCTCGCCTCTCCTAACGCCAAGACATGCGCCGCGTTAGCCTCAAAGGCCACAGCCTCCTGCTCAGTATCAAACGCTGGTCTGACACGTTGCCCACCAACAATGCAGTCTGATTGCCACCTATTGCCACGCTTTCTAGCCATGATTAAGCTCCTGCTGACTTGCGTAAACGATCCATGAAATCCCGGCCAGTCTTGGTCAGGGTCAAGATACGAAAGCGCCTATCGTTAGGGTCTTCGACACGCGCTATGAAGTTCATGCCGGGCTTGTGGTCAAAGCGGATGTTTGTCCAAAAGCTCACATTCCTTGACGCAGAGGCATTCGTTAATTCTAACGCCTCTTCAATCTGTTTTTGATTACACGACCCTACATGCGCCACAAAAAGGAATGTGCGGATGGTCTGGAGCGGAACTTCCCTGCCAACTTCATCGCAGATAAACGACAGCTGGGCTTCAAGGGTGAGTGTGGATTTGCTCATCGGGACGTAGCCATAATTAACCCCATATTAACTTTTAATAGCGGCTTGATTGCCACAATCAATGGTGTAACTATTCCTTTAAGCGAGGTCAACTCATATGTGTACCGACTAATGAAAATTGGAGTTTTAACTCTGTATAACTACGAATGTGACAATCTGCCACAGCCCAACAATGCATATAGGAAGCTTTCCACCTTGGTCTTAGCTATGAGCTTTAACTGAGCTATAGGCTTGATCTGAGCCATAGGCTTTGACTTGACCATGAAGCTTGAACATGACCATAAGGCTTTACCTTTGCTATGAGCGTTAGCTTTACTTTAAGCGTGGGCTGAACAATAGCAAACGCAGCCTTAACCGTGAGGTTAGACTGCGTTAGGATAGGTTAGTGTTTTAGGGTTAGCGTAATTCCGCACTCATATCATACCATGCGGAATGTTCTAAAACGCTTTCATCCTCTTTTGATTTCCACGGTTCAACTGTAGCAATTCCCATGCGTACCGCCCCACCCTGCCATGATATCGGTTCGCCCCGTTCTCGCATGATCATAGCAACTGTTAACGCAGCCTTGCGCGTCGGATAGTGCGACAGCTTGCCCCAACCACTACATGTTCCATCACTAAAAAAAACATTAGACATTATAGACCACTTGTTAGGTGCTAGCTTATCAATTCTCCAATGTGTTCGCATTATACTAGCTCCCCAACTGATACTAATCCCTTGTTATTATCCCATGCATAGTTCACAGGCTCTGGCACCTCACTTGCTCGCCAGCTAGTCACGCTAAACCATCTTATAGCAAGGTCTCTAGCGTTAGCTTGCGCCTCTTCAATCGTCGCAAATCGCAAGGCGTTATCATACCATCTAGGATCGTCGTTAGTTTGAACTTCGGGCTTGTAAGACATGCGATTAACCTCCCATAAACCCGACAAACACAAGGCTTGCCGGTAGTGCGAAAAGGACGAAACGAAACGCCAAGAGTTCGCATTCTTGATTGCTCATATTAGCTCCCTTCCTGTATTGTTCACATATGTGTAACTGCTAGTGCAATGGATAGCTCACGTTTGCAGCTTCCTTGCTCCAACATGTGCGACATGTTCCGCAATTGGAGGCCTTATCTTCACGCAAAGCCCTATGCTCTGGCGAACTAGATGGGCAAGCTTGCCCAACGTGTGGCAAGCCGTGACGGTGGACGGTAGATGTTAGGGCATGGCCTTTTATTGGCGCGTCACCTATCATTGTAGAAGATATCCGAATGACAAGGTTAGCAGGCGCAACTCCACCGGCTTTAATCCAAGCCTTGATTATTGCAGCTTCACGGCTTGGCATCCAATGTTCGATATGTGGCGTTAGCTCGCATGTTCGAACTATTGCAAACATCATTGCGACCGATTGCAAATCGCCCCCATCAAACCACCTATGATAATTCTCGCCAGACTTTTCAGCTTGCTTGCGTATTTGAAAAGCCATGGCTTGCGCCCATTGTTCGGGCTTGTTAGCAATCAAGCTTGTAGCTTTTAGATAATTATCGCCCCACCCTTGCTTGACGCTTGGATACATGGCCTCACTCTTAGCAGCGTAACACTTATAACAAACAGAGCCTTCAACATCGGCAAGCTTGCCACCTACCTTGCAAAGGGAAGGCGGTAGCGCATAGCTTGATCCGGGCATCTTGCGATTGCGTGATGAGATACCGCCTGCGAAGTCTTTAGCCTTGGCTTGTGATGTGAACATGGGCTTACATCCTATTAGATACGCTGATGTAACTATATGACAAAGGTAAAGGTAGCAACATCACAAGCGAGAACTCCAAACTCGCTAGCATCATGCCAGCGTTTAAAATCAAGCTCTGGCGCCACGTCTACACAATGGCATGACCCGAACTTGTCGAGCATGTAATCGGTAAACTTATCTAGGGTTTCAACATCGATATCGTCTAGCGCGCTTTCGTCGCCATTAATAAGAGGTGAAGCCCAAAAGTCAGGTAGCTCTAATTTGATCAGATTGTTCATTATCAAGCCCTCTTGTTAGATATGAAGAACGAAAAACCAAAGCACCACAGTTTGACAAAGTGTAGTCCACCAACCTTTTTATAAGTCATTTGCTTGCTTCCCTGTGTGCCTTGTTTCGATTACTAATAGTCTCACATGTGCAATGATATTGCAAGCGGTATCTAATAAATAAATCAAAGAAACTCAATAGTTTAAAATACCTACCAATACACAAGCTTAAGCTTCAACTAACTTGATCTAAGCTTTATCCATTGCCAAGCCCTCGTTCAACATGATCTAAGCAATGGAAATCGGTTCCTGAAACCGTGATCGATCACGCTAACCTATTGATATCACGAGGCTTCCGGCCTCTTGTGCCAGGAATTGTGCCATTCAATAGTCAAGACCGTGTTATCCACGGCTAAGATCAAGGCGGTATCTAGGCCTAGGCTATGGGGGGAAGGCCGGAGCGGCGCGTTAAAAGAAGGGTTGACGGATTTTTGCTAAGAATCTATCAACCCCCCTATCAGCCTCCTAAACACCCATGCTAACCTTTAGGCTGCCCACATAGCCCCTAATATCAACAAACCGCTGTACGGGGCTGCTAGAGGCCTTTAAATCGATCTAACCTTATGTTGAGCATCTTCAACCTTGGTGAACGCCTCTGCCCACATCTTGCAGATGCCAGATCGCACCACGTCTTCATTTGTGAACTCGATCACTGGAACGGGTAGCTTAAGGGTGTTGATGATCTTCAGAACCGTGGCTAACCCTGACTCACCCTCTAGGTCAGTCTGGCGTATATCGCCGTTGACTATCACCTTAGACCCCTCCCCGATACGAGTGAGGAACATCTTGATCTGGGCGTAGGTAGTGTTCTGCGCTTCATCAAGAAAGATGAGGGCTTTGTCGAAGGTCCGTCCACGCATGTAAGCGATAGGGGCGATCTCTATCTGCCCATCGTGCATAGCCCGTTTGAACTTATCTTTACCCATCCTCTTCTGCATAACCTCGGTAAACGGGACTACCCAAGGGGCAATCTTCTTACCAATGTCACCGGGGAGGAAGCCGTGTTCCTCATCTACACCCACTGCTGGACGTGTGAGGATGATCTTATCGATGTCTCCAGAGAGGAGTAGATCACACGCAACAGTGGCTGCAATGAAGGTTTTACCAGTACCAGCTGGACCAAGGGTAAACACTTGTTCACCAGTCTCAATAGCTCTGATGTAGTCAGCTTGACGTCTGTTAAGAGCTTTGAGAGGCTCAGTGTCAGGCTCTTCTCTAGGCTTACGTAGGGACTCTTCTAACCTGTTATGGATGTTAAAGGGGCGCTTATGGCGCTGTGAAGACCTACTATCTCTACGAGACGAACGCCCCACTATGCAGCACCCTGCAAATAGCTCGCTCCTCGTTCAAGCTGATACATACTGATTGAATCGGGACCAAAGAACTCAGTGATAGTTTCCATAACAACATCAATGTCGAAGTCTTTACACGAGAACACATCGATGTATGCTTCACCAGTAGCATCAACGAAGTGAGCGCAGATGTTAGAAGTCTCAATCAGTTGAACCAAGGTATACCCAGCCTTACTAGGGTCATGCTCTGCGAAGTGGACTACAACAGGTTCACCATAGGCCTTCATGTCAATACGTTTGACTAGCTCTTTGGAGAAGGCTTTGATGTTGTCTCCATTGGTAATCCTAGTCTTGTCACATCCACCACAGTCAAAGGCTGCATGGTATCCCCAAATGTATTTCTTATTGGTCATTAAATAAACCTGTTTACGCCCCATGAGGAGCTTAACGCCCGAATACCGGGTTCCAATTATTGTTTGAATGTCGTCTACCGACAGCGTGTTCTAGGAAAGACTCAATCTCCTTATCCATAGCGTCTGCTCTCTCTCTAGCAACACCTCTGTCAGCATCTTGAGCCATGTTCTCAACCCAATAGCTAACAGCCATAGACAGAGCGTCTAGTCTGTCGTCATGCTTCAAGGCTCCACGATCATTAGAGATACGAGTGAGTTGGTAGATGAGGGTCTTGGTGTACTTGTTATCACCATCATAAGCCTGTGCTGTCCTGTAGTCATCCTCCACTACCATCCTGTCAAAGATCAGTTTGTGTCTGTTCATAACAGGTTCAATAGTGTCAATGATGCGTCTCTCCTTCTGTTGAGAGTGTTTAACTTCTTCGATAGCACAAGGGTGAACCTTGGAGATCACAGGGGAGAACAGGGAGGTGTACATACCATCGCCAAAGTTAGCTTCGATGATCACATGGTTGACACTTTCCTCTTTGGCTATGTTAGCAAGCTTCTGGAGGGTAGGCATGTCGTATCCACCTGGTAGACCACCACAACGCCTCACATAGAGGAAGCCGTTGAGCATCTTCACCACTGCATACCCTGTCTCGTCCTTACCTCGACCACTAGGGTCAATGGACATGACAGTGCCGGTGTATTCAGCAAACTGGTCTGAATGGACAGCAAAGGTGTAGAAGCGATCTCCAGCCATAGCAAGGTTAGGTAGGTCTTTGAGTTCACGCTTCTGGTCAGGCATCCAGTCTACCTTCATGGGTGCCTTGTCTGTTGGTACATCCATGACAACCAAGTCCCTAATCTTCAGTGGGAACCTGTCAGTATCACTTAGCTGTGTGTTCAACATGAACTGCAACTGGAAGCCAGAGCGTCCATACTCAGCTTCACGTCCTGCTAGATCAAGGTCAGTGAAGCGTTCAGGATCAGTAGTAGTACCAGCCTCTCTAACCTCTGTTAGACGAGTGATGTAAGGAGCTAACCCTGATCCATACTTGTCAACCTCGGTGTCTGAAGGTACACGAGCAGGCCATATCCTAAGCTCAAAGGTCTCAGGTAGCTTGTTGTAGATAGAATCCTCAGTCTGGGGAGTGCCAAGATAGATGATCCTAGCTGTCAGAAGAGGCTTGAGGATGGCTGAGAACTCTTTAGTCCTCTCTAACAGCTTCTCACGCATGTCAGCAGTGGCTGAGTTGTTCAACACCTCCACGTCATCAGCAATGATCTCGTCAGCGCGTGAACCTGTTAGCTGACCTGTGATACCCACACTCTTCACAGAGGGAGACTGGTCAGCCATTGCTGGAGCTACGTCAAACTCGATCCTAGAGTTACGCTGTTCATCCTTTGGACGGAGGTGAGCGAGGATGTCCATCTCTTGAATGAGACGCATCGTAAAGGTTGAGAAGGCATCTGCACGGGACTTACTGGCTGACACCACAAGGAACTTCAACTGTGGATTGCAGTAGAGCCTCCAGAGGACGTAAGCAGCCGTAATGAACGACTTGCCTACGCCTCTGAAAGCCTCAATAGCGATCTTGTTAGGACCGTGTTGGAGGAAGTAAGCAATGTCATATTGGATAGGGGTTGGGTCAGGTAGACCAATGTGTTTCCAAACTACAAAGAGGAACTTCCTGAAATCAGCTTTTAGTGGATCAATCAGTTTACGTATTCCTCATCGTCAAACGTAGGTAAAGACGCAGCTAACATCCCTAATGGGTTGTCACTTGTAGCTACTGCTTCAATCCCATTGTTCTGTAAGAACTTGATTGCAGCGTTCATATCGGCTGGAGTAGCCTCACCACTGTTAATCTTGTCTGTAAGAGCTTGTGCAACTAGCTTATGAAGCTCTCCTAACGTGTCTTCTGATGCTCGTTTCTTCATTTAATTACCTTGGTCCTAATGCTATCCAAGGGGTTGCCTTGGCAATCAAGGCTCCCACAGTGGAAGCAACGCCAGCTACTAGAAGGAGGGTCTTCCACCCACCTTTGGCTTGGCTCAACACCTCTTTGATCTCTTTTGTGTCTGCTCTAACTTCGTCAATGATCTTTTTAAGGTACTCCACCTCAGTTTTGAGGATGGCAATCTGCACTTCTGGAATCTCAGACATTACACACAGCCTTCCAGCCAGCATTGTGTTGCTTAACTTGCTTGATTGTAGGGGGTGTATCCTTTGCTGACCACGTAATCGGGGGGAAAGAGGTACAAGTGAGACTACTTCCGCTGGAAACCGTCGTCATCGAGCAGCCTGCCACGGTCAGACTCAGTAGTAGAAGCGTTCCTAGCGTTATTAGCGCGTGTGATGGCATCTTGGGTGTCCTCCAAGGACTTGAGTTTATGTTTACTGGTCGCATCACTCCGTCCTTTCCCGTAAACGGCTAGGAGGACTGTGAAGACTAGGCCAATGATGGCTATGAGTTTGTTAAAGGGGCTAATGAGAAGGGAGAGCATCGTCAGACACCCTCCTGTTCAGACTTCTTGATACGTTCCATGATGATGTAGATGGCAGCTAGGATGGATATTAAGCCCAGCCCTACAATCAACCACTGAGGAGGGATGAATGAGGCTGTCTCTACCACATCTGTGGTAAGCTGCCTGCCAGCAGAGGCCACAGCAGCCACGCCAGACACACCAGCAGCAAGGTTAGTCGTAGATGACAAGGCTGACTTGCCTTTACTGAGGTCAGCCCCGTTCACAAAGTGGTCATCAGTTTCGTCAAACCCAAAGGTGAACATCTTGCCCTCCTCTGCACGCCTTCTGACCAAGCCTTTTAAGACCTTGCCGTTAGCCCTGTTGTACAAGGCTAGCTTTGCAGGCACTAGGTCGAACTGGCGAGCATTGACAGCCCTGAGTACAGATGACTTCTGGAAGTTGCCCGACCCTACGTTGTAGCAGAAGCTAACAAGGGCTGAGAATTGTTCATCAGTGATTGGAGTTTTAACAGCGAAGCGAACATGGTTCTCAAAGGTTTTGAGATCACGCTTGAAGGTGTCTTCAGCATATTCCTTGGTAATCACCATGTCAGGTGTGACCTTGGGGATACCAGCAGCAGACGTGTGTCCATAGCCGATAGTCCAAGGTTCACCTTTGGTAGCTGGGTCAGGATATGCTCGCAGACGTAAACCCTCGTGTGCCTTGATTAGCTCAAAGCCAGCTTGGGTTAGCCTGTTCATGTTGGTTTAACCGGATAGACGACGTTAAATGGAAAGCCTGCTTGGTTTGGTACATCGCTTAAACTAGCTCTATACCTCTCCCACTCTTTGACCTTATCAGGAGGCAGGGAGGTGTCTTCAGCAACTGTCCAATCAGTCAGCCCAAGTGCTGAAGTTATTTTGTTTCTTATATCAGACTCTATCTGAACTATTTCACTATCTATTTCATCACTACTAAGTGCTTCAATGTTGTAGGACATAATCCATTCATCACCTTGTAGTTCTGGCTTCAGATAACGAGTTGATTTTTGAGTGTGGGGATCGTAACTAGGACTAATAACATCCATAACTAAAACTACTTTAGCATTTGAGGCTATCTGATCCTCTGTGCCATTATAACAATCCACGATATTTGACCCATCATCAAAGTTCGTATATGGGTTTTCTTCTTCCAAGTCTTGAAATGTGTAGGGATACTTTAGAACTTCATTACCTAAAACTTTTGCATACATTAATGTTTGACCTTACCACTTATTGATAGGACACGTAGTCATCTTGAGTTTTGTTTTTGCTGGCATGAAACAACCACATTTCTTACAAATACTAAGGAGGTAGTTTTCACATTTCTGGCAAGTTTCTAGACGAGTTTTAGATGTTTCCTCGTCTGCAAACATAAGAGGACCACTAAAGTTGCCTTTAACACCACCATCTTTACCTCTTAACTCAGCTTTCTTTAATGCTTCATCCATTACAGAAACTCCTTCTTTGCATGAAATTTCTTCCAATACCAATGAGGGATCGCTTTTGTCATTTTCAACGCTTGACCAAGCCAGTCTCCTAGATCACCCCGACTTACCGTGGAAACAAACCGCTCCCTCTTAATAGGTATAATCTGAAGTATGGGAGTTCCACGAGGAATCATAAAACCCTCATCTTTCAGGATCGAGAAAATCCAAGAAGCCTTATGTAGACCGTCTGTATCGACGACACCGGGGTACGTCATGACGTGATTCATATTATCTAGGAAATGATAAAATGGCGACACAAACATGCAGCTATACCCCGGTGCTGTTTTTATCAGCCACGGTATTTCAACCTTGAACACGTTTGGTGATACACCCTTTTCAAAATTGTAGGGGATCAACTTATCATTTAATCTACCTGTACCTGACTTAGCAAAGTCGTGTTCAGCGTGGTTGAAATGAACACGAAATCCTTCCTCTTCAGACTTTTCAAAGTAGATGTCTGTCCACGCTTTGATAAGATAACCTGTAGTGTTCCAATCGTGTATGCCGGGACACACATGCATTGGGTAGCGTTTTCTATCTGCTGGAGGTGTATTTGATATTGGGGTAATCGGCCACGCAAGCTCAAGACCGGGGAGTGTAGAAGTAAATGTAACTTCTGGCATTAGTAATTGTTTCTATATTGTATAAAGGCTGCTCCGGTGGAGCCGGAACCGCAGCCACCATACGATCCATATCCATTGTAACCGTTTATTGTGCTTCCATATCCATAACCACAAGGACCATAGTAATAGTCATCATTGTACCAGTTACCACTTGTGTTAGAATATACTCCAAAAGTAATTATGCTGACAGGTAGCGTATAGGTTCCTGATCTAGACACAGGAGGACCATTGTTTCCATAACCGCATTCAGGTGCCATACTTCCTACTTGAATGTATTTACCGTTATTAACTCCTCCATTGATGTACAATTGGTGTGCGGTATTTCTAGATCCTGCTCCAACATTTACGTTCCACAAGATATCAACGGATGTTTCACCTCCTGTAAAAGTGTACGAGAATTGAGCATATTCACCAGATGATGAATTACCACAATTTCCACAACACGAACTTCCAGAGGTGGAACCATCTCCTACAAAATGAAAGTAAACTCCCGCCTCATATCCACTCAGGACACCAACAGTTGCTGATCCGGTATTTCCTCTGGATGGATTAGACGCAAGTAGCTGTGATGATGTGTTTGGGGATATTACTAAACCCTTACCACCTGAAAACCCAAACCCCTGTGCAGTCGCAGCGCCTTTTGTAATGATTACAGGCATACTAACCTCACTTAAATTTTGTCAAAGAAGCTAGGACGGTAAACGCTGCGTTCCCAGTCTTAATGATGGTGTAGGTGTACACATCCAAGGAAGTAGCGTTTCCTGCTGTAGGCGCTGTTCCTCCCTGCCATTTTGGAGTGACAGCTGTTCCGTCTACTTGTACAGCTGAGTTGTAATATGCTGTCCCACCCTGTTCGGCCAAGAACACAACAGTTATTGTCTGTCCAATTGATAGAGCCGTATTTAAACTTGTTCCAGTACTAGCACGGAAGTTGATCGTCCAGTTTCCGGTGGCATTCGTTGTATAATACAAGACGGACTGCGAGGTCACATTGTAGTCGATTACACCTGTAGACGCGGTTGCTATGATACTTGCATTTTCTGCAATGTTTACTGTGGCGACAGCTAGCTTGGTTGAACCACCTACAAAAGATTGTGTACCTGTAAAAGAGTTATTACTCGTGGGTAGAACATACCCAGCTACACCATGATTACCCCAGCCATACGCTGTATCCCAGTACCCAAGCTTGGTTGTAGTAACCCCAGCCGCTGCGCTAGCAGAGTAAACAGGGTCAGCCTCAGTAAACGAGGTTAGGTAGGTAGCGGTATCTAGTGTGAAAGTGTTAGCAGCGGTCTTCTTTAAGAACCCTGTGGTCCCTGTCAGTCCAGCAATCGAGGTGAGATCACCATCTAAGGGCTGATACGTTGTAGATGCGCTAGCAGTGGTCAGGTAGGTGCTGAGAGCCGCTGACGTGATGTATGCACTATCATTGGTGAACGCAGAGACAACCGTGGGTACAGTAGGTATGGTAGGCTTACCACTCAGGTCAGCATATGCACCAGAGGTTGCCACGGTAGACAGGCTAGCAGTAAGAGCAAAGTCACTCGTCTTAGAACCACTATCCTTAATCAGCTTACCTGTGGTGCCATCAAAGGTAGCAAGGTTGTTAGCAACTGCGCTAGCAGGGCCAATGATGTCACCAGTGCCACTCCCTGCTGCTCCTGTAGCTCCGGTGGCTCCTGTAGGCCCAGCAGGCCCAATAGCCCCAGTAGGGCCAGGAACAGTAGACACCGCACCAGTAGCTCCGGTAGCTCCGGTAGCTCCAACAGGTCCGACTGGCCCCTGTATAGATTCAATAATGTTAAACACGCCAGCCATGCCAGCATGATATTGGCAGTTGTAGTACAGCGTGCTGGGCGCACTAAACGGAACTGTGAATGTTACAGTGCCAACATCTGCACCATTATTGGTGACACCTGTGGTGAACGGATTTACCGTTCCTAAACTTGATATTGTCTTGATGAAAAACGGATGTCCAGCCGCGTTGACCTTGAAGTAATAGGTAAACCCCTTAATCAAAATCAAGGTTGGGTTAGCATTTCCTTCAACAGTGTATGCACTGCTTCCTGAATTTACGACGTTGTATGTAAGACCACCAGCGATACCGCTGTCGCCCTTGAGGCCGATAGGGCCAGTAGCCCCCGTCTCTCCAGAGATAGGAACTACATTATTAGAGGCATCCTTAATATAGAATTTTCTATCGGCCAGATTGACCGCAAGCTCACCAACATCCAGCTGAGATGCAGAAGGCACCTTCGCAGGGACGGATGAACGCTTTAGTTGAATTTTTACAGGCATTATATAATCCCCTTCTCCTTAAATAAAAGAAAAGGGAGAGCTAATAATGCCCTCCCTCGTTATTGCTTAAAATGTACCGCCATCAACAGTTGTAAGGGCGGTCGCTTCGAGAATATCCAGTCGTGTATCAAGTGAACTAATTGTGGTCTGAATATCAGAGACATTGCCTTCAAAGGCAAACGTGTTGTTACCCTTGAATACAAGAGCCTTGTTCACATCCCCTGTAGTAGGGTTAGGAACGCCCTTGACCTGTGTTAGCCTAAGTTCAGTAGGCATCAGACACCTCCTTTCGGGTACTTGTCTTTGACAGCCTGAAGGTTGGTAATCCATGTAGACGTAGCTTCAGGCAAGGTTATACCCTGTTCCTGAAGCGCCTTAGCCATCTTGAAGACAGCATCAAGCTGTTCGCCAACAGGTGGATACTGAATCATCCTGTTGTAGGTGTAGTTGACTATCCTGACATCAGGCTCTTGAGTGACAATACCACGTACCGCACGTTCACCTTGGTTAGCTTGGTTAGCCAGTAGTTCAGGTGGGCATGTGCCAGAACGCACAGCCCTTTCTTCAGCATTATATACTGTGTATTCAATCATCGTTTGGTCTCCAAGAACACCATGCTAGCTGTGCGAACAGTGGTTTGACCTCCGTAGGTCTTCATCTGAAGGGAGAGAGTGTGCGTACCCGCAGCAACATTACTAAACATGGCAAACATTGAACCGGCAGTTGTAGAGCCTTTTTGAAGAGTGATATCTACTTCCACACTCTGACCAGCAAGCGACACGTTTGCAAACTGACCAGATAGGTAATCATTGACTAACCAATACTGACCGCTTTCATAGAAGTCGTAATTAGAGCTACTAGATACTCTCTGGTTAGGTGCAGTCCATGTCACCAGTACGATGATGGGCTGAGTACCAGACACAGAGACTGAACCACTGAGGACAGAGGTATATGAGCTACCAATAGTTTCTACATAGGAAGACCTGTTGAAGGCTTGCGCCTGTGTAACCTGATTATCACCAATCTTCAAAGTAGTAATAGCAGCATTGGCGATCTGTGCGTTACCAATCAAGACCGCGTTAGCTTGTAGTTTATCCGCTGTAATAGCGCCCGCCGCCAACTGGGTTGTACCGATTGCACCAGCTTGGATAAGTCCTGCTGTGATTGAATTGGCTACAATCTTACTAGCATCAAGCGTACCCGCTACGATCTTGCTTCCTGTAATAGAAAGCGCAGCAATCTCTGAAGCCCCAATAGAACCAGCTTCAATCTTACCAGCAACAATGGCACCAGCACCAATCTTGTCAGCAGTGATTGCACCAGCAGCCAACTGAGTTGTACCAATAGCTCCAGCTTGTATCTTACCAGCAACGATAGCATTTGCAGCTATCTTATCAGAAGTGATTGCATTGCTGTTGATATTTTCAGCGGAGATTGCAAGTGCTGCAATTTTCCCAGCCGTAATAGAACCCGCCGCAATCTTTGAAGCGTTGATTGCATCAGCAGCAATCTCAGTCGCAGAGATAGCTCCCGCTTGGATTTTACCAGCGATAACTGAGTTAGCCGCTAGCTGACCAGAGGTAAGCTGTCCTGTGATGTCTCCTGCGGCCACACCAGTAACAAAATTGTAACCGTTATATCTATACAGTTTGTTATCAGAGGTTAGGTAAACCAGCCGCCCTACAACATTGGAAGTTGTTGGGAGTGAGTCAACAATCTCTACAGGACGTATACCAGAGGCAAACTTTGCAGTTGTCAACGCTCCATCTGCAACTTCAGCAGCGGTTGACGTAGGCTCTACAACCTGAATCCAACCGCTCGTTGTATATTTATAGAGCTTGTTGAAAGTAGTGTTGAAGACTACCCTGTTTACATAATTACCTGTAGTCGGATTGAACTCTACAAGCTCAATACCACTTGGAGCATTTGGTGTAAGGTCGTTTTTGAGGAGAACAAATGCACCGTTTTTATATATGTAGATTTGCTTATCCGTCGTCAGATAGACAAGTCTACCTTCTACATTCCCAGTTGTTGGTAATGCGGCAAGATATTCGACCGCTCTTGCACCACTAGAATACAATCCAGAAACAATATCTGTAGCTGTTACATTTGCAACAAGAGCTTGCCAAACCCCATTAACACAGGTGTACAGCTTGTAGTCTGTTCTTAGAAGAACGATCTGACCAGTGGTACACCCAGTAGGAAGGGTATCAACAATAGGAATACCAGCAGGAGCATCTGGTGTATAAGCTGCTAAGATGTCGATATAGGAACCATCTTTACAGATGAAGAGCTTACCTAGTGTAGAGTTGTAGATAGCTTTACCATTTATCGAACAAGAGGTAGGCGTTGTGGTAACAATTTCAATATCAATGTCGTCACCGCTTCCTCCTCCACCAGATGATCCACCAGATGATCCACCACCCCCACCGAGTACACCATCATAAAAACGAACAAACTTAATGAGGATATTGTCAGTCGCTTGTGGAGCCTCTACAAAGTTAATCTTTGCTGACCCAGAAACGACACTAAGTGTGTAGTCAGTTACAGCTTCGAGTGCGGAGCCATTAAGTGACACCACCCACATGCCGGGATCGAAAACTAGCGTACCGAGGTTAACTCCCCCACTGCTCAAGTTGAACTGAGTGGTAGTACTATTGAAGAGGCTCTCAAATCCAGAGATGTCGTATACACGGGCATAGACAGTCCCTGTGCGGTCACTTGCCTCCTGAACAGCAAAGCGAAGCTGGTCGAGGGACTTGTTAATGTTGTCAGCAGTTAGTCCACCACCATTCTGGAAGACTACGTTAGGAGTTACAAGGGCTGTTCTGCGTTCAATAAATAGCTTATCGCCAACATCGATGGCAGTTGCAACCCTGATGATATTCGGGCTAACGAAGACGAAAGTAACGGGACCATTCTGCCTCGTAACAACTACGTCTTCTTGTTTTAGATATGTGAAGGGGATGGCAAAGTCTTTTGTACTGCCATCACCATCGAAAGTGATGTATGTGTTGTAAGACATAAAATCTCGTTTCTTTTAAATTATTGTTGGAATGGCGATGTTAAAACATCCTTCCCGCCAGTCTTTCCTTGTACTGAACCAGTGAGCTTTCTAATGAACCTTTGTTCAACTTTAATCTCTTCAGACATAAGACGTAAGAAAGCTGCTTCTCTAGATTTGTTGATAATATCCCGTGTGACCTCTTCCCTTAGACCTTTGGTAGAAGGCGTTCCTATTGGAAGCTTGTTCTGCACAAGGATAGGATAGAGTTGATCAACCAGCTTCATGTCACTGGTATACTTCATCCACCTGTCGTAGAGAGTTGACTTACCATCCGCTGTAAGCTCAGTACGCATATCAATATCACCAAGCTCTGCTCTCTTATATGGAGCCATGAAGTTGGTGTTGTTAGAGATACTGATGATAGCTAGCTCCTGAAGCACCTTAGCTTCTTTAGGAGGAATGGCGTTCTGTCTCTTCTCAAGAGATGTTACGTTAATACCAGTCAGCGCAGCTAGAGGATTGGTTATGGTTCTAACATTACCAAGCTCATTGTACTGACGTGGGACCAGCTGATCAGACGGGTTAATCCGCCCCCTAATGAACTGTTCGAGTGTCTTAGGATCGTTGAGAACTGGGTTGTCCTGAATGAGCGTCTTGTTGATTACATTGGGAACAGCAAGCTGTGCCTTCTGTCCAAGGAGCTTGGTCAGCTTAGACTCGTTAGTCTCTGGATCACCGATAGCTTCAGCAAATGTCAGAAGCTGGTCGATACCCTCTGTAAGGCTAGCATCTCTGATTGCTTGAGCAACTGAGCCAACACCTACACCGAGCCAAGCAAGAGCTTCCTTCTCAGCCTTGTCTACATACTCCCCTTGAGCCTTCCTGTATTGGAGCGTCTGATAACGATCCAACGCATTGGTAATGATCTTGAATGGGGTAGCAAACGGATCGAGGTTTCTGAATGAGAAGGTAGACCCATCCCCAAACGTGATGGTGTAGGGTTCAAACTTCTTACCGTTCTCTAACGAGCGTCTCTGTTTGAAGTCATCAGGTCCACCACTGGTGATGCTGCCGTTAGCATAGAGAGCTAGGACAGATGCCCCAATCCCATATGCCATAAGAGCCTCACCCTGCGCCCTGACTTGCTTCATGGAGCCATTAGCTCCCTTGAGGTCAGCTACGAAGCCTGGACTAATCAGATTAAGACCGGGAGTGAGGCGTATACCCTCTTCAAACACACGGACAGGAGTTCTGAAGAACAGCTGACCGACTAGTCGCATGATAGGGTTCTGGTTGATGAACTTCTCATAACCGATTGCTAGCTTAGATACACCCGTCTCACCAGAGAACTTCCTCTTGAACAGGATATCATCAGCATAGTTCTTACCGCTCTGGTTGACAGCAGACTTAAAGAACTCAGGGTTCTTCTCAAGTTCTGACCGTACCCAAGTACTCAGGTTAGTTCCTGAATAACCCCTATCAACCCCTTGCTGACGGAGGAAGTCTATTACATTAACAGTGTCAGCCTTGGTGCTGTAAGCATTGCTCACAGCCTTCTCAACTTGGTCTTTGATAAAGGTATCGAGGTTCGCACCCTTCAACCCTTGTTTAGTACCGGCTATCACAGCGTCAGAGGTTGCTTCACCCACCACGAACCCACGGTAGATCACCTGACTGAAGTATTCGTCAGAAGCTGTGAGGAGACGTGGGAAGGTACGCAGCACACGTCCTTTGAGACCTGAGATCACATTCCCTGATTCAAGGAGCTTGCTAGTGTCACCTGTCAGACCGCTTCTCTCATATTTGAAAGCAGTCCTAGCAGCGTTGAATGCAGCACCTTGTACAGACGCCATAGCTGAATAGGTAGCAGTCATCTGACGGAAAGCTGCTTGGTCAAACGGTCCCTTCACGATGTATTCGAGGAATGGCTTGTAGAGGGACTTAACAAGGGCGGGGAGTACGTTTACCACAATTGTAGCTGGGGTAAACACGGTAGAGATCACGTACTCGTTGGTACGGGTGAGGACGGTGTCGTTAAACTTCTTGTAAGCAGATGATAAGACCCCGGTAGCCCTAGCTTCATCTTCTGCCAGCTTGGTCATCAAAGCACTGCGCTCTGCTGATGCAGAAACAGCAGCGTCAATGTCTCCAGCAGCCCTTGAAGCAATGATCTTCTGTTCCAATGCGGAGACCTCTTTGTTGGTCTCAATCTTGGTCATGAAGCTTTCAATGCGCTTGCTGTACTCGTCCTCTGCCGCTCTAATGGCGTCAGGTGTAGCCTTCGCTGGGTCAATGTTACGCTCTGCAAGGATTGACTCAGGGGTTACACCTCTGAGGTCTCCTACAAAGACACCTCCCCTACGCGCACCTAAATCACCACCACTGGTGGAGCTAAGCCCCACGTCAAGCTTGCTAAGAGCATTCTGGGTGCTGATCAAGTCATCCAGTTGGGTTCGGATTAAAGCCTTCTCAGCGGGGGTAGAAGCAGCGCGTTCAGCCTTGATTAGATCGTTCCTGAGCAAGCCAATCACTTGGGCAGCTTCCTGAGAAGCAAGCTTGAGGATAGACCCTTCGTCAGGGCTGACGTTCAGAGTGGATAGGACAGCCTTGGCGTCTTCAGCATCCTTGATCCCAAGGGACTGGAGCATGTCACTGGCCTGTCTGGCAGCAGTGGAGACCTCCTCCCGTGTGAGGGTACGCTGGACACCGTCTACAAAGTCAGGAGCAACGCTTTTAACAGCGGCTATGACATCTTGGACAGTGATAGGAGGAAGACCGCTAACAGCCTCATCCATACCCCTGGCAACGACGCTAGGAGTATTAGCGACATTATTCGTGACACTATTCGTGACACTATTAGCGTCAACTACAGGCCCATTAACATCGTCAGCTACCTTGGTAGCCCCAGTCGCTAGCGGGTCGTCAGCAGCCTTTACAATGGCTCCATCAACACCATTAGCCGGTAGACCTCCCTTAAGGGCCATCCTACCAGCTTCAAAGCCCCCGCCGAGGATAGCTCCAGCCCCTACGCCAATGGCAGCAGAGGTAGCAACCTCACCGAGGTTAACCGAGTCCTTACGCCCTCCAGATATCTCCACAGACTGACGAATAGCGTTGTCAGCGCCCATGAAGAGACCGCCTTCGATGCCAGCTACTGTAGCAGTTCTGAGAAGGGCTTTTACACCCTCCTTAGAAGCTATCTTAGTACCTTGAGCAGCGGCTGCACCAAGACCAAACGTGGCTAGACCAAAGTAGTTGGTAGGGTCTGCCGCTGCACCTTTAATGAAGCGTCCAAACCCTCCCCAAGACATCTCAAGCTGGTCGTAGGTATCCATGAGGTGAAGGAATGAATCCTTCTCTGCCTTACCGGCATTACGGAGACGGTTAGCATCTAGGGCCATCGATGGGAGGTTGTAGTTGAACCATCCCATCTGGTCCAAGCCCCACTCAGCAAGGTCTTTCTGTGAACCTTGAAAAGCCTTTCCTTGAGTCTTCTCAAACAAGGTTCTGGACGCTGTGGTCCAATCCTTGTCGTATTGCAGAGTGTCTGGGTCTACTTTGACCCCTTTGGGACGTTCTGCGTAGGTAGGGGAAGAGGTTCCTTGGACGGTAGACTGACCAGAGGAACCTTTAGACGAAATGTAATCGTTGAAGTCTTTATCAGTCCAATCATCTGGAAAATCGTAGGTCTTCCCATCCATCTTAAAGATTGCCATATATTCTCTCTTTGTTTTTCAAAATGGGCTTTCCATAGCCAATATAAAGATTAGTTCTTTGGCTTAACGAGTGTATCCAGCTGCTGTTGCAATAAATCAATTTGATCTTGAATAGCCGTCCTATCACTGGCAGCACCAGTAGGTCCAAGAGGACGTGAAGAACCTTTCGCTGGGTTATTCAATTGGTCCTTAAGGAACTTGATCTGACTAGTCAGCTGGAGTGGGCTTGCAGGCTGGGCTTCAGGCCTCTGAGGCAAGAGAGCCTTCAACGCTTCCATAACTGGTATTGGGGGAGCATCGCTTGTTTCAGGTGTCTTGTAGGTCGCCTTCGGAGGTACTGGGGCTTTAGGAGCCTCATCACGTCGTCTAATGATCTCAGTCCCGTCTGCACCAGTGAACACATCAATAGGAACACCATTACGCTCAAAGCTCCTAACGAATGTTGACCCTTCTGGACCAACAGGTGTAGGTCCGGTAGGTGCCGGTGGCTGGTTAGGAGCAGGAGGAGCCTGTTCTTGACCCGGTCTAACGATAGGCTCACTATTCTTAATACGCTCCAACGAACTTGTGAAATGGCTCTCAGCCTTCTTCTCAGCACGTTCAATCAGGTCTACAAGAGCCTGACCTTCTGGCTTACCGTTACCAGTAGCCCTAGCTGCTGTGATGCCTCTACGGATTTCCTCTTTGAAAACACGTTGAGTATCTGCCGCTAGGGTAGGATATTTAAGACCATACAACTTCTGAAAAACATCGGTTTTAAGAGTGCTGTCCACAGTAAGGCCAACGCTCTCTTTGTATGCCTTATCGATGTAGGGGTCTTGCATGAGGGAAGCGCCTTGAGCAATCTTCTCAAGCTTCTCAACGATCTTGATACCGTCTTGTGGACGGATGTCAGTACGCGCCCTAATAGCTGCACGTATCTCTCTTGAGTTAGGTGTTCTACCTTCTGCAACGATACCGCCGAGGACAGGATCGTCTCCAAAGAACTTCTTGAACCCATCAGGGGTTGCATAAGCATCCTCAAGACGGTCTTCAAGGTTAGCTGCATTGACGCTACTGTCGAAGTTAGGGATAGAAGAACTGTTCTGAAGGTTCTCTAGGTATGTCTTGCGAACAGGATCAATACGACCATCAGGCATCCTAGCGTCCTTAAGGGGATCGATAGGCTTACCTTCTGCAAAGCGTGTGGTTGCATCCTTCTGGAAGTTCTCAAGATCGTCAGCCTCTTTGTCAGACTTCATCTTTCGATCTTGATTGTATTTAGTTACCTTACGAGAAGCGATGGCTTCTTCCATCTGTTGGAATTTAGATCGCAACTGTTGAGTCATCAACTTGTCTGGCATGGCTTGAAGAATAGAAGGGTCAAGAAACTTCTCAGCCATTCTCAAGTATGACGCAGCAGCAGTGTCTCTAATCTCATCACGTTTAATCGTACCTGAACGCTGGTACTCTGTATCAATGCCAAAGAAGTGACGACGGAGTGAGAGAACCTTTGGATCGAGTACTACAGCATCTGGTTCTTTAGGTGGTGGCGTTCCTGTTCCTACACCAACGGTAGGAGCATCTGATGCAACATTACTGTTAGAAGCTACCTGAACAAGGGCTTGCGGATCGCCCTCACGCTCAGAATACTGGGCAGCAATCTTACCAGCGTCCCCCGGCTTACGATAACCAAGAAGATCAGAAGACTTGTAAGAAGCAACGCTTACCGAGTTAGACTGGTTTCCACCAAGAACTTTTATGTTACCATCTTCGTCCTTACCCATGTAGAAACCAACGTGACCTCCGTCACCTCGCTTGAAAACGACGATGTCACCTTTGGTTGGCTCAGTCGTAGCAGTACCATACTTGAGGAAGTCTCTAGCCCAGTTGCTATTCATTCCACCGTTACCAGTGGATTGTAGGACAGCATCTACGAAAGCTGCACACCAAGGCGTTACAGCAGGGTTAACACTTCGACCAGTGGACTTTTTAATGAACGCTGCGATGGTAGCCCTGTCAGCATTCTCATGAAGCCCCATCATCGTGTTAGCAACCTTTACAGGGTCTCTACGATCAGCTTCAGGAAGAGCGGCTACACGGTTAGCTCCAGCCGAGTTAACAACATCAGCAACAGGATCGGGAGAGCCATCGTCACGAGTGTTAGGCGCACGCCCTGTCCAGATATCTTCAGCAGCACCATCTGTTCTAGACCCAATAGCATCTCTCTGGATTGCTCTAGTCTTCTCAATTCTATTGTTAGAGTCAGCAGAACCACGGGCTTCAATGAGCCTCTTGTACTCCTGCATATACCCGTTCTGATAGAATGAGTTACCAACCCTACCAGAGCTAACAAGAGCATCTCCCATAAGCTTCTTGTAGAAGGCTTGGTCATCATTGACATCAAGGGATACGTCCCTGTTAGCCCCCTCAAGAGCCTTCTGAGCATCCAAGCGGCCTACAGAGGCGCCATAGTCCTGTGAGACACGCGCTCTAACCTTGGGATGAAGGGGTGACAGCGTGTTGTTGATATCATCATCTGTAGCCTGATCACCAAAGGTAGACATGATCTTAGCATTCCAAGCAGCGGATTGCTCACCTTGCTTCTTGATCTGGTCATCTTCGACAGCATCAAACCCAACTCCCATTTTACCGAGAGCCTTAGCAAGTTCCGTAAAACCACCGTCATCTTTAGAAGCAGCGACTGGAACATAAGTTTCGGTAGAAGTGATTCTAGACCTACCGAGATCAATAGAACCCTGATCGGGGAATTGAATAGCCATAATGTAATACCCTCAAGTATTGTTAGGATTAGGAAACAGGGCGAGGATCAAACCATCCCTGTTTAGTGCCATACTTGACACCATCAGTTGCAATGTTAAGTCCCAACGCCAACGCACTAGGACCAGAACTCATAGGACGGGAAGCAATCCTCCCCGCTGCTTCAGCCTCGATTGACTCAACCCTTGAGTCGAAAGACTGGAATAGATCATCTTGTTTGAAATTAACTCGTGATAGGTTCTCAGCAGTCAGCTGACGTTGTGCAGCCAAAAGGCTAGCAATAGACACAGAGCCAACCTGTATACCTGAAGAGCCTGTAGAGGCAGTACCAGTAGCTACAGCAGACCTTCCCGCCATCGTGGCGTCATAGCCCTGCTGTTGAAGACCTCTTGAGTCATAGATGAACTTTCTCTGTTCATCCTCGTATTTACGTTGTGCAGCCATGCTAGCAGATTGTGCGTTAGCAAGGGCAGCGGTGTTAGCGGAGTCAGCAGCCTGCTGTTGGCCTATAAAGCCTGCAACAGTGCTACCAATTGAGAGAGCAGTAGAGAGAGCGCCAGCACCCCCGACTGCGGCAGTGGCAGACGATGCGGCAGTGCCAACGGCTGTCCCTATGGCAGCAAGAGAAACTGGATCAATACACATGTATGTTAGTTCCTTAACTTAACAAATTCGATAAATTCTTTATTGAATGGAGGAAGGTTTACCTCCCTCAAGAAATGAAAACCTAACCATCTAAGCCAGCTGTGATGCAGCCTGTTCTCAGCGTAGGTGTAATTGTATAAGACCTCGTAGCCGCTCTGTTCAAACAGGAGGTCTAATGCCTGTTTAGAGTTCTTGATAACTGTCTTAGGATGCTTTGACATCCCTTTAGTACCTAGTAACCAAACCGCTCCCCATTTAGGACCGTGTTGGCTTGGAGAAGCCCCTAAGATGGCACACGGAGTTCCATCAGGCTCACGTAGAGTATAGGACACTTTAGCGTGGTAGTAGCTCAATAGGAGAGCGTCGAGGGGCAGAAGCCCTAAAGCCCCCGCCTCCTCAATATCTTCTTGTCTCATATTGTTAGCTACAAACCTTACGTCAACCTCATTTGCAGGAGTTACATAAAGCTCTAAACTCACATTCGCTTCCTTGATCTAAGGGTAAGCTCACCTTGCCACTCAGCAGCACCAAAGGCTGATGGATATGGGGTATCGTTTGAGATAGTGAGATTAACGTCTGTGTTCCTACTCATCACTGGAATCCTAAAGACACCAGATGCAAACGATTGAGTACCGAGGGTGCTGTTAAGACTTCCTACAGTCTTTCCACTGAAGGTTGAGACAAACGAAGACCGACCGGGAAGTGTCAATGTGGCCTTAAAGAAAGCTGTGTCGTGATACTCAACAGACAGATATCTAACCTGTAGTCTAGCATCTAATATCACAACCTCTCCTTGACCCTTTGCCTGCCGAGGAAACAGCGTCGAGAACTCATATAGGAGTGTGTATGGAAGTCCCGCAGTCACTGTGTGTGTGGTTATGTTTCCAGACACTGAAACCTGAGTGTCTGAAACTTTGGTTGTAGGGTGTCTATAACCATTCACTCCCTGACCAGTTGAAACAATTTCAACATGAGGATGCGTCGTAGACCACGGAAGATTGATGAACGTCCTATCACTCGTAGCGTTATAGGTCATCGTCACTGCTTTAGTACGACGATCTAACAGGATTGAGTAGTTTGTAGGGGTGTCAAACACGTCCTCATCAAACTTAATACTCTCTAGGCACAAACCTTCCGCTCTCTGTATCAAGATATACATATACGTTCCAGAGAAGGTTCCCCAGTGTATCTTCACACAGTCGTTGAAGGTCCACTTACTCCATGCGGTTTGGACCTTACGATCACCAGACCAGAAGAATTTATAGAAATACAGAGAAGCTGGATCGCTGTTACTGGATAGCAGCACAGCGTCAGCCCTGTTTGATCCAGCCATAAAGGTAATATCGCTGGGGATGTATTCTGGAACAGATGCTGAAACTTCATCAGCATCATCTGCTACCACATTCTCTTTTGGGTAGTACTCAAGAACCTTACAGAAGCTATAGTCTGCTCGATCATCAATGAAGTAAAGCGAGTTACCCATATTGATTGGTCGAATGCGTGAGGACACGTTAAAGGAGGTTGTATACCTGATCTGAGTGTTCTTAGCCGATAAGAAGTTCTGATAGCTCAATCTAAACTGGTTAGTGTTTGACATGAGCAACAGGTCACGGTTGTAGGCAATAGCGTGTTGAAGGATGTCAACATTGTTGTGTAGGACTGCAATATCAATCCTGTCACTATCTAGAGCTTGGGTAGTTGTGGTTCTATAGAAGTTCTCAAAAGCATCTGACTCTGAAAGGATGACATTCTCGTCAGCCAAGAAGCCAAGACGGTTAGTGTAGACAAAGATGTCGTTGATTGTAGCTCCAACAAAAGAAGGAGACTTGTTGCTCTCTTCATCTCCAGCAGAACGCCCTTCCCAAACATGAGGAGCGAAGGACCACGTTCCATCACTCTCTCTTACGAGAACATGGGGCATTGATGTAGCAACGACGCCCTCACCACTGGAGTAGCCAAGAGTTTCCTCCCATACACCACCCCTGAAGACAACGTAGTAGTCATCTCCAGCTTCCTCAACATCACCTTTAACTCTTACAATAAGACCTTCAGGAGCCTGTGGTGGAAGATCAGAGAACGACTGAACCGAGTCCTTAAATGCTTTAAGTGATCTGTCACCAGAGCCAGCCTGAACTGTTATTTTATCGGTACTTACAAGGTTCGATATTGTTAAAGTAGAACCTCTCTTAGTGACAGTGTAACCGCTGGCTTCAAGTGCAACTCGTAGTTTGTCAGCTATAAACCCAGTGTCTGGTACAGAGGACGCAGCATCTACGCCTTTTGGAGACAGGTACTCAGCTTTTAATACGTTGTTGATATAGATCGTGTAGTATGAGTTAGCTGCCGATAAGGCTACATATATAGTTCCCCTAGTTAAGGGGGAAAGCCTGAGAGGCGTTCCAGAAGATTCAGCAATACTCGCCTTAGCAACAGTAATTTTTCTATTCGCTATAAAGGTAAAGTCACCAAAGGTAACAAACCTGAATGAGTCTACTGGAGTGGTTGACGTTAGATAGGCCTTGCCCGCTGGAAAGGTTACTGTTTGAAATGTCCCATCGTTCAGGTTCAGCACCTTAAGATCACCATTAGTGATCAGGGCCATGTACCGATACGTGGAGCTTCTCTCAATGAGATAACCCGCTACTCCATTTGTAATGGCTAGACCCACCTTCGCTATGTGTTCAGTAGGAGGTCTCTTTTGAAGACCAGATACAACAGAGGACCAAGCATTCTCAACACGCTCTCCTGATGTAGCTACTCGAAGTGCAGGAGGCTGCTGAGATACCCCTCCAACAAGATTGGGGATTGAGCTAGAAACTAGCGCCATTAATAACCCCCTCTTGAGAAGTGGTGTCTGTTTAGGATTGATGCAGTCTGCCAAGAATCGTCGAGCATGTTATAGTCAGCCACGTCAGCCTCCTCTTGGAGAAGGGTCAACCAAGCTCTCTGCTCATCATTCTGATTAAACTTAGATAGGGTTTCTGATCCGAGGACGCGCTGTTGAAATAGGCGTGCGGATTTGTACGTCACATAGTTCTTCGCAGCCAGAGGCATGTCCTCAAATGGCAGGATGACGTAGATTTCTAAACGAATTGGGTCAGTAAATGTGTGTGTGTTCTCATAGCGGTTGAAAAGCTTTCCACCACGCTGAATAACATCTGTAGTGCGACTATCCTCAACCGTATCAACACGGGCTGTGTTAGCCGGGAGTTTAATCTGGTTAAGCGTATCTGGGATAAGGAGATGCCTCTCCCTGTTCCAATGCCAGCCTTCTGCTTGCACGGTACGAGAGGTCTCATCAATAAGGTCAGAAGCCATCTGTGCATCGACAGAGGAACCGTCTAGAGCGTTAATCATCGGTTCGCCCATCGACGACAAGCAAATGTTCACGGCATCCAGTTTGGTCATTGGCGTGTTGAAATAAGCCATCATGGGTCTCCAAATGAAATTGAAAAGAAGGGAGAGAATTTCTCCTCCCCCTCCACTAGTGTAACTACTAGGCCTTCTTGATCTCGTAGATGCACTCAGGGCGCAGAACGCCATGACCAACGAGCATCTTCGAAAGCATGAGCCACGTCTGACGACGCACGTCCCATTCCATCTCAGAGGCAAGGTCCATCAACTTGACAGTACCAAGAGCCTGCGGATGCAGGATGAGAGCCAAGGTCTTGGTGGCGTCCACCTGATACTTGGTTCCATAGTCAACAGTGGTAGTGACATGGTTCACAGCAAGATTGTTCGTCTTGATGATCTTCATGCCAGCGACGTTGATGACAGTGCCGTCCGAATAGACACCGTTCGAGCCACCAAAGTCCTGATTGAGGATTTTGTCGTTCGTAACGATTGACCAATAGACAGACGGCGACACGAAGACATAACGCTCCGAGTCGGGGATGTTGGTTTCATCGAACTTCTGAGCAGCTGCATAGATGGCAGTGATCGTTTCAGCAACGGTAGGCGTAGCGCCCAGCGTGGCAGAAGAAGCGTTTGCCTGACCGACAGCGCCAACACCGATACCACCAGAACCCGTGTCACGCGCAGCCTTAATAGCCAGCGAGAACAGGTTACGGTCGTGGGTCTGTGCAAGAGCTTCACCGATTTGACGGCTGTACTCAGAGCGAACTTCGAAGTGCGACATTGCCTCATCAACGTCAGAGATCGACGCATGAGAGATGAGCTTGTCATCAATGGTGATGATCTTCTCATCCGACTGAATAGCATTGCCGAGGATTTCAGTACCGGGAGTGTGATACTCCGCAACGGTCGTACCGATTGCTGGGAAAGAGGCAGACTTGCCAGAAGAGATGTTACGAACACGGGTTTTATCGGTCATAACAGTCTTGTTAGCGAAAGTAGTGAGAACTTCACCACTTACTACCTTTAGGAATAGTTCACGCTTGTCAGAGCCGCCTTTAATAGCGCCATAACGTGAGGGAGTTGAATTAGCCATAGAATTATTTCCTTCCGAGAAATATATTGGGGGATTGAAAATGAGTTGAAATGAACTCGTCCCACCTATTCGGTTATCCTATTGTGATCTCCTCAAAGACTATCGTTGGGCCGGAAGGTTAGTACTTGTCATTATGTTTACTTAAGACCGCTTAGGTTGTTTACGCCTGTTAGCAGCCTTGGAAAGGATTTGGAGATTAGTGCGACGGTTATCAGATGCGTTCATATTCTTATGATCGACTTCTTTACCCTTTAACGCAGAAGCCCCATGCTCCTTAATCATCAAACGCCGAGCGCGCTGTCTCATTATGTTGTCTTGGCGTCGTTCAGGCGTCCGTGATGCTTTGTATTCTTTGTTGTAATCACGAGCCATGTAGTTAATCCAAAAGGCCCGCCGATCTGCTAATAGCAGTCAACTGTCCCCTTTAAAGGCGGGTGTTATTCATATGATGTCTGAGCGTTCCAGCTTGCGCTCCACATCCTTACGGAATGCAGGGTCTTTCTGGTAACGAGGGTCAGACATGTCTTTCTGAAGCTCTGCGAGAGAGCGGTATGTTTGGGCTTCAGCGTTGACGTTCTCACCCTTGACAGAGCGAATAGGCTCAAATCCTGCGTCTGCCTTGTAGCGAGCCTGTAGACCCTTAGTAGCCATGTTAGCCATGTTTAGGTCGCCAGAGTTCACTGCACGGTTGAACGTATCAATTTCGTTCTGTTTGAGATTGTCAGCTGCCCAGCCAATCATTTCGACATACTGATCTTTACCACCAACTGCGGATACGACGCTGCTTTCAAACTGCTGCGTCTTAAGATCAATGTATTCATCAACTAGGGTCTTGGGGATACCCTTCTTATCGAAGGCTTCATAATCAGCCTCGTCAATAGAGCCGGTATCCCAGAACTTCTGAGAAAGCTGGGAGAGGTTTAAGCCTGCATCTTCGACCGCCTTAACAGCAGCCTCGTCAGTGGTAGGCTCTTCCACCTTCTCTACTTCGTCTGAACCGTCTTTATCATTTGTAGCTTCAGGTACTTCAAGCGTCCTCTTGGAGGACATCTTCTTCTCAAGTTCAGCATAGGCTTTCGCCATATCTGCCGCACTCTTGAACTTTTCAGGGAGCCATTCTGGGCGCTCTTCGTCACTACCCTCATCAGTTTGAGGGTCTTCATATTTAGCAGCTTCATCTTCAAGAGAAGGCTGCTGAACGTCCTTAGAGGCATCTAACGATACCGAAATGTTATCACCCAATTAAATAATTACCTTATTGTGCAGGAGGTACTTGTGACGGGGCATTAGCTTGGTCTGCAATGCCTTTAACAGCACCGGGAATAGCCTTGCCTGCCATGTCTGACATCATCTGCATCTGTTGAGCTTGTTGAGCCTGTTGAGCCTCCGCAACCATCTCTTCATCAGTCTTGACCAAGCCCTTAGCGTCGATGCCAAGAGAGGTTGCAATGCGGCTGATGTAGTCTCCGGGGTTCATGTACTTCATGATAACCTCTGGACCGAGCGGTTGAAGGGCGCTTAGTAAAGCAGAATACTTGTTGAGATCGTGTCCTCGTCCAAGAGCCTCTAAACCTGTGACGATAGCAGGCTGTACAACCCCTTTAGGGAGGGCTGGGAGCTTCTTCTGCTTGGTCATACGGTCCATGAGACGGTTGACTAGAGGTAGCTGAAATTCCTGAGAGAGGATTGAGTAGACGCCACCGAGCGCAGCTTCCAAGTCATTCGCCATAAAGCGGATTTCTTCAGCTGTAACGCGCTCTGCTTGACGTTGAACTGAGGAGTTCATCAGAAACGCCATAGATAGGCGATCAGTAATCGTCTTAGCAGCTTCATACGCAATCCGCATGTCAGACTGCTTGTCTGTCTGGATGGTTGTAACGTCATCCTTCTTACCTACAACGAAGTCTCCAGACTCAGCCTTAGACACATCCCGCATACGGGTGACGCCATTGGGGTTGAGAAGGAAGACTACCTTTGCAGCGGCAGCTGACGCTTCTACAATTGCTTTTGATAGACCCTCTAGGGAGATCAGATCACCAAGGTATTCCTCGATGTAGCCACGGCCATAGTCCTCTCCGTCAATAGCCGTCCAACGGAGGGCTAGCATAGGGGACTTGTCGATGGGCCATTGTCCCTCAGAGCCGGGGACTACCTTCCCGTTGATCTCCTGATAGAGACGCCATTTGCCTTCGTGTCGGCAGAGACGGGTATAGACCTTGACGGTCTTTTCTGTGGTGTAATCATCTTCATTGCTTGTATCATCAAGCATAGAACGCTCTTCTTCAGTCAGCGCCATTGGGCTAACTTCGTCCTTGGCGATAATATCAAGGACATTACCAGCTGGATCACGCTTGACCACATAAGTGTCGAGGCGATAGACCCGCACCCCACCCTCTTTGGGGAGGTACATTAGGACGTTACCAGAGACGATCAGTTGCTTCAGAGACTGAAATACAGAAGGGCGAATGTTGGAGCCTTCAATTTCGGCTTGTACACTTCGTTCAATCTTGTTCAGTCCCTCATCTACCTTTGCCTTAGCTCCAGGTCGTCCTGCCATTTGATCAAGTGTGAAGTCATCCACAACGAGACGGAAGAATGGAGAGTTTGGAGGGAGGAGTGAGAGTAGCAGTTTTGATGCTAGGTTGTTAACACCTCTTGCGCCGATACCTTGCCAAGGTGTGTAGTACACGGTGGACTTGCTATGCCCAGAAGGCGGGACAAGTGTAGGGATGGTGAGTTCAGCACAACGCCTAGCACGATCCAAGAAGGTAGTACGGTCGGTCGCAAGGCTTTCATAACGTGATTGACACGTCATTGCCTCGTTCATCGTTTGTCCTTAAGTGATACTTAGACCGCCTGAAGCGGTAGAGCCGGGGGATGAGTCGATTCCAAGCCCGCTTGTGCGGTATCGCTTGGTGCCTCCTGCACGCCTCTCCATCATATCTGCTTGCTTAGGAGCAGACGTGTCTGGTGCTTCCTGATCCAATACAGGAGGAGGAGGCGGCGGCGTAGGGGGAGGTGGGGGAGCTTTTGCACCGCCAAAACACATGTTGAAATATCCTATTTATTCTGTTGATCTTCGTAGAGCAGGCTCAGATGTCTAACGACACCAACTGCACCACGGGCAATCCAAATGTCCCTGTCAGATTGAGAGGGTTCGGGGGAGATATCGGGAAAGAGCCGCTGGAGATATTCCAGCAGCCCCTTCTCAATATAAGGAGTTTTATCTTCCAAGATATTACCTTATTGGACAAGCGCCTGTAGCGCAGTCAGCATCAGTCAGTTCATCAAAGCTCTCTGTACCGTCGAGATCGACAGGGGATAGTGTGGAGACATAAGCATCGTAGTCATTTTTTGTGACAACCTCCTGTGGAAGATAGAGATAACCAAGGTCAGCAGCGGTCTTCGTAGGGTCATTACGGTAGATAAAGCTTACACCAACGTAACTATCCCAGTTTACTAAGAGCCAGTTGATGATCGTAGGAACTTCGCTTGGGTCATACGAGATTGTCACTGAGCAGTTATGATCTACATAATTATCCATTAGGAGCTTGTATCGATCTAACTGGTCAACAGCAGACTCAAGGTTCACTTCAACCTCAACATCTTTGCCATCACGCTTCAAGTTCATTTTGATGAACTCTACAGTGTCATATGACACCGGAAACGTGATTAGGGCAGAGGTGTTATCTAGAGGGTTTAGTACAACTTTGTAGCCAGAGTTTCGACATTTCTCAACGATAGGATCGTGGATAGAGAAATTCACATTGTTGAAGATGTATTTGCCAAGCGGCTTATGAACACCTTCAGTCGTATCCATGATCTTAGACAGAGTACCAGAGGGTTTAACTGTGGTTACTGCTTTTGCGTGTGGTAGACCAAGCTCATTCGCCATGTCATTTGCACCACTTTGTGCAGCGTGACGTAGGTCTTGTAGATCGTAGGCGTTTAGATTAGCAGAGCATATGCCTGTTAGACCCACGCCACACAGGCGTAGATACTGGTTTAACTCGTGCCAACCTCGCTGCAAGATACCGTCATCCAGGTCTACACAGGTTTGCCTGTAGTTAGCCCTTGCAACAATATATGTAGCATTGATTAGTCCATCGAAGTCACCGTTGAACTTGGCGACATCGATCTCGACTAGGTTACAGAAAGACTTGTTACCTAGCATGATCTCAGCGCAGGGGTTTACACCCTTGAACCAAGGCGCTCGCTTCCTAGCAGCCTCGCCATTGATGAACCCCGGTTCAGACCCACCAGCATCCATCATCATCTGGAAGATGCCAGCCAGTTCAAACCTTGAAGGCTTCTGCCAGAACAGGAGGGAGTTGTTGGACTGTCCTCGCTGTGGATTGTTTACCCAGAACTCCTTCTTTGCCATAGCGAAGTCGTGGGCCTCTGGATCGAGGGCTGGCACAAGGGCGATCTCAGCGGCCCTACGGCTGCTAAGAGTGGTTCCCAGCCAGTTAACTAGGTCTAGGATGTCAATGCGGCTGAGAAGCTTACCAGCCCGTTTGTTGAGGAGTTCAGCGATGCCTACAAAAGCTTTGGAGATGGTTTCATCGCCAGAGCTAATCCAGCCATAGCCCTTCAGGCGCTCACCCGCTGGACGTATTTCTGAGAAGTCTAGGATGATCTTGTCCACTGGAGACTTCATAGCTACGAGTTTGCCTACACTCTTAGCCCACGCTTCCGCACTGTCACCTACCTGTAGCTGCCACACGGTTGTTCCGTCAGCCTTGTTGATGAACCACTCGGTGTTGCCTTCTCGCCCCTTGTTAGGGCGGGTTGACCGGATCACCTCGATGTTAACAGGCTGGGTAAATCCGTTAAGGTTTCCAGTGATTGGTTCAAATCCTACGCCACATCCCTGCAAGAGGAGCCAGAACGCATCAACTACATCGTGGACAGTTTCAACACGTCCAAAGCTACAGTTGAACTGGGAGGCTTCACGTCGCTTGGCAACCTCAGTACCACCTAGCCACAAGGTGCGGCCAGATGTGGTGACTTTTCGCTGTAACATTAGCTCACGGAGGTCGTAAATCTCGGAAGCTTGGGCATTAGATATCGGAATCTGTTGCGCCCTTTCCCACAGCCAACGCTGGTGTTCAATCACTCGGTCAACGGTTTGTTCCCACGTTTCGAACTTGGTTCCTTCATCGTTGAGAGGGCGGTTGTAGGTGCGTCGTGTAATGATGTTAGCGCGTGCGGATACCATGCGACCTCTTGGTTATGGTGGGTTAGCGTTCGTCGCCTGAACCGGACAGCTTGTTTCGCATCATACGGTCTTCAAGCTTTATTAGGTTCTGATTAGCGATTTCTGACAGATCAATATCGAGGTCATAGGCAAGAGCAGAGATGTACCAAAGCACATCACCAAGTTCAGCGGTTACGTCATCTCTCAGTTGAAAGAACGAGGTGCCATCACGCAGATACTTTTTTACTTTACCAGCAACTTCCCCTGCTTCACTTGCCAAGCCGAGTGCTGGATAGATGATGGCGTGATCCTCAGAATAGATTGCTGTTAGTGAGCATCTGTTCTGGTATTCATCAAAGCTGTTCATCTTCTTGCTCCTTGATCAATTGGTCCAAGTACCAGCGAGCCTTCTTTAGGTCTTTAAGAGCCGATCCTTTGTAGGGAGATCGAGTGACATACTTGATCACGTTACCCTCAGCGAACCCTAGCTCCCATGCTGTGATGAAGTCATAGACCTCGATCTTTCCTATAGTGTAGTGAGCGGGGTGTGAGATTTCGTCAGTTTCCATGAAGTCAAAACTCATCTGTTGGGGCTGTGGGCAGATGTCACACTGCCCTCTGCACTGACCAGCTTCCTTTACGCAGTAGTAGGTTCCCAAAGTATTACCTTTTGTGTTTTAGCATCCCAGTCAGTTGATCTTAGGATGCGAGCTAGCCTTGCTTGAACAAGTGCTTCTTCATCTGTTAATCCAGCTTTCTTGTAGGCTGCTAGAACGAATGACCATTCCATGCCAGAACCTAAAGCTAGCTTGATGATACCGTCAGCTTTGACTGGCCCAATACCGGGACAGCCTTTGTAGTTGTCGGTCGTATCGCCTGTGAGGATTTGTTTGTAGAAGAAAGCATCAGCCTCTTCTTGAGACACCGTGCTTACACCCTCTTCAGTGAGGTGCTTACCGGGTATCTGCTTGAGGTCTTTATCGATTGACCAGATAACATAGTCTGGATCACTCGTAGCTAAGATACCGAGTACGTCGTCAGCTTCTAATTTTGGATAGATGACAACCTTTTCACAATTCTCAAAGATCACACGCTCACGTATAGATTTGAAGCCCATAGGCTTGCGTGTGGTTCTGTTCCCCTTGTAGTCAGGGTACAAGTCTTTGCGGAAGTTCTTAGCGTGTGAAA
>Ga0208975_1000098_pt1 | contig 43943 bp, 33 predicted proteins | sample GreLakmeER78MSRF_FD_187700 | JGI IMG/M metagenome (GOLD analysis project Ga0208975, IMG submission 187700) | Freshwater lentic microbial communities from great Laurentian Lakes, MI, USA - Great Lakes metaG ER78MSRF (SPAdes) | ecosystem: Environmental > Aquatic > Freshwater > Lake | place: Great...
GAGCTGGGGCTGGAGCTGGTACTTCAGCAGCTGGAGCGGCTGGAGCAACAGGAGCTTCTGGAGCTGGAGCAGGTGCTGGTGCAGCTGCTGGATCTTCGCCTTCTAGTTCTGCTAGAAGTTCGTCTAGATTAATTTCTTCTTCCATTGAAGCTTCGGAATCATCAGATTCACCGGCATCGTCGGAATCTCCTTCGGATACTACTTCGCCTTCTAGTTCTGCTAGAATTTCGTCTAGTTCTTCGCTGGTTACTTCAGCGCCTTCTTCAACGGCAGCTTCTTCTTCAAGCTTTACGTCGAATTCTTGTTTGCCTGATGGAGTTGTATTTTTATTTGCAGATGGTGATGGTTTGGTTGGGTGTTGTTTTGTAGCAACATTGCTGTCATCCTTACCAATGTTAGAAGATGCAAGTTTTTCTTCAATCTTGCCTTCTTCACCTTCTGGTGATTCGGTTTCTTCTGCCATTTCTTCCTTGAGTTTATCTGCAAACATTTCTTTCATACTGTTTGCAAAACTTTCTTCAAGGAAGGTCTTTGCATTTGCCAATGCTGTTTCACGTACAGCCTTTGCATCCGCAATGCTTTCTTTTAATAGATCGCTCATAATTATATTTCTGCCTTTCTTATTGTTATTTGTTGGTGAAGCTATTGAAGAACTCCAAAGAAGATAAATGTATGTGACATCAAAGAATGATGTATTTGAATAATAAATATAATTTAAAATCGAAACAAATGAAAATATTTTATATTTATTGATATATGCCTGCAAAAAGCGAAAAACAAGCCAGACTATTTAGATTGGTAAGAGCACTACAAAAAGGTGGAATCAAATCAAAAGAAGTTTCCCCACAAGTTCGTAAGATGGCACGTACCATCAAACCAAGTAGTGTAAAACACTTTGTTAAATTGAAAGAAATATTGAAAAGTCTTAATGAAGCAGAATATTCATTAAGTGATTTTGATATCATTAAAGGCAAATCATTTAACCAAGTACTAAAAGAAAATGAAGGTATTCCGTTTACTAAAAAAGAAATGTTAACATTTCAAAGTAAGCAAGCAGGATTTAGTGGATTTGGAAAAACAAATTTTATTCCTAACCCACCAGAAAATACAAAAATAGAAACCGAAATATTTAGTAATGGTAGTACCAAGAAATATGTGTTTAAAAAGCTCATAGATCAAAAAAATGAAAATTTAATTGTATATGCTTGTTTTATTCAAAGATCTTATCCTGATAAACCAGACAAAGAAATATTCAGTATGTTGAGTACTGCTTTGGATAAGAACAAAGATTCTGAACAAACAAAAACCCTATCTGACTTTATAGATAGAATTAACTCTTATGGCCTATAATTTCAATCCAAATCTAGCTAAACATATGAATTCCACAAAAGACAATTATAAGTTTATAAAAAGAACTGGGGACGAAACTCCATATTCCAATCCAGATGTGCGTTCTATGAATAATAGCTACAACAATTATAAGTCTCCAAAATTAATTAATTTTATAAACAATGATAATTTTGAAGAAGAAAAAATGTTTAAGTTAGAAGATATAGATAATCCAAACGGATGGGATTTTACGGAAATTGATATATTGGGTGAAATGAATTTTCGTATAGACGATGAATACAGAATGTTTTCTGAAATAGAAGTTCCATCTTTAGATATGGTCAACGAGAAAAGAAAAACCTTCGTCTATAAAACAGACGAAGGTTATGTGATAGAAGCAAATAGAAGATACGTTTTCGAATCTTTCGATAAAATGTTGGAATTTATTGATTCGATACCGATGAGTTAATAGTACCTTCTTGTGGTTTTGGATCAGTGTGTACTTGGTCGGCAATTTCAAAATAACGTTCCAATCTCATACCAACTTGTTCATACAACATTTCAAGTTGTTTTTCAATTTCTTTCATCTTGTTGGCTTCTTCATACATTTTGGCAGCGTCTCTTTTGATTTCTTTCATATCACGCTCAACCATTTTGGCTTGCATCCAGTCGCCACATTCTTTAATTGCGTAGCGTTCTGCTAGATTAACAGCCTCCATAATTTTTTGTGCAGTTTCATATACACAATCGGCTTTTAATCCCTTGCGATATTCATTATAGGATCTAATAGCACCAACCATTTTTGACTTTTCTTCTTTGGTAAGTGGACTATAAGCTACTTCAGTGGAATTTTCTAGTAAATGTTTTAATTTCATACTTTATAAATATTATAATTCTGATAGAATGTTGTGAATAATTCTTTCTACATTACCGTATGGGTTGACAATTGTTCTTTGTTCTACACTTTCATTGATTTTGCCTTGAGGATACATAAAGGCACCTTGTGTACTAGGATTGCTTACAAAGTCAAATGCGATCAAATCAAAATCGTCTTGTACAATGTCGGCACCTTCTCTCATATCTTTTTTAACACTGCCTAATCCTCTGCTGCTAATACCTAATAAAATTCCAGATTGCAATAAATCTCTAAGAATATTACCACTTGGTGTGGGTAGTATTTCAACTGTTCCAACCAAATCTTTGTCTTCCCAACCCATATCAACAATGTTGTGACTAACGTTCTTTAAGTTAACCACGCTGCTTTCTGGATGATCCAGCTCACCCATAGCACGACGTTGTTTTACGAAGTTTTGCATATACTTTTCAGCTTCACGCTTTAGTACATCTTCTGGGTACACTCTTCCATTTTGATTCTTTGCATCCGCACGTTGTAATACGCCGGTTACGTATAGTTTTCCATCTTTAAGAGATTCATTTAAAGATGTCTTTTTAAATTCAAATGGTAATATGTCTATCAATACTTGTTTCATATATGTGTTAAGCTTTAGGTTGTGTTGTTCCTGGTTGTTTTGATTGATCTGGTTGATTTGCAACAGTTGCGTCTTGCTTATCTGCGGTTATTGTGTTTTGTGGAACAACATTTTGTTGACTTTGGGGGTCAACCAATGCTTTTGATTTAGCAACTTGATATTGATCTTTTGGTTTCAAATTATCAGCATTACCTAAAATTTTAAGTTTAAATCCTGGCTTGATGAAAAATTTAGCTACTTTTTGTTTATTTTCTTCACGACCAATTATTATAATAACGTATCTGTCGTAGTAATAATCAATAGCAACACCAGTTACATTTATAGTATAATCTGTCTCAGGTTGTTTATATCCTTTACTGGCTCTAACTACGATTTTCTTACCTAAAATTTTGTCTTGGATTGTTTTTTGTAGATTGTTCTTTAATGCCTCAGTTGAACCTTTTAACTTGGTATCAAATGCTGTAAAATCAGGCAATACATCATATGTTTTTAAATCTACAGATGGTGAAGGTTCGGCCTGCTTTGGTTGTTGAGTTGGAGGTTGAGCAGGTGGCGGTTGTGGAACAGAAGCTTTCTGACCTTCTTGTTCATATTTTAAACCATTAAAACCTTCAGTAAATGGCAAACTTCCTTGTTTATAACCAATCAAATTTGGATCTAAATTTGGATCATTATGTTGAACCAATCCATTTTTATCTGTATATGTATCTCCCAATTCAATTGATTGAGCAGGAGTACTATATGCTGGTTCACTATACATTTGATTTTCCAACTTATAATTAGGACTTCTTTTAATTGGCTTAGCTAATTTATATCCCAATTGTGTGTATGTATCTGGTCTTGCTCCTCTTTTGGAAAAAGCAAATGGAGTTCTTGCAGCGTCACCGCCAACAGCAACTGGACCAGAAGCAACAGGTGCGGTACCTGTTGTACTAGCTTCATTTTTAACCTTTAAATTGGTTAAAATCTTTTTAATCTTTTGTTTAAGATTTTGCTTCATTTTTGACATCAATCTTTTTAATTTCTTCTATCAATTCGTATGCATTTAACAATGAAGTCAATTGATTTTCTTTAATTACGCCAACACAAGATTTTGTTGAAAACTGACTAATAACTTCATTTATTTTAATTTTTACTACTTCGGAGGTAACATTCTTCACTTGATCTTTTAATACTCCACTTATTCTCTTGTACTCTTCGTTGACGTATTTTGTAAATTTACTGGAGTTGGAAACATTAGTAATATATTCTTTTAGAAGTTTCTTTTGATCTGGCAAAAGATTGTTGTATTTGGTATTGAAGTTTTCAATCAAGAATTTATAGGCCAACAATCTAACTTCAGCACTTTGATTTCCATAAACATCCATCATTTCTTGTTCTGACTTCTTTTCTTTTGTTAAGCTCTCAACAATATATTCTCTTGATTCTAACAATTCAGATACATCAAACTTGACTTCACTTTTATCTTGATCTTCAAATAATTTGTATATAGAGGCGTATAACTTATAATTTGGAATTTTATTTTTCAAAAATTCGTCTATATTATACTTCTCTTTTATTTCTTTAATTATGTTGTACTTTTGCTTGTTCAATTCACGTTCATCTAGTTTGGAACGTGTTTGCAAAACAACATTCAAAAGACGTTCAGCGGAAGAAGCATCTTTGCTTTTTTGTTGTAGGATGAAATTGTAAAGTTGCACTTCTTTTCCTAGTTCTTTGCTTTCGTGAAAATACTTGAACATCAGATTTTTGGTAAATGATTCATCTCTCCCCGCTAGAATGTCGGCTGTTATTTGTCTAGTGAGTAGTTCAAACAATATTCCAGCATTCTTGAATTTCGAATGTTTTGCTTTCTTGTGCATATTATTTATTATTATTTATAAATATAATCAATGTGGTTAAATATGTAGGAATTATACTATTCTTTTATATTTTGTTCATCCATAAAAGATTTTTTACTTCCCTCTCGTAATATTTCTTTTTCTTGGTCTAAAGTTTTTAGTACATCGGTCAATCCTTTAATAGATTCTAGTGATAGCGGAGACTTGTTTTTATACTTGTGCGTCACAGACAAATCACTACGTCTATTGTTTTCTAATGTACCCAATGGATCTTCGCCAAATCGATAATCACGTGCATCTTTTCTACCAGTTTGATCACGTTCTGCTAATTTTGGGGGTGTTGATTTTTCCCCACCAGTTTCACCGCCTTTTGGTTCGCCTCCACCTGGCGGTTCTCCGCCTGGCTCACCGCCAGCTGGCTCGGCGCCGCCTGGTTCACCACCGGATCCACCGGCTCCTTCTTTATCGTCCTTGTTTAAGAATGATAATGCTGGATCATTGCCTTCTTCTTCGATTTGTTTAAATCTATATGTACCTTTAGCATCATCGATAAGTTGTTTTTGCAACTCAATCATATCTTGATCTGATAAACCAAAAATATTTTCATAGATCCACTTCTTAGAAAATACTTTTTGTTCTTGCATATCTTTGGAGAGCTCGACTTTGCTTTTATATACGTCGATCTTTTCTTTTTCAAAGATAGTAGATGGATTGGTCAATTCCAATGTAAAATCGACCAACGATTCATCTCTATATCCTTGTGAATATAAATGAATAACCGCAATCTTATTTAACTCACTTACAATAATACGTTGAATACGTTGAACAGTTCTAGCAAAACGTATATCTTCAGCTGCCAATGTAGCTTTACCGCTTAGACTTTCATCATAACCTAAAAATGCTTTGGGAATCTTAAGCGCTGCCATCATTTTGTTACGCAGATATTCAATATCATCGGTACCTGTCCATTCTAGACCAGACAAGTTTTCGATACTTGTACCACTATCACTACCACGAACTGGCAAGAAAAAGTCTTCTACCATGTTCTGCAAATTGAATCTTAAATTGTAGTCGCCTGTTTGTTGATCCAAATATGGTACTTTTTTCATTTGATCCATAATGCGTTGCATATGGTTATCAACTTCATTTGGAGGAATATTACCGATGTCAACCTTGAAAATACGTTTTTCAGGAGCACGCATAATACGATGAATTAACATTGCGTCTTCCATCAAACTCAATTGTTTCCATACACGACGAGCGCCTTCTAAAGAACTTTTTCCGTATGGCAAAAAGTTACTATCACTCAACAAACGAAAATGTGCAATTTGATAATTTTCTAGTTCTTCTAGTTTATTACCATATGGAAGGTTGACTTGGAACTTAACAAAATTCTTATTTGATAAATGTGCGTTTTCTACACGGGTTACATAATAAGTGCTCAATGGTTCTACCAAATAAACACCATATTCAGGGCTAATATGTAAACGTAAATAAAAATCTCCGTATTTGACCATACAACGAGTCCAACTCCAAAGATTGAATTCGATGTTTAAAATGTCATAAAACAAATTGTGTAGAATTTGCTTGATTTCATCGTTGGATGATTTGATATGAATTACTTCACCCATTTCATTTCTAGTTGTACATTCATCTGCATAGATATCCAATGCAGATGCTAGAATTGGATCCATATCCATTGTATCATAATCACGAAATAGTTCTACACGGCTACTTTGATATGATAAATTGAAATCTCTTGTGTATTGATTATATGAAGTGGTGCGTAATCTATTAAAACGATCTCTTAAACTATTACGATCTGTAGCATACTGAATTTCGTCAGTATCAATTACTTTTAATTTTTTACCGCCGATATTACGAACAATTACATCATTTGAAAACAAACGTTTCAAACGTGCAAATAATGAACGATTGCGTAATTCTTGAAAAGATTTATCTGCCATATTATTCTAGTATATAAGTATTTACAACAACCAAGTTAAACTTTCTTTTTTGTCATTTACAGTAAATTCCATCGTCTTTTGATGATCGGGTACAGTGCTTACTTGTTTTGGCACTGTTATTTGACTTGTTACTTTTGATATTTTAGAAACCATTGCTTTATTATAAGCTATTTGTTCGTTTCTAAGTTTTAAAGCTGTTTCACGAATCCACAATCCAATGCCTAGTGACATAACTAAATCATCATTATATCCCTTCATAGCCTCAGCTTTAGCTCCATTCCATATAAACACATTCAATTCCTCATAAAGTCTTTTAGACTTGATTATAACACCTTTTTCTCTAAAAAAGTTTTCTAGTTTACTAATAATTAATGGTCTATTTTTACTAGTGGTTGTAAATCCGGCCACTAATTTTTTGTCCGCCGAATTTAATTTATTAGTATATGTTTTTTCCACATCTATAACAGTTAAATCAGCTGCACTATAAAATGTATTTTGATAATCTCTATCTATAATTTGTTGAAGTGTAGCCCAACCCACGTTATTGTTTTCCACGACTAATAACGCATTATTATATTCAGTTGCAACACTTACCAACAAGTTTCCATAATCCTTGGTAGTTAATTGTCCTTTATATTCCGCAACTTGTTCCAATGTTTCTATGTCAAAGATATGAAATGCGCTATAATCTGCTCCATCTCCTCTCGCACAGTCGGCCGTTAATATGTAATTTTTACTATAATTTGGATAATCCCATATCCAAAAATCTTGATTATTACCACGTTTTTCAATTGGATCTTTAATATAAGTTTGTTTATAAAACTCTAAAATATCAACACTCACAACTTGATTACCAGATGTACTAAAATCACAATCACATTCTTGTGCTGCACCTTTTACACCTGACAATTCTGTTTGTTTATCTCTCCAAGCTTGATCTCTTTCTGGATGTAGATACCATGGTAATCGTATTGTTTTAAAGTTGTTCTTACCTTCTTCAGCTTCTACCCACGTTTTATGGAAGAAATTACCAACACCATTTGGTGTACTTAATATAATAGCTCTACCACCAGTAGACAGTGTATATTGTGATGACAACCAAATTTCTTCAATACCGTCGATAAATGCAGCTTCGTCAATGATTAGTAAAGATAGTGCGGATGATCGACCAGCGGTACCAGCAGATGATACTGCTTTGATTTGCGATCCATTTTTTAGACGTAATGAAAGACGATTGTCTTCTACACAGGGAACTTTTAACCAAGATGGCAAGTTATCATTAGCAAATCTAACTTTGGTAACGATTTCTTTTGCGGTTTCTTGAGTAATACTAATACAAAGAATATTCTTATCGTTATGGAATGTCATTAACCACAAACTATAAGCTGCTGTAAGAGTACTAATACCCATCTGACGACTTTTTAATACAATATTAAGACTATTATCTACGAAGTCTGATAGAGTTGTCTCTTGAAAAGGAAACAATTCAAAGTTACAAGTACCACGAATAGGATGTTGGATCTTAACATACTTTTTCATAAAGTATATTGGATCCTCAATACACTTCTTATACTCTTGCTTTATTATTTCTCTTAGATTTGGCTGACTCATATTTCTCTTCGTATTCTTTTATTTTGACATTGAGTTCGTCTAAACGTTTATCGATGACATCTATATCTTTTATTAGATCTTCCAATATTTTGTTGTAATCTATGTTTCCGTCCCACTTTTCAAATGATCCGTCTTCCTCCAAGAACTCAACGGGTTTATCTTTATTTTCCTCGCAAAACTTTTTACTTTCTTCAAACTTTTTCTTATAGTCTTCCAATATACCACGCTCATTTTTAAGATCTTGTAGTTCATTATAAACTTCAAACATCCCCATTAATTTCAACTCAGTCTGAAAATTTGTAAAACAATCATAACAATATCCAGTCTTTGGCCAAACTCTATCATCCAAATAATTACCCCAACGAACATCCATATTACACTTTTTACAACGTTGTTCGTTGATAATGGTAGCACGTTTTGGAACTCTGCGTTTGCTTCCATTTTTCCAAACCCATTTTCTACCTTGTCCATCCTCCCATTCTTCACCTTCTTTGCGTTTATTATTCTCCAAATTGGCATCATAACCAACTTGTACGAATGGACGATTACCTTCTAGGTAATCTTTGACAATACCCAGATTACTTTTACCTGATGCTTTTTTCATAACAAATACGTATTTAATTTATTTCTTAAACTTACTGCCGAGACCTTTTATAATAAAACTTCCTGTAATTTTAAATGGATCGACGTAAATATTTGGGTCTCTAACTACAATTCCTTCGTGTTTATCCAAATCTCCAATCTCGCTTGTAGCATTCTTTAAAACTTCGTCTCCCAATTTAATTGTAGCTAAATAAACAATTGTATCATTAACTATTTTATTTATGTCTTGATCTGGAAAATCTTGACTAATATTTTTACTATCTACTGCTTTTAAAAATTGTTCGCGGGTGATAAGTGGCGTTTTAAAAGTTAATCCTTTTAACCAATCTTTCAAGGATTTGGTTACAGCTTTACCATTTGGATACAATGTAATAGGACGAATCAAAACATTAGCTATCCTTGGTTCTGATTTGAAAGTAGTATCAACACTACCCAAAACTTTAAAACCATGGTTTACAGCGATCTTATTTAATTTATTAATATAAGACTGCATTGCAGCTTTATCATATGGAATTTCAGTAGCTACTCTTGATTTAACACTGCCATCTTTACCAAATGTTTTTGGTTTGATTTCTTTTAATCCGTGAATAGCTAGAAAGTTACCAATTTCACTATATCCCAAAACATTTGTTTGTCCTTCTACATATTCGATATTAAACAATATATTAGGATTATCCAATAGTCCCAATTTATTCAGTTCAGTCTTTGTAGTGGGAATAGCTTCATCAAAAATATTGATAACCTTGCTGCCAATAGTAATGAATCCGTGACCTGGCTCAAATCTGGTAGCCAAGTCTTCTGGTCGCATTCCTTTAATATCAAGTGGCTTTGCACTACCACGATCCATTACAAATTGTCCGTTTGCAAGTCGAATACTGGCATTTACGCCGTCAATTTTAACACTACCGCCACCTCGTTTAAGTGATTCAATTGACTTTACAAATACATCAACTAATTTAGCGCCTGTATTCACAAAATCGAATGGATGTGCCATATGACCTCCGGCACCACCTTCTTGTATTACTTCATTTAAAATATTATTTAGTCTTATCATATGGTTTTAAAAATGTTTTATCAAATACTCTAATTGCTTTATCATACGAACGTTTAGTTTCGTCCCTATCATCTTGTGTAAACTGCCAATTCCAAAACAATTGATCTGGGGTTTGGAATTTATAATAATCGCCTAATACAGCTTTTTGTGTATCTACGACTTGTTTACCGTGCCAGTTTTGTCCAACGGCAATAAATCCGGCTTCAATATCTTTTACTACATTCTTTTCTCCTAATGTAGAGTGTCTGTTCTCAATCCAAGTTAATCTTTCAATCAGCTTCTGATAATAACCATTGGCTTGACCCCATCTAACACTTGCAAAAAATACAACACAATCACTTTCAAATAGTTCTTTGGTAATCTTCCAAAGTTCATCATTTTTGTTATTTAAACTGGCCCAACAACGATGATACCCAGTTGGATTTTTATCATCATCTTTGAGTAAAGCTCCTTTTACACCACAATGATTGCCATCATATTTTAGATTGCTACTTACATTGCCTTCGCAAGGAGCTATATTTAAACTAGGTACTTCAATTAACGTTACCTTTTCTTTACCTAATAGTTCTTGTATTTTAATAGCTAATTGTGTACTTTTGGGAACATCGTCTTTGTGCTGACTCCATCTATTACTAGTAGTTAGTAATAGTACTTTATTCTTTGTACGTAAATAGTCTATTGTCTTTTTGTATTTACGAGCATAAAGATCCATATCTTGCTCGCTTTGAGGAAGTTTGGCTTCTAATAATAAATCGTTTAAACTAATCATTTTGATAATTGGTATAAAATTATTTGTTTGTTTTTTTAACGCAGTTGGGATATTTTTTACCAAACAATGTTTTCATACCTTTTTGCGTATATCCCTTCCAACATTTCTCTTCTATATTATTTTCAACCACTCCATATCCAGAACCATATGGAGATGATTTACCAGATTCTGGATTGGATGTTTCTTTATTTAATTTTATTGTTTTTGCTTTTGAGGCCTCTTTACGTTGTATAGCATAGTCTAAAGCACTTTTCAATCTGCTTTTAACATTTGGATCTTTAGCATTTTGATAAGCTGCTCTAACTCTCTGATGTATAAGATTTATAATTTGAGATTGTCTTTTGTGACTTTTTGATTTAAAACCACTACTAGCTAGTGTATCTTTAATGTCTTGTGATGTTCTAAATTTTACTCTAACCGTATCCTTCGGATTTTCATCTGTATACAATCTTCTATCAGATCCTTTTGGTTTTTTACCAGTTCCAACTTTTGGATCAGACTCAGATAAAACTTCATTTAAAATGTTGTTTAAACTAATCATTTTGATAACTCGTCTAGTTTATTTTGCATTGTCATACCACGAATCACTTCAGGTGTGCCGCCGTTGTCTCTATTAAAATAACGTTTATAATTGCTTAGTGCAACGTCTAATCTAGCTTTATCAATTGGTTCTTTTGAAAGAATATCTTTTACCATTTTTAAATTATTAACTACCAAAACATTTGTATCGTTAATAACTTCGTCGATTAATTTTAAAAGAGATGGATCTACTGCTTCTTTAACTTGTGGGTTAGTTAAATCCTCAACGATTCGTGTTAATAGTATCATAATATATAAATAGTAATTATTTTCGATTCCAGATAAATTTCATATGTCCACAATCCCAAATTCTATCATATCCATTAATCTGCATATTTTGCCATTCACTCAAATTAATATCAAATTTTTCAAGTTTTTCTTTTAATTTATGTTTTTGAAAATGATTTCTTTCAATTGGTACACCTTTGTTTTTGTGAAAATAATGATAACCAGGTAAAGTGTCATCTACAAATGACATACCAATTTGTTTATATAAATTACCTGTAAATAATCTTTTATCACTATATGTTACAATAGAATTTACATCATAATTTTTTATAAAATGATTGAATAATTTAGAAGCACCTCCTATTACATTTGTATTTAATATATTACAATACCTAGATAACTCATATTGATATTTTTTGTCATATCTAGATTTAACAAATGTCATCAGTGATACCAAAACATTATTATGATATAATCCTAATCTTATAGATGATGTATCATTTCCCTGTATATGGTTATCATTCAAAAATGCAGATTTTTCATCATTAATCACTGGTTTTATTTCACATTTACGTGCAAATATTCTTTTGGACTTACCAATTTTACTTAATAAAATGCTTTTTATTATATCTTGTTTACATCTCCATTCCCAATCCCATATATGCATCAATTGAATATTTTTATCAAGTGACAACTTAGTTTTGTGTAAATGATAATGTTTATCTTTACCACCAGCAAGTTCACTGTGCCAATATATACCATCACATTCTATGCCTAAATTCAAATGTGATACTAAAATATCAATTTCATCCCCGTCTAATATATTTCTATCGTGTTGTTTAGTCACAACTCCGTATGAATGTAAAAAATTTAATATTTCAGACTCAATGGTAGATTTAAACCTATTATGTGGATTACAGATTAAACATCTGGGTATATTACCAGAATATAAATTATCTTTAAATTCATTGTTACACACACAACATTTAAATTTGTATAAATTATTATATTCTGTGCCTATATATTCATCTTTATCAAATAGTGGAACAACCACACCTTTTAATCTGTTTCCTTCAAAAATATTATTTAAAGATTCTTGAATTTTTTGAAGTCGTCTGTTTTCTTTGATATATGATAATTGAGATACATTATCAATATTATTATTTTCTAAATATTGTTTATACTTTTCAGATTTAAATCCAATTTCTCCAGCATTAGCTCTTTCTTTTGTTTTTTTAAGCGTATTTGGAGATACATTCATACCATATTTTTCATTGTTGGTTTGAATCATTTTTTCTCTGTTGTTAAAATTTTCATATCCGTATTTTTTTAATTTAGTTTTTTTTCCTTTCTCTAAATTATTATAGTTTTCATTGCCATATCTTTCTTTTAAAGTTTCTTTCATTTTGGAAATCATATTATCATATGCACCATTTTCTCTTTTTTGTTTTATTTTTTCTTTAACACTAGGCAATTGTGATGGATGATAAACACCATATTTTTTAAAAAATGATTCTCTAATTTTTTTACCTCGTTCAGTCATAAACAATACTCCTTATCTAATAGATAAATATTACACTAAACGTCAAAAAGTCAAAAAAAGAAAACCTCACTTATTTCTAAGTGAGGTTTTGTGAATTATTTAATTATTAGACTCCCCCAGGGAAAACTGCTCCTGTAGGCAAGATGTTGAAGTCAAGTATTATGAATTCAGCAGTACGGGTTGGTTGGATATAGATTTGACCATATAGAATATTTCTATCAATTAGGTCAGGAGTATTGTTTTCAGCATCCATCTTAACTTGGAATGCGTAGATACCGTTACGTTGTTGTACTGATTCCAAATATGGAGTTACAATACTCAAGAAACGGTTACGTGTAGAAGCAACATTTTGTTCGAATACCAAGTAGTTGCTCGAACTTGCGATAAACTTCTTCAAGTTGATCAACAAACGACGAACATTGATACGATCCAAAGCGCTTGGGGCGATTTGTAGAGTCTTTTGACCCCATACACAGATACCTTGACCAGGGAATGCTGCGATTGGATTTACACGACCTTCATATAGTTCATCACGTTCACTGTGAGTTACTCTGTCAAGTACTTGTACAGCGGTTGGAATACCACCACGGTTTAGACCGGCAGGAGCGTACCATTCAGCAGCAGCATTATCGTTAGCAGCATAAACTGCTGGTAATACTACTGAAGGTGGAACACTAATAATCTTGTTGGTATTAGTATCTAGGATCTTAACCCAAGGATAATAAGTACCTACATAGTTACTATCAATTGTAGCTACAGTGTTAATTGCGGCATCAATCAATCCTACAGTTTGGTTACTTGCTGGGAACACTACGTTATCCATAATGTAGAAACAGTCTTGACGAGTTTCGCACATATCGATTACTAGTTCAGTTACGTAACTGTGTTGTTCACGGAAGATACCTGGAGTTACGATCAAGTTGATATCAAATTCATCTGGGTTACCGATTGCAGCAATTGTTTGCTTATAAGCGATACTACCTGGACTATTGATATTTGTACAATCTAGACCTTGTGTATTACCAGCGGTAATGTCACTGCCTACATTGATTGGAATTGCTGGCCATTGACCTTCAAATCCACCTTGGAAACCTACGATGAACTTACGTAGTTTAACATAGGTAGATTCATTTACAGCATCATATGTACTTGGAATACTACCACTCAATGTTGGTGATAGTAGTGAACCAGTACTTACATATGTACCTTGAGCATAGAATTTACTGTTTGTAGTACCCCAAACTTTATCTTCTAGATCGAAGTCAATGTTTGTACCATTGCTATCTGAAGCACCATAATATGGTAGTGGCTTGAAGTATTGTTTAGTGTTATTTTCTACACCAACGCCAAATGAAGATGTTGGATATAGTGCTTGGATTTCAGTATCAGTTCCTGGAACACTACCGAATACTGTACCAGATGGATACTTACCAGGTCCGAGACCATAGATACTTGCTTTACTGTATTGTACAGCAGGTACATAGTTGCTTGCGGTACTATCAATTGGAGTACTATATGATTCAAATCCGTATGGTACGCAACTTACTGGGTAAGAAACGTCACTGGCTTCGATTCTGATATACTTACTCAAATTATTGAAATCGCCGAATTGAATTAACTTACCAGCATAAGTGATATATGCGTATCTGTTACCAATTCTACGAGCAACATAATTTGCGGATTCTGGATCCAAATTCAAGTTTTGGAAGATTTCCAAATACTTTGGCTTCTTATCAGTATCGCTATAAGCACGTACTGCTAGTGTGAAACTACCCCATTCACTACCTGGAACTGTTCCTGCCAACTTAACATTACTAATTTCAATCTTGAACTTAGTGTTGCTCAATGTACCGTCACTCAAAGTGTGAACCTTGAACAACTGGAACTTGGTTGGAGAAGCAGCTACATCAGCGCTACCTTTAAACGGAGCAATCTTTTGACTGTAGATCCAAGGAGTAGAAGCATTGGTGATACTGAATTGACTATCACCGTTATTCAAATCAGTGCTATATTGATCAACAAACTTTAGAGGTTCGCCAACAATTGTACTTCCAGATAGACTATTTGTACCAACTTGCAATCTCCAACCCAAAGCACTAGTCTTTTCAGCTACGAACTTCTTAATACTATCTTCAAATAGAACATAGTTGTAAGCAGCTTCTACTTTTTGACCGGCAATTTGTTTGTTTGGATTTCCAACTGTTGGATCGATTCCGAATACATCTTTAATATAGTTATTATCATTTTCATTCAAACTGAAATCATAATATCCATATGTGCCTGAACTTGTACTACCATTTGTATTTGAGAAGTTGTATCTTAATGCCAAATTATAAACGTTTTCATTTGGATTAATTAGACTCTTGTATGGGAATGTACTACTTGTTAATTGTGATAGTGTAGTATTGTTGAATCCATATACTTCGTAATCACTACTGAATTGTGTAGAAGCATTTTGGGTATTTGCTAATACTGCCAATATCATGTTTTGACGACCTGATGTATTTGGATTACATTGATCTCCGCTATTTGTTCCATCTGGACTAAATGTTCCGGAGTATTTTCCAAATGTGCCACTAATTACACCCTTAAGTTCTAATCCGGCGACACATGTTCCTTCTCCACGAATAGAAGCGATACTTCCACTAATTAGTACTGGATTACCCGATGATACATTAAATACATCTGTATTTTGATTTATAGTTGCATTCTTTATGTAGGAAGATGACAAGAATGCAACTGTAGTAGTACTTTCAGCAAAAGCTGTTGAAATTGCTGTTTCAGCTGAAACGTTTTGTCCTTGTACACTTGAAGTTAAGTAGTAATAACCATCATATCCACTTGGACCAAGATTACCCCCAACATTTTGTCTACCAAGTACAATTAAATCATTATACCCACCAATTCCACCAATATTAATTGTTTGACCGGCGTATAAAATGCTACCGCTTAATGTTCCAGTTCCATCGGTACTGCCGGAGTTTACCACACTAGTAGCCGCTTTAGATCCAAATGTTACATTAATAGATCCACTCAATTGAATTGTAGAAACGTCATATCGAGATTCATATTGAGCTGAAGCAGATAAGAAACTTGCGGTTGTAAATGTTCTTGCTTGATTCGAAGTAAATTTAGCAAAAACAAATCCATATACGTTATTTGAGAACGAAGATGTTAAATAAGCGTATGGTTTAACTGTTGGATATGTAGGAGCATCATTACCACTACCACCCGTAGAAGTAAATACGGCACTATCAAATAACAATTTATGTTTATTAACTCCGCCCGTACCACCTGTTACAGTGACACTTCCACTGATACGTGATTTTTCAAAATCAAATCCAGCTAGCACAAATCCAGCGCCTGCATTAGGCAATCCACCGTATACGTATCCTTTAGCTAAAACTGCGTTTTTGAATTGCGTACCCAAATAGCTTGGGGTAACTTTAAACAATTTTCCTAAACTAGCTGAAGCTTGTAATGATTGAGATAGACTGGTTATACCAGATAATCCAGACAAACTTGACAAAAATATATTTAGCTCTGAGTAAGTTGCTTGTGTAAATGTAGATCCTGATAAAAATTTAGTCGATCCGATATTACCTATTACAGCTGATGAACCTGTGATATTAAGTGGCAAACTTATTTGAGTGTAGTTAATATTGGACGTATAATTAGTATCATCCAAATACATAAATGAATCATTTGTAATAGCACCAGCATCAGCGTTACGATTCCATACGCCTGGTTGAGCATAAACGATCAATGGGCTCTTTTGCCAGTAACCGGTAAGACCACCTACACGAACAACGGTAACGATACCTTGTTGTTGTAGATATTCTTTGGCTGTGTATGGTCCATAATACACACCATCAGCGACACCGAATCTTGTTTCCAAGTCAGCTACGTCAGTTATTGTATTTGGAAAAAACGCTGGTCCATCAGCGAATGGAGCTATAATTGCTCCTCCAATGTTTGCTACTCCTTGAGCCAGACCGGAGAGGTCATTTTCACGTGTGAATACACCTGGGCTTACTATATTTTGTGTTGGGGCGAATCTACCGCCTTCTTGTATTGGCATAATATTAATATCCTTTCGAAGTTATATTTAAAATATAAATATAACCGAAAAATCGAAGAACCAACTATTTATTATAACTTTAAATTTTTTGTTCTATTAATAGTTGATCTATGGTATCCATAACCATTTTTGGAGTTATTTGTTTGGTACATTCAAACTCTTCTCTCTTATCAGATTTTGGACACCACTTCCAATTTCCCTTGTCAAATAACGAATCATTCCAACATCCTGTACACACCGAGTGGTTTTGTACTCTATAAGGAGTATCAAATTCAGTATATGGATATGAGAACCCGCTAATTAATACTACTGGCTTTTTAACTGCCCAAGCTAACCAAGACAATCCTGATGGCAAACCTATAAAAAACTCACTGTGATATATTTGATTCATACGATCAACCAGTGGTTTATCTCCTGTAAAATCCAAAGCATTGGAAGGCATACTATTCATATAGTCTGATCCATTTCCAAATGTTTTGTGTTTATCTATGCATATTACTTCAAATCCCTTTGATTTAATATATTCAACAACACGTTCCCATCCGCCTTTATTGTTCCAATATTTGGCTTGACACGTACTTTGTGTTGCAATTGTGACATATCTCTTTTTGAGAGGTCTTTCTTTGATTTCAAAGTCAAGTAATGGTAATTCTGGTTCATATGGCAATCCCAAATAATCACTTGCTATTTTTTGTAAAGGTTGTTTTCTGGGATCTGTTTTACATCTATCATTATTGGGTCCATTTTCGTCTACATAATATCCCAACTTATAAGTTGCAAATACATCTGAAATAGGTTTGTTATTGTGAACAAACTTAATTGATGGGTATTTGTTTTCAAAAATATTTTTCAAAGGCAACTTGACATAAAGATCACATTCGTGTTTCTTTCTGAATTGTTCGATTATAGGCATCCAAGCCAATTGATCTCCCAAAGAGTAACTTTCATATTCAATTACTACTTTTTTGTTTTTCAAATTTAATTTGTATGTTTCGACTAATTCATTAGTCTTATTGTCTTTGATATGAATTTCATAAGGAATGTAATATGTAAAATTACAACTTCCCCACCAATTGTGTTTTAAATTGGTTTCGTATTTAATACTATTGTCGTCACCATTATAGAATGTTATATGGAAACTTTGATCTACATCTACTGGGTTATCTACTTCAATCTTGGCATTATCATTGAATGAATATTTAAACACAGCATTTGTTTTAATACTCTTTTCATTCTTTTTAAGATTTTCATAAACATCAATATGTTTGATAGCAAACAATCTTTCAGTATATTGATCATATAAATCGATTAATTGGTCTACTCGGTTGGAATAGGAATTTTCCTTAGCACATTCCAAAGCTTTGGTTTGATATCGACTATAATCAGATGTGATTTGTTGTATTGCGGATTTTATTTGTTCTACGTTTCGTTCAACGACAACCATACCTTTATATGATTTTTCCTCAAACGTACCTACCACAGGTAAACCACAACTCATTGCTTCTAACAACGTTAGATTTGGATGTCCTGCTTCCAATTCAGATGGGTGTATGAATATAGAATGATCATTATATAGATCGATCAATGATTCTTCATTTAAATCAAATATTTTTGTCAATTTATCATACTGATTTAATTCTTCATCTAATATATCAAAGAACTTTTTATTATTAGATGGTCCAGCAATAGTAATTGGATATCCTAATTCTTTAGCCGCTTTAATCGCATATGTGAATCCTTTTCTATCATATGATTGATTATTGGCATAACCATTATTTGCAACACACAACAGTTTATTTACTGGAATTTTGTTATTTTTATGTTTAAACACATCGGTATTTACCGCGTGGGAAAAATAACGTAATTTTTTACTTCCGAAATAATCAACCAAATATTTGGCAGGACAAGTGGATATTACACTATTTTCAATTGCTTGTAAATTCTCTTTATATACAGATGAATCTTTGCCATACAAATAAGCGTGGTGATCGTGCAAACTAAAGATATAAGGTATGCCTCTTTTATGACATTCATTTGCCAGATTTGCTACGTGTATATGTACGATTATATCGTCTGAATATTTAATTTCATTCAAATACTTTATCTGACATTCTAATCCCTTTTTGTTTAACAGTTGATGATAATCCCAAATGATTTTTTCAACTGCACCCCATCCATTAGGCGGAATAGGCAATAACCCTAAATTAACTTGTATAATTTTCATTGTGTAATATCAATAGAACCGTTAATATCTATGTCTTCCAATCTTCTAAATGACTTTTTATAACTTCTCAATAAAATTTTATTTTGATCATATAGATTATTTTCAATTTCATAGAAATTATTGTTTTCAAACTCGTTTGCTAAATAAAAACAAACCTTTTCTGATACCGTGTAGGAATAATTGTTAACTACTTCTCCGTTCTTTTTTATTATTATCTCATTTATACGACCATCTAATTTATTATTGATGTATGTTAATACTCCAAACTTATTTATATTCTTCATCCTCAGAACCGATAAATATTCTACCATTGAGAATAAATTATTTTTACTATTGCTTAAATAAGATTCTTCGTTGTTCGTGTAATCTATATGAAGATCGTTCTTATAAGATATTAGTTTATTATAATAGAATTGTTCCAATCCATTTGATATATTTTTCTTTGTAACAAATTCCATATATTCTTCTGGGGTATAGTAATCAAAATTATCCAAGAAAAACTGAGTATTAATCCCGTGAAATACTGTTTTGAATGTGTCACCTTCTAACGCCTTATCATAAAAGAAAAATGCTTTCTTATTAATTAGAATTTCATCTACATCGTATAACTTTGAAAAATCTGATTCTGAAATGATCATATCATAATTGAAGCAAATTGCATTTTTGTATCCGATTTTATTTGCCAATGATATGCCATTGTAATAGTTTAATAATACAGCAAGACCGTGATAATTGTCGCAATCAGACGGTGGAAAAAATAAATTGATCTTGGTATTATCTGTGTTGTATGTCCATCTATTATAGAAATTATGTTTTAAAATTGGATTGTTTGAGTCATACACATAATGATCAGCCGCTTTTTGCAAATCAACACTAGCAGGATAATGAGATGACAACAACACTTTATAACCGGCTTTTTTAACTTGATTAATTGATTCCAAAGTTGTGTCTTCTACAGCTTTAAAATTGGGATGTGTTGATATGATAACCACTGTGTTTTTATTTGCAGTTTTCTTTATATTAACAATCTCTATTTCAGAATCTGAAATCATCCCCAATTGATTCTTTATGAGTTTAACATTACGATTAAAATTGGTTTCGTCTAGATACTTGATATTTTCAAATACCTTGTATCTATCAAGGTAAACAGGCAAATTGTACAATAGAGATGGTATATTATAGGATATAGCCTCTTTAATTACAATAGGTGCTGTCTCTTTATCAGTTGCGTGGCCTCTGCTAGTGAACAAAAACAAATCCATACAACTGTAGAAGTTTTCTACATCTTTGCGTTCACCCCAAACTTTTACATTACTTGGTAAGTTATCCAACAAAGGTTGCCAATAATTTTTGAAGTTATCAGCCATATTCCCCAGACAATGAAATTGAACATTTTCTTTTTCCATTGCACGGGCATATTCTATAAATTCTTTTTGATTTTTTCTAGGAGTAAACAACCCAACGTGTAATACGTGTTTTTTACTTTCATCTAGTCCCAAAAATTTCAATCCTTCAGATCTATCTTTTCTACATTTTACAGAAATTGGATATTCAATAACTGTAGTATTTATGCCTAAAGATTCGACATTTTGTTTTTGATAATTACTTACGAATGTAAATTTATCTGGAAAAACACGCTTTCTTCTTGGATCAAAACTACTATCGTGCGAAGTTTCCACAATTAGATATTCTCGGTCTTTATTATAGAGTTTAGTAGCCAAGTTAACATCCATAAAGTATTCTGGCATTTCCTCCAAATGAATAATGTCAGGTTTTATATTGTCAACTAACTTTAGTAATTCAAATTTATTTGATGATAATGTGTAAAACCTCTTACCGCAAATTTTCTGAAGCTGTTTTCTTTGAACAACCAAAACTCCACCGGTAATATCATCATATTCTACACAATATATTTCATAATCATTAATTAACGATTGTATTTTCTTCAATAAAAACTGAGGTAGTCCTCCAGTAGAAAGATGTGGAGCTATAAACAATATTTTTTTCATAATTTACTTATTTAAGTATATGGTGTTCATATGTGATAGATTATGATCCAACGCATTATCCTTGTGACTTAACTTGTATCCTAAATTCTTAAATCTGTTAATTATTTTAAGTAGATTTACGCCGTCATTGCAATGAAATTCAAAGAATATACTTCTAACATTTTTGAAGAAATTGTCACTTGTATTTTCAAAAAACTCATATTCAGCTCCTTCTATATCAATTTTTAAATAAGTTGGCAATTCCAAATTATTATCTATTACAAACTTTTCCAAATTAATAGCATCAACTTCAAATTCACCTTCGTTTCTAATTCTGGAAGCAACTGTAGATTCTGTGGTACCAAATCTTACTTTTTTAAATTCACCTGAAATCGCATTATTAAACACTTTTGTGTTTTTACCATATCTGTTCAAATTATCGTTAAGATACTGTGAGAGTTCTGGATGTGGTTCAAATGCATATATTTGTTTGATATCAAAATTAGAACACGCAATAGAAAACGCACCAATATTAGCTCCCAGATCATAAACAACATCTCCATCTTTGATACTGAAATTTGATGCAAAGTAATCATCATAAAAAAATGTATGGTAAGGTGGATAGGTCGTATCACCCTGTTTAGATTTTAGATCCAAACATTTAAATTTTTTAGTCCCGTGATAATTTTTACTGAATAGTAAAGTATTATCCACATCGTGTATTTCTATGCAAATGCCAGGATGATTTTTATTTAAAATTTCTTTTATATAAAAAATGTTATAATTATAGGTCCACATATCATGCCCCACTGTACAATGGTGATACATAATGTGTGAAATAAGATTGGAATCTAAACTTCGTATTGTTATTATAAACTCATAATTAACCGATGAATCATTGATGGTTTTAAAGACACCTTCATCCGTAATAATAATTGTTAATTTTCCAAACTTTTCTAAATAGATATCGTCAATAATAGGCATATTAAATATATACTACCTTACTGAACCCATTCTCTTTTTTTATTTCCACTTGGTTATCAACCATATCACGCATTTGATCCAGATGACTGATTACCCAGATAAAATCAAATTGATGTTTCAAATAATTAAACAAAGCACCCATTTGACCCAAATGATCACTATCAGCACAACCAAATCCTTCATCAATACAAATAATATTTGGTCTTGGTAGATTACTAATATTAATCAACGAAACTCTGATAGCAAGTCCACTTACGAATTTTTCCATTCCACTTGCCATTTCAAGTGGCCAACGTTTGTCTTCGTAAACGATATTGGTCATAATGTTTTTTCCATCAGTTTGAAGAGTAACTGTAAAATCTACTAACTGTTGAAGAATATTATTAACTTCCTTTTCAATCTCAGGAAGAGTCTTGGTTATAATTTCATATGGAATTCCATCACGGCTAACTACATTTGTATAATGTTTGTAAGCTTCATAACTCGACTCTAATTCTTTTACCTTTTGCAATTGTTCAGTAACAGTTTTATACTGAACTTCTAACTTTCCTTTTTCAGTTAATGAGGAAAAAAGCTTGGAATTAATAGATTTAATATTAACGTCGATAGATTTAATCAAATCTTTCTGAGTGTTGATGTCAGACATCAACTTGTTATTATTCTCAATAATATCTTTATTTGTATAAAAAGTTGAAATGTTATCTGTTACAGTCTTAAGTTTGGTTTGAATCTTAATAAGATCATTTTCCAACTTAAGAATGGTATTTGAAATAACACTCTTGCTTTTTTCAAAAGCAACTTTATCGTTATTTACTTTTTGACAACGTTTGAATTTTGTTTCAATGTCGCCATAACTCTCCAAAGATGACTTTATTGTATTATACTCATCTACAATAACCTTGCTTTTGATTTTATCATTCTCCAATTCAGCTTTGACTTTTATTGCATCTTTTACGAATACATTGTTTACGCAATATGAACAGTTAGGATCGTATTTGTGATCTTCCAATTTCTTCAATTTGTCCATTTTATTTTTCACAACAAGCTTAAGATTATTTAATTCATTGGTCTTGTTATCAAAATTTTGTTTGACAACTTTATAAAGATCATAATCACGATCAATATTTTCGCAGTCTGATATGGACGAAGACAGATTGGTAATATTTGTTTCTACATCAATTAGTTTATCTTTTTGAAGTTTAATATTAAGATTGGTTTCATTAATCTGACCTTCAAGTTCAATTTTGTTACTTTCTAATTTAACAATATCAAAATCAAAACTTACAGTCTTAGTAATTTTATTGGATAATTCTAATAAGAGATTGTTATAAGAATCCTTTAACAATTCTTGATTTTTTACTTCTTCGTTAAACTCTTGAATCTTGGAATTAGTGTAGTCTATACTGCCAGATACAGTTTCCAACTCTTGAATAAGTTGATCTTTACTTATATTCTTTAATAAAGTATTTGTTTCTTTGAACTTATCATTTGCTATAGTATATAATTGATCGAATACATCCAATCCCATAAACTGACACAATAAATCTTTTCTCTCAGTCTGTCCAAGATCAATAAAAGACCCAGCTTTACTGTTTTGTACACTTAAAACAGTAAGAATAAAATCTTCATATGTACCAACGTAATCGCGAATAATATCGTTCGTGCTTCTACGAGCTTCTCCGTTCAATGGAACTTCTTTGTCATTTTCTTTTTTGTAGAATTTGACTTCAACTTTGACATTGCCTTTCTTGTCTGATTTACCTTCACGTTCAATAAAATAATCAACTCCATTTACCTCAAAATTAAACTTACAACGAAAGCTCATTTTTTGAGTATTAAGCACGTGTGATGCTTTGTAACCCTTACTGAACTTATCAAAAACACAAAATGCAAGCGCATCCATAATGCTTGATTTACCACTAGCATTTGGTGCAAAAAGTCCGATAGTACCGTTTAGTTTAGCAAAATCTATTATATTACCTTCGCCATAACTAAACATATTGTCGAATTCAAATTTCTTTGGTTTCCAACGAATATTCTTTGGAGCTTTATCTTTTGGTATTTCTTTATTAATGGTCTTATTTAGATCCTTGACCATTTCTATTAGATTCTTATCTACATTTTTTGATAACAATGTGTCTTCTACCAATTTGTTTTGGTAGTCAACATCAAAAATGTTATGTACATCAAACACTTTTCCAGAGTTCAAAATTGTATCTTTTGATACATCGTCGGCACGAACATAGGTGGTTTCGATTAACGTAGATTTGGTTTTGATGTCATTTAAAATCTCCTTTACTTGTGAAGGAATAGACTCACGACAGATAACACGCAGTGTGGATTTCTTTGGGATGTTAGAAATATCCGTAATCAACTGACCCTTGTCAACTTCCACTGTATAATACCCATATTCATTTACTAGTTCGTAGTGTTTGAATAATTTACGCTTCAAGTCCCACATAATGAAACCGTGGCCTTTAAGCTCCTCACCGTGGTTTTGTTGAATCATCGATCCCGCATATACAACAACTGGCAAAGATTCATTGTCATCATATTCTTGTAGAATTTGATGTTTGTGAATATCACCAAGCATAGCAATGTGATGTCCATCAAAGGTTTCATTGGTTACAGATCGACTACTAACAGTGTACCCAACATCAGTAACAGCATTATATACTGGTCCGTGAAACAAAGCAATGTGATGGTCTGTTTCATCACGATATTTCGATGGGATATTTTCGTACTTAATGTATTTTTCAGGAACATCCCAATCAAAAACACTGAAGTTATTAAACAAAATATTTTCATATCTATAAACATCTGTATTTCTGAGATAAAATAGATTAGGGTGATTCAAAGCATCCACAATTGGTGTAATACAATCTAATCTAGATTTATTAGCCAATGTAGCATCGTGATTGCCAGCCGTTAAAATAACAGGAACTCTATCTGCGCAATTTTTTAGAAAATCACTTCCAATCTTAACACATTCAGGACTCAAATCGGATTTATTATGAAACAAATCGCCGGCTATAACCAAGATAGCATCTAGTGTTTTTGCTTTATCAAGTGCTTTATAAAGCTTTTCAAAAACCAAAGTATATTCGTCATGACGTTTTGTTAAACGAATATGAATATCCGCAATATGCACCACCGAATTAATTTTTTTATCTGTATTTTTTAATACAATCATAATTTAACTGTTAATTTTAACTTATACAACAAGCTTTCATCCATTCTAACACAACTATCTATGGTTTGCCAAGTTTTTTTATGACCCAATTCATTTGGATCTTTACCGTCAAGTCTTACCAAATATGTAGTTATATCATTTGCAATTAAAAATTCACAAATTTTCAAACTTGATGCCAATGCATCGTTGTCCAACAAAACATTTACTCTGGGTGGTTTGTTTTCTACCAATTTTAGTTTGAGTGATTTAGATAAAGTTTTGCCAAACAAAGGAATAACATTATACTTTACAGACATAGCATCAAACACACCTTCTACCAAAGTTACTGGTTGATTAAAGTCTGTATATAGTTCAAATCCTATAATATCTTTGCTACCATCACAGAGTCTATATTTAAGATATCCATCGTAAAATGATCTACCACAGTAAAAGTTGAGCTTTCCTTGACAATCATATGACGGTACAATGATTCTATTGATAAAATTTCCACTCGTACAATACCCAATGTTATATCTAACTATATCTAAAGTAGATATATTACGGTTTAAACAGTAACTTAATGCGTGCTTGTACTCAATATCATTATTCGGTTTACACAAAGGTTTAAACTCTTCAGGCAAACTTAATATCTTTTTTTCTTCTTTTACTACAACATTGGTTCGTTTGGGTCCATCTTTACACAAAATGTCATAATATTCTTTAGGAGCCTTTATCTTTTTTAATAGACTATGAAAACTTTTGCCACTAAACCCACATACCCAACATTGGTAAAATCCAGTTTTTGTATTGATGTTTAACTTACGTTTGTGATGACTGCAACTGGGACAAAAAACAAGAATTTCTTCACCGCCTTTTTGGATGTGAATTTTTTGCTTAAATAATCTTGATAATGTGTCAACTACAGTCATTTAGATTAGTATAACACCAAAATTTGAAATCACAACTTTTTATATAATGAGCAGACTATACCATCGTACATATCACCGTTTCTTTCATCCCAATTGCCTTTTTTATTAAGAACCGCAAACTTAACTACATCTGGACAAAGTGATTCTAATTCTGATTTTACAAAATCTTTTGATTTTACACCTTTAATTCTACATTTGCCAAACAACTGTTTGCGCATAGTGTTAACTGATAATAGATTTACCTTGACCTTGAAGTGTTCTTCAATAATATATGCAAAGACAGCATTGTGTCTGGCTAATGTAATGATGACTTGTTGACTGGTAAAACCACCCGCAAATCCGCTTAAAGCGGCTTCTAAGTTAATAGTAGCGACATCTTTGATTAAAGGCTTTTTTTCCAATTCTGATATAACAAAAAACGTTTTTTCTTTGGTAGTTTCGAGTTTTTTTGTGTCAATATAACCAGCGTCCAAGACTTTTCCGTCTTTACTAAACGCCCAACCTGTAACTGATGTTGATGAATCTAAACCTAATATAACCATTTAAAATACATATCAACGAAAATATCGTTTCGTATTAAATCCTGGCAAAGTGTCTGAGTAATTCAAAGCTTTAGTGTTGAAATTTTCGGCCGGAAGGAACGTCGTAAATCCTGGTTCAATAGTCCATAATACCGATTTATATGTATATCCATATGGAGTTTGAACTCCCTGAATCATCGTGTTAGTTCCAGCTTTATACGCTGAAAATGTTCCGCCAGCTTTTTGTTTTGATTCATATCTAGCTTCCAAGCTTGTCTTTAATGATTCACGGTCAATTACTTTTGCGTCTGGTGATGTTGCCATATGTTTGTTCTATTTTATAATAAATATAATTAAGTGTCCCATTTAACAGAAATATTTATTGGAATTTCCCCAGTATTTTTAATTGGTTGTGCCAATTTAGCAACAGCAACCAAGTCACATCCACTATACAATCCCACAGTTGTTATGTACGGTGCCAAATAAGATCCAGTTGGATCTATAGAAGAACTATATTGATACTTGAAAAAGTCTTGTTTTACGTAATTTTTAATTGACTTGCCTGTTTGATTATCTAAAAATCTAATAATGTCGTCGTAATTATTACGATTGCTTAGTGTATTCAAAAAAGACTTGTAGTTTGTGAAATTCAACTTTTCGATGAAATATTTCCACATCATTTTACCATCGTAAATGTCTACTTTTCCATCGTTATCAACGTCTAGATTTTTTTCAGCCAATATGTTTTTCAATTCAGGAGTTAACAAATTGGTATTATAGTTTAAATATGATGATGTATAAAATCCAAAAATATTTTGTTCAACGTCATTTGAAATCATATTCAAATACCATTTTTCAGAGCCTGGTACCACGTTTTTATAGTTTATATATCTTAAGATTATATCCAAATTTTCAAAGTTAAAATTGCTCTTATTAATTACACAATAATTTATAAGCGATGAAGTTGTAGCAGTTGGATTTGTTGATATATTAAACTCTCCTGGCAATATAGTACACACATATTGTTTTTCGTAAGTGGTTATGAGTGTCTTATAATCCATATACAACGATGAATAATCTGGATCTATAGGATCTCTTGTCAACAAATTCAAAACACTACCTGTATTGTTAATTACCAAACTATTATTGTTATAAAATATATTGCCTACAGGATAATTTGTTTTCAAATCTAAGCTGTCATAAATATAAGCTTTACCAACGATATCCGAATATGAATCAGATTCCATTTGTAGTACAATTTTTGTAACGACACTGCCACTTCCATACACTGTATCCTCTATTTGAAAATATACAACATCGGAGGTTTCAGTGCAATTTTCTGGGCTGAATGAAGATGTATTTACATAACTAGGATCATCATAACTTCCAGACTCAGTTATTAAAGGAACACTTAAATACAAATCTTCATTTAGTGGAATAGGAGATCCCACCACTAAATTAGGATCTGATAAAGCAACGGAATATCCAAAAGCACTAAATGGTTTATTATACTCTTTTCTTTTAGCAATTGGATCCGTAGTAATTTGAGTTACGATTGAATTACTTACATTATAATACAAACATTGTCCACAATAACTTGATTCACCATAATCATTTACATCGTAAAACTTATCATAGTATTTGATTGAGCTAGATATATAAAGAGAACTGAAAGGAAAATACGGTTTGGGAGATCCAATCAATACTTTATTATTGTGTGTAGAGACAGAATAACCCATCATATTATCTTTGAAGGTTATTTCATCACCATAAATCTTTTTAATAAACAAGTATTGATTTGACCCCGTTGGACACAAACCATTTTCATAAATATAAGTTGCACCTCTTTGTCTTAAAACATTAGATCCTGAATATTCGTAGTATAAAAGATCATTTGGTGATCCTATTGCTAATACGTTTTTATGTAAAGATACAGAATATCCGAATCTGTTATTTTTCTGTGCAGCAGATAAACTTCCTGAAGGATATAAATCAAATTCAAATCCTTCCAACTTTAAGTATTCAGATCCTGTTATGTTTTGAAACCTTTGTGAAATTCTCCATCCACCTGATCCAGATGTGAATAAAAACACTTTACTAGCTGACACTTGATTACATCCGACCACCAATTTATCTTCAGCATATTTGTCTATACAAACACTAAATCCAAATGAAGATTGATATGGATCAGATACAACACTGCTGCTTAGTTTTTGTACCAAATTATAACTGTTGTTTACATTCTTAAAAACATAAACACATCCTCGGCCGTTATTATAACCTGGAGCACCAACCGCTAAATAATTATTTGATATACTGACTGATTTACCAAACTGTATATTGCTTGACGATGTTAAATAAGCGATAGGCGTTGAACTTATTTCGTATGTACTTGTAGATTCTTTTGTATATTCTGTGGATTTTGACTGGATGCTTCCACTTTCATATACATAGTTGGGATCTATTTCGTATATGTTTACTTGGTCTTGAGTAAAAAAGTTTCTGTTGTCTATACTCTGTGTAAAAGAAACATCGCTTGCTGCTAGAAAATAATCACATACATCAAGTGCTTCGCCATATTTGCTTTGATAAACAAACTTTGTGGAGTTTTCAATTGTTAAATAACTACAAGATGCATCTGTATTTGGCAAACTACCACTATTAGCAATTAAAGAACTTGTATTAACTGTACTGCTACTTTGTTCGGTGTAATATGGTGTTAGTAAATTTTCATTTTCATTAAACAAAGTTTTAATTACTTCATAATTTGATTGAAATTGATTTTTACGAACCAAAAATATTTGTCCTCTACGAGAAAATCCTTCCGCATATTGCCAATTTTTAGTTGGTGGATTTCCTATTGCTATTATGTTACCATTCGTAGCAACAGAGGTACCATATCTTTCGTTATATATGTTAATTAAACTCATACTATGTATTCAATAAATAATAACCCAAACCATAAGTACCACGGTTTTCTACAGTATCTTTACTTCCTGTCGTAAATTCATAACTATTAATAAAATAAGTACCGCCTAGTATTAAGTTGTGATTTCCGTCGTCTTCTATATTTGAAACTATATCGCCAGATTGATTGTATATTACCACGGAATTTCTTTTTATACCATCGCCTGTCTGAGAAACAGACAATTTATATAAGGAAAAATCATTTGTCAAATCTAATTTGGTTCTTTGATTATCGTAATCATCAAAGCCAAAGATATTATAACTGTTATTATAATCGTTATAATACATTTTATCTACGGTGTTATAAACCTGACCTTTATATGTACCATTAACGTTTACAGGATTGACAACAGGATTCCATTTGGCACTTGATGATGGATAGAAAACAGAACTGGAATTTACATATTTACCCACTGAAAAATCTATCTGAGAAGCCTCTTCAAATTGAGTCATTGCTAAATATATATCATCAAAATAAACACCTTCACAACTTCCAGATTTATTATTGTCACAAGAAAAATAAGATAGTTGTATTGGAAATACACTATCATCTGTGCCGTCTGTACCAGATAAAAGATTATTTAAAACGTTATTAAACGTCTTTTCTTTAGAAACAGTAAATCTAGTAACTAATACGTCTTGAGTTTTAAAAAATTTGATCATTCTATTATAAATAGAATAAAAACAAACTATTATAGATTAGAAATCTATTCTCACCTTAATTAGTAACTCATTATCAAATGATTTCATCGTTGGTTGACTAATTTTACCAATTGCTAACAGTTCATTATTATCATTATACAAACCAACTGAAGTAATATAGGTTCGTGGATTATTAATTAAATCTTGATAGATAATAGTTCCTTTAGTCAAACCATCTGTACCATCTGAAACAAAAGTTGGATTGTTACTATAGTTAAACTCTTTATTCTTCACACGAACGAAATAATTTGTAGATGGCACAAATTCAGACTTTCTCACGCCCATCGTTAAATTAGATCTTCTGATTGCGTTATAAAAATCTCTGGTCCATACTTTCCAATATCCACTTCGATTTGTAGAAGTTACACTATTGGAATAGTTAGCACGATTCAAAATCTGTTGTCCTGCGGTAATACCCACATATTTATCTAGATTTATAGCATTAAACACTATAACCCCATTTGATGGATAAACCAACCCTATTCCGGCATATACTGGAGATCCATTCTTTAAATAAGGAGTAGCAATACCATTTACAATTGATCCAGAAATCAAATTGTATGAGTTCTGTTGTTTATTCACTACTTGAGAATCATCAATAAAGGTAAATTTCTTAGGTGCGATTGATCCACTAAATGTAATTTGTATTTGGCCTGGGTCAATTTGATCTTTGAATTTATCAGCGGCATAGCTAATTACATAAATTGCTTCGCTATCAACAATGTTATCGACGCTTCCAGATGCAAAACTAAACAAAGTGTCGCCTGGTTGTAAAAGTGTGTTTTTGTATTGAGAATAAATGACCTTAGTTTCATTGGTCAATACAGGAGTTGAGTAAGTCGCAACGTCAAAACGAGAACTTCCACTATTAGCATAGTCGCCATATGCAACATCAAAGTATAAGTCTCCGCCAGAATAAATGTCTAAATAATACTGACCGTTTCTTACATCGTATGGACTAGAGCCAGTAAGTTGATTAGCTTGACCAGTAACACCTGATTGTGTCACAAACGTAGATTGACTAACAAATAAACTACCAGTTCCAAATAAACCAGAAGATACTTGATTAATTCTACCTACTACGATGTCATCGTTATTAAATTTACTAAATATCATAATTATGTTGTTGTTGGAACTTTAACTGTCACTGTAATTGATGTATTACCACCACTTTCATTTCCAATAATTGTAATATTAGTGGTTGTGGTTTTAGACAATCCTGCGTTTGGTACAAATCTAAATTTATTACCAACAACTACTTGTGATGTTTGTGAAGTTAGATCTCCTGAGAAAGTAGGAATTGTGGCACTTGTTGAATTTAAACTATTTGTTTCGGTCACAATCAAAGTTCCAACGTTCTTATTGGCCAAAATGGCTGTATATCCAAGTGTAACGTTATAAGTTGGATTTGTACTTGGACTGATTAAAATTTCACCGGTATAGTCTCTATCTACGGTAATTACACTTTGTGCTACACTGATAGTAGGTACAGATGTTACACCATCGTTTAGAGTTACCAACTTATACTTCATTGACTGGGATTCATCGGTAATAGGTTCTTGAACCGGAGTGTTACGAATCGCAATGTCGTAATATGCACTGCCTAGTGGATGATTTGGATTGAATTGAGTGTAGTCAATTTCATCATCTGCCAAAGCAAAGGCTGTGATATTCAAACCGCCTGTTTTTGCGAGTATTTCTCTTCCCTTTTTAGTCAATACAGCATTCACTGTAAGAATGTTGTTATTTAAATATGCCATATATAATAATTATTGATAAGTTTTAAATTTTACTCAAAAATATGAATTATAAATTCATTATGTATCTTTCCAAACTTGCGCTGGTCTGTAAAGAAGCTGTTAGCGGTAGTTGTGTAAACAATGAATCTGGACTTCCTATAGAACCAGTTGTATCACCATAAGCAGGTGCATTGTTGGTTTCTATGTTCAAACTTAAAAATCCAGGTACTGTGATAACTGGCTCACTTCCGTTTGTAATACCACTTCTGTCTACGGTACTATTTTTATCATTTTTACCCTTTGTGTAAGTATAATATGTGATATTACCGCCATTATTTAATTTTAATCCGTTTACCAGTTGTGTTTTGGAACTGCTTAACGCTTGATACTGTGTTCTACTACCGACAAATGAGAATTTACTCAAATGTCTATTGGAATATCCACTATTAAAAGCAGCGCCTTTATAGTAATTTTTTAAGTATTTACTTCCTGTGACAGACCCAGATCCAATAACTTGAACTTCATTAAATGAAGAAGTAAATGTTACCACAAATCCAGTGTTATTAACAGATTGATAATAGTCTTTTTTACCTACATTAACTGTATCACGTACATTATATCCATTTGAATCAACATATACATACTTTCCATATTTTGCATAAATAAAATCACGACTATCTATTACGTCTTTTATTTCAAGACGGGAATAATTATAAGTATTTTGATCTTGGGTAATATCGTTAACACGTGAACTGGTTATTATAGTAAAGCTAGATGTATTGTTTGTGTTTAACAAGGAAGCTGTAAATGATGCTTTATTGTTAAAGTATAAATCAAATTGGTTGTTTGTTACAAATTCTACATCCCTGTAGTTAAATTTTTTACGTTCAAATAAACTTGGTTCCAATAGAACACCTGTTAATAAATTAGATCTTGCTGGTTTTAACTTACTTACGACATCAAATATTGAAAAGTCGATATAAAATTTGTACGTACTGTAAAATTCTTGAGGGTATATGTATTTCTCATTTATTTTACCAAACTCACGTTGTAATGTGTCCAACCCAACATAATTTTGTTTAGTTAAGTTTTCTGGCTCACCAATGATATCAGCTATACCATCCAACCCTATGAAATTCTCTATTTTTTGATTTAAATAATTATATGGACTTATGAAAAATCCAGAGAGTATTGAATCATCACCCAAACTATCTTGAATTCTGGTGGAATAATCATAAGGGGTAAGATTAGATAAAGCGGTCTCTGTTATTTTATTTATCTTGCTATTAATCTTGTAGTTAGGACCAAAGTTGTTAGTATTAACAGTTTGTTTTATATTAATCTTATCAAACTGATATGGAAATTCGTCTATTAATACATTTGAACAAGTTGGGTAACTAAAATACTTTTCTTTTTGTCCAAAATTATATGCATTGAATTGAGTTTGATAATAAATGTTTTGATTATCTACTGTTTTACTAATAGAACTAGGTGAATATAAATTCACAGGAGTATCAAAACTCCACAAATAAAACAAATTGGAATAAACATTTTCTTTATCTGGAATTGATATTGAATCCAAGTTATATGAATGTTCATCGAAATATTGATTATCAAGAGGATCTCTTAAAACTTTTATTTTATCTAGATTTCCTATAAATGATACAGATGATGAATAATTGCCAATATAATAACTTCCCGAAGAAAAGTTTTTATTTACAGTATGACTTATAACTTTACGTTTTGTTGCTGAAAAGTTTTTGGTACTTCCATCATATTGATTTGTAGACAAACTATAAATATATGGAATCAATTCTTTGGTCGAATTAACGTAGTATGATGAAGTTAGTGTTGTTTTCTGTGAAGCTAATGTTACAAAATCTCCGTCATCTTCTATTACAAAGTCACCATCATCTTCTATAATAAACGGTGTAACTTGATTTGTAATCTTGCTTGAACTTACATTTAATTTGTCAAAATCTCCTGGCACAGGCTCACGCTTTAACATCACTGTAAAAATTTCCCCGTTTAATAGAGGTAACTCATTTAATGTTAAACTTGAAGTTGTATTTCCCAATTCGTATGGGTGAATTTCAAATACCAACTGACCTGAATTAACTTGCTTTGATTTTTTAATGTATAAATCCCAATCAGATTTTTTATTTCTGTATTTGGACATCAATTTGATCTTATCTCCAAAGTCATAGTTTGTAGATTTGAATCTAAAAGAAAATTCAATTGTAGATATACCATTAAATCGGGAAGTATATTCAGTGCTACTAGTAAAAGTATTGATATTAGATCCCGAAGCATAATAACTACTGGTTGTGTAAACAAAGTCACTGCTTGTATGTTCAAAATTCAAGAAATTGTTTTCCTTGAAATCAGTCATATAGATTATGTCATCGTAAACAAAGTAATTATCACGGTTTGAAAAAGCATCCGCACTTCCATATTCTCTGGTAGTTATTATTCCAGCTGGAATTCCAAACATAGTTCGGATCATTTCAAATGAATTTACAGTTCCTTTGGATTTATAAACAGAAGAAATGTTATTGGCAAATCTGTTTAATATAGATTTTGCGTAATCAAAATAAGAAGAAGAACTATACCCAGCAATATCTTGATTATTAAAATATAATTGATTCAAATCACTTTGAGTAAACTTATCAATATCAATATTCCAACTAAAACTATTGAGTAGTTCGTCTATATAATTTTTTGGGTAATAATTTGAATCGTTATTTGAAATTGGATATGACTTAGGAAACTTCTTTATAAACACCAAGATGTTATCGAAAAAATGTCCTACCATTGCTGTGAATTTAATATAATCAGCGGAATCGGAATCTTCCTTTACATATGCCGGAAGTTGATACACCAAGCTATTATAGTTGTCTGAATCATATACAATAGCTTCTTCAATTTTATCATCTATACTAGATGAGTTAAAAAACAAATAAGACTCATATTCATCAAATGTATCCAACAAAGCAATTTGTTGAGCAGTTTTTTGGCTAACTAGCTCTCCATATGAAGAAGAAATTATACCACTTGTATTTAAAGATGATGTAATCGTAGACTTTTTAACATAGTCAAGTTGATTATAATCTTTAATCTTATTCTTAGCTATTTTAGTGCGCAGTTCGGCGGAAGAATAATTGATGAAATTATTAAAATCTGTATAATCGATGTATAAATCATTATACTTTTCTTTCAATCTTATTTTGGATTTATCTAGTGTGAAAGAATCATTGCCATCATATTTTTCTGTAGAAGGACTGACTTTAGATATTTGTACATCAAAGTTTATGTCATTTAAAAATACCTTTCTTGATATCTTTGAAGAAAACAAGTTAACTTTGAAATAAAGAGGAGCAATTGAAATATTTGATATCCAACAAGTGGTTTTTACATTATATTGTAAAGGTAAAGGCGCATCTAGTTTTACTTGTACATTAACTGCGCCATCAGTTGGATTTAAATAATTTGTATGAGTTAAAATCTTGATCAAATTACCATTATCAAAATTTAAAGCATTTTTATAAAGACCGTAGTATTTGATTCGGTAATTTTCTAACAATTTAGTTACATTGGGCAATATCCAATCTGTATAAATTGTTTGTTCAAATAAACCAAGTATGTTTTGTAGATCAATATCATTTATAGAACTCTTTTGTAATATTCTATCTTGAGATACCTTTAATGTAATAATTCTAAATGACTCCAATACTTCAGCTTCTGTAAACTCTGTATTGTTGTAAGTGTAAATAAAATTGTTGATTTGTTCTTGAACACCTGTAAATTTGTTTGTTTGTAAAATTGTTGAATCTGTTGAATCTGTATCACTGTTCAACTTAATAATACTATTATATCCAACATATGTTGAATTAACAAACTCTTGTAGTTCCGCTTCACTTTTTAGACCCAACTTCAAACAGATATCTGTGTAGTTATATTTGTCTTTGTTAGATAGAAAATCTTTTTCAATTGGATTATTATTAATGATTGCAGTTAAGTCTTGATAAATTCTCAACAACAAATATTTTTTATCCGCAAATGTTGAAATTTTAATTGCGTCTAATCTAGATGTTTCATTCTTATTTACATCAAATGCGTAAGATAAACGTATCTCAGTTCTACTAGGAGATATTTCTTTTATAACCAATCTATTTGTTGGATTACCGGCTATATTTCTAACTGGGTTATACAACAAATAATATAAACCAGGACCAACTCCATTTACATTTAAGTCGAATTGTGGATGTAATAGAATATCGTTTTTGTACGATACCATATTCGTAAATGGGTTTGCAAATCTATATGATCTTAATACGTTATTAATGTCTCTGTAACCACCTTGCAATACAGAATATGTTACAGATGGAACTACTCTGTTGAAATTTATAAGTTGTTGGTTATTATTATACAGTGTAAATTCAAACAAATCATCATCGGATTCACCGTAAAATATATCCTCACTGATTAGTTGTTGTTCGTATAAAGCCTGTAAATCAGTGGAAAAATAAGATGCGCTTGTAAGACCCTTATTTAAATCGTTATCATTTATTGTTAAATAGTCGTAAGGCATATCAAGAAGTTAATGGTAAAAATGGGTAATCATCATCGAAATCCGAAGCAACTTTTCCTTGTCCCAATTGGATTCGTAAACCAATAATTTGGTTTTTCATAGCTGCAATAACTTGTTTATCGTCATTGTTTTCGTATTTTTCTACTAATTCATTTACCGTTTGATTTAAAATTCTGTTCTCGACCAGCACGTTATTATATTGTGTTATAACATCTGTTAAATTTCTCTTTTCTTCAACCGCAGTTGTTTGTAATTCAGTAAAATCCGATTGTGAAGTATCAACGATTTTGTTTTCATTATATAAAAAACTTTTTATTGGTACTTTTATATAGTTGTATTTACCTTCAAGCGACTGTGATATGTTATAAACCAATTGATCATTTCCAAAATCATCAAAATTGTTTTGGAAAGTACCAAAGTCTTTAAATGTTTGTACATCACTTAAAGATACATTATATACTAAAGGTATATTTGCCATACTAACGCGTTATTTTAAATATTTTTCCGGTATCAACGATGTCAACTGTCCCATCTTTGTACTCTACCTTAATAAATACTGTCAAATATCGTTCTTGAGGCAATCCATTTGTATTTAATTTAAAATAATTACCATACGTAGCATCGCAACTTAACTTGGTATAGTTATCGAAATTAATCAAAACTTCCTCAGACTCAGCATCTTTAACCATATAATATGAAGATGTTGGCAGATACTTAGGAGTAACCATAGCTGGTTGTTGATATGCTTTATTAAATGTTTTGAGAGGATATTTATCTCTAGCGAACACAAATATTTTAGCAACACTGCCAGCTTTATATGTACTATTTAACTGTTGCAATGTAACCAAGTTTTGTATGGAAGAAGATACTGGTTTTAAACTACCTGTATTAAATACAGTATCATCCCAACCCATATCAATATATGGGCTGTAAATTGTATTGGTATCCTTGCTGAAAAATTGTAACAACCCGTTGGTTGGTTGAAGAGGAGGTGTGCTTATTTCAAATGAAGTCAATAACATTAGTCCGTTATTTGGAACACACCCACACAACCAAGAACGAACGATACGAGTGATGTCCATCGATATATCACTTTGTTGTCCGTAACTAAATGATTGACTGCAAATTAATCCGTTATTTACCAACGAAGGAAAAGCCACGGAATTACAAATCCACTTTGGTTTGTTTGTATATGATGCTGGTACTTTGTAATACCAAGTTCCGCCTTGATTTTGAAAACTAGCACTGGAATATGATGCGGTTAATAAATAATTTACTTGTTGATAACTATTTGTTATTTTACTGCCGTACCACAAATTGCTTCCTGAGTAAGCTCTATTGTTCCAAGTAGCTCCCAATTGAGAACCATCATCGGCATATCTACCATTTCCATTTTCCCAACTCTGACTTATAGGATAAGCATAAATGGAGTAGTTTAGTGGTAGATTTCTCATACCACAGGCTTTTAAATTCAACGTAAATTTTAATTTTGAACTACTGATTTCATTTTTAGAAATTGATTGACTTAATGTGGTTAAGTCAAACTTGATCATAGTTCTACTAAATTCTGGATAATTAAGATATGTGGCTGTTGATGGACGGGTAAAAGATCCACTATATTGTCCTTTAAAATATCCAGCGAAATTTACCACATCAACATAATAAGATACACTTGAGGTATTTGTGTTAATAATTGATTTAAAACTTGAACTGGAGAAACTACCACTGAAAGATCTGCTTACACAGTTTGATCCTGTAATACTTCCTACAAATCTGCCAGATGCGGATATAGCTGATCCAGAAATATAAAGAGATTTTCTAGGAGCAGTAGTAACATTTGATAATCTGCCTGTGAAATTAGCAATAAATGACGTATTTGGTATTACAGATGAAGTAAGACTATATGCATACCATTTACTACCAGAGTAGATAAATAGTGAAGATGTAGTATAAGCTAACCATCCATTATTGCCATATGAAGAGGCAGTAAGAGGAGGCGTGTGCCAATTTGGATCTGTATAAACCGTTGTTTTGCCTGAGTTAGAGGCGTATATCTCTAACACTTCGTCCAACCCAAAATTTTTGTTTTGGTATTTGTCAGAATTGTTAATATAAGTGTCTTGAGATGGATAAATAAAAATATGCATATTATACTACCAATCCTTTAATGTCATTGTCTGGATATTTTATTTCAAATACAGATGGGTCTTTTGATGGATAAAGAATATTGTTTTGTGTAGCAATACTTACATTATATGCTACGGGAGAATAATCACCATCATCAATTGTCAAATTCTTGATCTTCAATTCAATAACAGATTGAACGCCTTCGTTTTTCATTATTTCAAAGTTAAGTTGACTGAGATTTATTGGTTGATTAAAACTCATATTATCAATGCTCAAAAAGCTTTTAACGGATTGAATACAATTATTTAAAACATCTCGTTTATTGAAACCATTGAAAACAGTAATCTTAAACTCCAATCCCAAATTAATAATATATCCGTCTATAATGTTAATTTTATCTGTTAATATTTTGAAATTATTCAGATAACTTATTAAGTTCTGTAATGTAGCGGGATTTAGTTTGGTTAAATTTTTATTAACATCGTATCCCAACAAATAAAGATTGTTGGTAAATGGATTACTTGCTTCTAAAAACTTTCTTCTATCCAATGGATTTAGTGGATTTAGATCCAATGTTTCATTTCCATTTTCATTCACTATACCTTTAATTAGTTGATTATATTGAATGCGTCTATTTGAATTGCTTTCAACATATGCTTTAGAGATATTACCTAAATATGTTGGTAATGAATACACTCTAAGTAAAATATCTTCTGATGTAACCATTCTGTTTTGAGCAGAAAAATTCAATATTGCACTTTGACGTATTTCTTCGTCTGTTTCAGCATTGTTACCACCTGTAGATGACTGTGGATTATTTACTCTCAATGAGTTTTTTATGTTATTTAATAAAATAACTTCGCTGTCAGTCAAACTAGTGACATCATTTAAATAATCAGTGCTGGCAATCTTATTTATTTCGTCGGAATTTACATTTGAATCCAAACCACCACCTACAACATAAGTAACTGTTAATGTTGTGTTTGATGGAGATACACCATAAGAATTTGCTTTCAATACGTTTGTTCCATCCAAAGATATATTGAGATTTTTTAAATTGGATAGAGCTACACCAACATTGGTTGAATTTGGTATAATAACAGTATTTTCGTAATTTTCTGTATTTGCTCCAAATTGGATGTAAGTGAAGTTATTTTGATCTATTGTTGTTATAAATCTGCGTTCAGTTCTTAAATACTTTAAAATCTTAGGTGTTTCATTTCTATATGGTGACAGTGTTTGATTATTAAGCGGAACGTTATCAACCAAAATAGGAATGGTATCTTGCGCCAAGTATTGGGTTTCATAATAGTTAATACCATTTGAATCAACCAAACTTATTATTTTGACAACATTTGTTTCATCCAACTTAATTTTTAAGAAAGATTGCGGGTCACCAATACTAAAAGTCTTTGATGTAATTCTGCCTGAATAACACTGCGCTGTTTTCTTTATCAAATAAAACAATGGAGCACCTGTATTGTCACGATTGTAAACACTTATTTCTCTTGGTGAGAATAGTGTGTCTTGACTAAAATCTACACTTTCTTCAACGATAAATGATACACCAGATACACTGGATAGTTGTGTATATGGTTTCAAAATCAAACAATATCTTTCGTCTGGTATATATTCGCCATTAACTCCTGATGTACGAGTTGCTGGTAATAATTGAAATAATTCTACGTATGTAGAAGATACTGAAGACACTTTTGGTTTATAACCCAAAAATTGTGCTTGATTTATAATGTTCTTACGTTCACCCGCAAATTGAATAAAACTTTCTTTGAATTGATAATCAGTGTAGTAAGATAGTACATCACCAACAAAGCTAGCTTGTTCAATAAAAATTTGTCCTGGTGAACTTTCACTGAAGTCCTTGTAACTTTGTGGGTAATACTGTTTGGTAAAATCGATCAGTTGTTGCTTTAACGAAGTAAAATCACGATTTAAATACAAAACGTCTTTTGTATTAGCTTTGAATGTTTTGTTAATTAGTTGTTGCATTATATATTATTGTTTGTGATAATTACTTCGGTTGTAGACTTCAGTTCTTTATAACTAAAGGCTACTTTTATAAATATTTTATTGTAATCATTATTTACAACATCATTTTCTACTAATTGAACTTTAACATCTTCCACTATTACCCCATTCATAAATCTATTTACGTCATTTTGAATAAGATTTACCAACATAGGCAACATTTCTTGTAATTCATTCTGTTCAAACAATACTTTATATAAAGAAGACCCAAACGCATTGTTAAATCTACGTTCGCCAGGTCGTGTTAATAAAAGATTCTTTATATTACTCGAAACTTGGGAAATAGTATCCACATTGGTTTCAAAATAACCATTTTGACCCAATCTGAAAGGTATTTTAAGTCCTAGTGCTTTTTTAGACATAATTAAATCTTAGATTTCTTCTTCTCTATAGCACTCATCAACTTAGAATAATCTCTGGTCATAGCTGAATATACAGATTTTACTGGTTCAGGAGCATTCTCGGGAGCTTTTGTTTCTGTAATTACTTGAGAGGAAGTTGATCCGTATCCACCTATCATACTAACCATACCACCTTCTTGTGGTACTCCTCCTGTAGTCTGATTTAATATGTCATTCAACATTGGATTGTTTGTATATTTGACAAATTTCTTCGCAGGCTTAGTTTCAACTTCTGCTACTGATTCATTCATAGATTCAAGTTCATTCAAAATTTCAGCTTCTAGATCAGAATCTGCAGATTTTGTCTTTTTTTGAGGCTTTGATGAATTATTCGCAAATATTTCTGATAATTGACTTTTCAACTCAGTCTTTAATACGTTGCGAACTTCTTGTTGTACTGTTTTTTTAATAAACTCTTTAAGCACTTCTATTTTCATATTGTTTATATATATATAATTATTAACCCAGAGGAGATTTAGGTAAATTTAATAAATCTGTTGCGCCTTTTGGATATGATGGTCTTGGTATTTTAATCGTTTTAATACGTGGAGTACTAGGTGGTTTTGGTATATTTGGCTTAGGCATTCCTTTTTGAACACTAGCTAATTTAGCTGCAGCTGCACCAACGGCTCCTCCAGAAACAGCTCCAATTACAGCACCTTTTCCGCCTCCAACTATTCCTCCTATTCCAGCTCCCAATCCACCACCGGCTAAAGCTCCTCCTGTTACACCTCCAACGGATAATCCAGCACCAAGTGCAGTACCACTTAATCCACCTATTAATGCACCTTTACCACCACCAGCTAATCCACCTACACCGGCTCCAAGAGCACCACCTAACAATCCACCTTTTAATCCTTTAGCTAATTCAGAAGTAGATTCAACCACGCCTGTTTTAGCATTTACAAATTTAGTATTTCCAGCTATAGATTCAGGGCTATATTTATCAGGAGACCAATCTTTGCCTAGTCCATCTGGTTTTATTCCTTTAGGATTTAGTTTGTCAAAGACTTTGCCAGCTATACCACCCGCAACCAATCCGGCACCAGCTCCAATCAATGCACCTTTTCCTCCGCCTGCTAATGCACCTATACCGGCTCCTAAAGCACCTCCTCCAATTGCACCTTTAACGCCAGATGATAAATTACTAAGTACACCACCGGCAGATTCTTGAGCGCCCCCAATTACACCTTGTGCCTGACCAGTCGCACCTTCTAATGCACCTTGAGCTTGACCAGCTGCTCCTTGTACTTGGCCAGTCACACCTTCTAATGCACCTTGTGCCTGACCAGCTGCTCCCTGTACTTGACCAGCTGCACCTTCTAATGCACCTTGTGCCTGGCCGGCCGCACCTTGAACTTGTGATGTTAACCCTCCAGCTGCACTTTGTACTTGAGATGTCGCATTGCTTGTTACGTCTTGGGCTTTTGAAGCTGCTTGTTGCGCTGCATTTGCATCTAACCCTTTTACTTCTTGGGTAGGAAGTTTTATATTTGGATTATCTACTACGGGAGCTTTATTTGCTACACCATTAATTGTTTGTGTAGGTGGTCCTACTAAAGCGGGATCTGGATCGGTAAATACATCTTGTCGTTCCACTTTAATTCCCTTGCCAGAAATACCAACTTGATCAGCTAAAGTTTGTAACAAAGATTCTCTTAGTTGTTTAAAAGCATTATTGAAAGCTTCACCTGGAGTCTTTCCAATACCACGTGTGGTCTTAAAATCGGATGCTATAATAGATTTCAGTGTTTTTCCACTAGATGTTTGTCTTGGAACTTTAACGTCTCCACTTAAAGTAACATTTGCTAAGTAATTTCCGGTTAATTCATCACGTTTCGATGTTGAAAATTTCCCACTTAAACTAAAATTCCATTCATTAGGAAAATTTGCGTCTGGAGACAAATTTTTTACAGAAATACTTGGGGTTGGCGCACCATCTTCTACTATTGCATTTGGTTTTACAAGATCAACTTTTGAATAGAATGAGTTTATAGCTCTTCTATATTCATTTGCATTAAAAACGATACCATTCCAAGGTACAGTTTCTTCATAGGATATATAATAATCACTCATAATTAATCCTGAAATTCAAATTCAACTTGTACTGGACCTTCACGGCGATTTCTACCTTTGAAATCACCTACAACTCCAGTTCCTGTAACCGTATTAATTTCTACTGGATCTTTACATTCACCACCACTTCCAGGTGGTTTGACTCCATTACTACCAGGCGCATATCCGCCACCTGTAACAAATACTCTTCTACTTAGTGTTTTGTGTAGATTATCTCTCAACAGTTTAAGCTTGATTTGTTGTACTGGTATTTGTGTTTGATCTGGATTAGCATCCTTTGTATTTTCAGGCGTTGCATCTCCTGATCTAGGATGTGTATGTGGATGTGGGTGTACGTGGTGATGCCAGTGTACGTGGTCCAATAACCAATTACACAAATCG
>Ga0208975_1000099_pt1 | contig 43808 bp, 70 predicted proteins | sample GreLakmeER78MSRF_FD_187700 | JGI IMG/M metagenome (GOLD analysis project Ga0208975, IMG submission 187700) | Freshwater lentic microbial communities from great Laurentian Lakes, MI, USA - Great Lakes metaG ER78MSRF (SPAdes) | ecosystem: Environmental > Aquatic > Freshwater > Lake | place: Great...
ATTCGTGGGATCCCTTGATGTTTGAGCGAAAAGTCACGCCATCTTCACGTTTCATTACGGCATAGCCCGCCATTCCAGACTTATTTCCGTTGCCTTCGTGAATCCCAACAATTTCATATTCCTCGTCCTGAAACTCCTTACGCTTGAGCAGGGTAGCCGAGCGCTTAAACTCATATGGTTTATCAATACGTATCATTTGACCCTCAAATCCGTCCTCCATAAATTTACCATAGAGGTTGTCTAATTCTAACTTAGTCGCAACCTCGTGGGTGTCAACGAGAACAATGCTGCCTTCGTTAAGGTTGAGTTGATCGTATGCTTCTCGAATAAATGCCGTACGTTGCTTAAAACAGCGAGTTGAGTCAGCGACATCATACCACCAAAACTCGATAATTTCAGAGGATTCGATAATGTCTTCCAGAGTCGGTTTAGTCTTTTTAATCAACGAAGAAATTTTGTTGAAATCGTCGTGCAAGCCATGACAGTAAAGTTCGCCATCTAAAATGAGATCAGGATAGCGCTCAAAGAGCGGAGCAAGATCAGCTAAGATATGGGGGATTGTCAACCACGGTTTTCCGTTGCGCGTGAATGCCCCATGACGACTAATCACTGCTCGCATGCCATCAAGCTTTGGTTGACAAAAGAGTGGAAACGATACCTTTTTCTCGACATCTTCCCACTTTTTAGCGAGCATTGGCTCGATATAGAAAGACTGATCAATGTCGCCAATTGACTCGAAGCAGCCACTCTCATTTTTCTTTTTCCAAAGTGCAGTTGCTTCAAAAAGTGCTTGAGCTGAAATGTCGCGCTCATTGGCTCGGCCGACATTGGTGGCTTCGCATGTGGTCCACAGTGTGGTCACAATCTTGCCTCCAACCTTGCCATGATGGGTACGACACCGCCCATCTTCGATTTCAATGGTCCATTCTTGAACGCTACCGGTCGACGTGCGACTGTATAGTGTAGGTAATTTCATTAGTGGTGGTTGTATATGCGTACTGGGGTGCCATTCCAAACTCGGGCAAATCCATATGTTCCCATGTCAAGCGCTTCGCCCTTTAGGCGTTTAGTCATTACTTTTCCCATTCTTGACTGGGGGTTTGGGATGCATGTGCCGTCATCCCAATTTCCAGTGTTGAGTGTATCGATAAATTGCGCAACTTTTACGCTTTTTGGCGTAAAGCCGACGACCTTATAAAAGGTTGCAATACGGGCGTCATAGCCAAAGATTGATACTAGAGTGTCTCCAATTTTCATATAGTTATTAGGTTAGAATTAGCGCATACCGCGGGAATATTCCTTTTCGCGAAGCTTATGATAGGTTCGCTCAAGCGTTCTCAATCCAGTATTGATGCATACAATCCAACCATCAGGCTGGCGAGTAAACGTCCAAGCGGCTCCGACGCCAAACCTACCACGTTTCATGAAGATGCCGAGGGCTTCGGCGGGGGTCCGACCGAGAACAGTCACTTCTTCACCAGTTTTTGTCTTTACGATGTATTCTTTATCCATATTAGTTGCTATTGCTTACATAGTCATTATAGCATGAAATCAGGGCTTTGTACACATTTATTTTCGAAAACGTGCATTTTGTGTGAAAATAATGAGTTAGGACAAGACCCACACGAGTATTTGGAGAACTATTAGGATCCACAATGTGTGGGCAGCAAGTTTTTCAGACAATTCGTCATTAACTGAGTATGCTGCCATATTTAGCATAATTACGCCAATCCAAAGTAAAATATCGTTTGGGTAGAGCCCGCAAATTTTCCCAAATAGGTGGCTGATCCAAATTGACGGCAACAGCCAGAAAATTCCAAACCCAAAGATCTGTACTGGAATCGAGTATTTAGGAGATTCTTCAGTATTCTTCTGAGGCATAAAAATTAGCGAGGCGGAGTTGTTTAGCGGTACGTTCCTCTTTTTCGACCAATATTGTGTTGATCTTATTTGTAGTCGAAGAACAGGTAATGGTTACACCAGCCTGTTCCTCGCTAATGGCGTCCTTTTTCGTAACTTCATATGTTCCCTTTTGATAGTCATGAAAATATCCAGTAACCCTATAAGGCAAACCGTCTACAACAACAAAATCGTTGAGGGATTGGCCATTTGAAGCAATGAAGTTAATCGCCTTTGTTAGTTTTTCAATGTTTGTCATATTGTATAGCGTATGGTGGGTCGTGCAGGAATCGAACCTGCATTGGCGGATTAGAAATCCGAAGTCCTATCCGTTGAACGAACGACCCAATATTAGATTTATTTATCGATTTCTAATGACGCGCACATAGACGTCAATAGTTGCAGCATCAGCAATGGCAATACGCTGATAGGCGCCAGCACCAAACCATCGGTTCTTATTCTTTTTTGCTGAGTCACGATAACATTGAGCATTGGGGTTATTCTTGCCGAGACGACCAAAGAGATCAACCTTGGCGGTGTGCCTAATAATATTAGGATCCTTCAATGACTTGATCTTTTCCTCAAGGTTCCAAATGCGAATTTCCTTTCGAAGTTGAGCAATTTTGTCATGACCCACAGTGTCATTTGTGGTCGTGAAGCGATAATTGTGTGAACGTGCGTTGTTTGTCATAGTCATAATGTAATAGTTGGCTTACATAGTCATTATAGCATGAAATGCATCACTTGTACACAACTATTTTCATAGATGTGAAAATAGGCCCCGGACGTATACCCCGTATATAGAAAAATAGTCTGTTTTAGAAGTTTTCCTTGATAATTTCACGAAAAACTTCGCAGTCAGTAAAGTATCGATCAAATGAATATACGTGACCGTCATAGAAAATAAAGGCAATCTCGCCTAAAAACATGTGTGTGTAAAATACTGATCCACGATACTCAACTCGTTCAGCAGTATTTACGTCTTCAAGAAAATCATCTTTCCAATTCTCTGGTTCTCCATTGTGCGTATAATAATCCTTAAACTTATCTTTTACGGCTACTGCGCTTCCACGTAAGATACATTCATACAATATATGGTCCTTAAAGTTATTTAGAGATATAGCAAATTTATCCATATTATTTTCTATTAATTCTAAACGAAGCTGCGAGGGTGAGGAATAGCCCTCCTAATAGACCGTATGTATTATCAAGTGAGTCGATCATTAGGAATATTCCTGCTACAAGTGTCATTGTATCAGATAAATCAAATGAACCGTGTTTGTTGTTGGGTGGGGTAGACATAATTAGTTATATTATAGTTGTGGAATATCGCGTCTCAAGTAACGATAAAGTTCAAGTGTTTTTGTGATGTCATAAGATGCATCGTGCGCAGCTGCCTCGTCCCATCCAAGTTCAGCACATTGACATAGTGTACCAAGTTTGAAATTTGGGAGGGCACCCCGGACTCGAGTAGTCATCCATGCTGCGGCTTGCATAACACAAATTGGTGGGTTCCAAAACCAACTACCGAAGTAGGCGTCTCCATTCTTTTCAAAAAATGCTCGAATAAAATCAGCATCAAATCGCGCGTTGTATGCGACAAAATGAAGTTTATCTGCTTTGTTGTATCTATCGCAATGTTTTTCTAAAATAGAGATAAGGTTTGTATAGGCTTCGCGTGGTGACAACGGTAATGCAGCCAAACTCTCAAGTGTCATTCCAGTTTTTTCGAGCGCCTGAGGGTCCGCGCCATCAAGAGAAAAGAATGGAGTAAACCGGTAGTCAATTGTTTCAAGAACATTTAAATTTGCATCAGTCAATATTCCGCTAATTTGAAAAATATTGTGAATGCGAGTATCAAGTCCAGTTGTCTCGGTGTCTAGAAAAAAGTATTTGTATCCAGGATATTTAGCGCTCATATGTTTTGAATGGGTATAGTTGTCGTGATAGCGAGATTGCTGACGAAAGAAGAATTGACTCTGCGCTAGACTCAGTCTGAGTCGCCTGCGAAAGTATATTATGTAGTATATTGGTATAAGATATATTAAAGTCAGTTTCCACTAACTCATTAGTTTGAACATGTTTTTGAAACTCAAGTGCGCTGCGCCAAGATGTGTTTAATTTAGACGCTGACGCAACCCTACACCACGAGTCATCTACAACTTCATATTCAAAACATTTTCCATAGTTATACCACACCGCACTCACAATATACTCTAATACATTAATACGAGTGGCGTTATAGTTTGTATAGAGTGAACTCATCAGCGTTCCATAACTTACAAGTTCAGCGGTATTATGTAAAAGTCCACCTTCATATGCGCCATGCGAATTTTCTTGAAGGTTTAGCGGGCACACCGCAAATCGACTGTCATCGAGTACAGGTAAACATAGTTCCAATATATAGGAATCAGTACAAACCTTTCTAAGATCATCTAATGTTAACATAAAGTGTGTATTTAATGCCCGGAAGAATATATACAACCGTCCCAACCAATGTAGTTGAATCTTTTCACCGTTCGTGTCGTGGGATAAAGATCAATATCATTACATACTCGCGAAGGACGATAATAACTCTTATAGTAACTATGTGGTCTTAATCGGTGAGAGTAAAAATAATGACTGGAGTATCCAGGAGTTATCAAATAATTAGTGGGAACATACTCGACTACGCAACTAGTTAAGCAGCACGCTAGGCAACAAATAGAGATTAATTTCATACTATAAGAATTTATACATTTATAAACCCCTCGGCCACAAGATAGGACACAATTGACTGCAGAGTCACTAAGTCTGGTTGGGGGTCCAATGTAAAGCACCCGTTTGAATAGTAGACATCATAGCCACGAAGGTGCGCAATAAAAGTTGGAGTTTGCATGTTAACTTAAGCCAGCAAAAAAATATAAAGAGTCATTAAAATTAAAATAAGCAAGGTAATGCCCTTCATAGACTTTGGTGCCGCTGCCTCAACAGCAAGCAGCGCTGCATAAATTAAAAAATTGTTAAAGTCCTTTTTAAAAATTTCATGTACTGCCCAGTCTGTCCACAATACTTGGAGATAAACTCCAGCACACATAAGCGCAAAAAAGATGCCTATCAGCGTCAGTGCCCATGGCTTTGATGTAATTCGTATCATATTATAGATTAGGCAAAGTTTTCACTTTTGTTTTTTTACGTGGTTTTGCTTCAATGCTAGCAATTTCCAGTTCTATGGAAAGAATAATCTTGTCATAGGAATGAATGACTGCGTCGACACTATAGCCTTCACGTTTGATAAAAAAACCAGAGGTGCCATCTTTCAACTTTTCACGACTTTTTACAAGAAGTTCAAGGTCCGTCTTTAATGTTTCGAGGTGTGTCATATTGTTGCTTACAGGGTAATTATATCATAAACCGCGACAAATGTACACAACTTTTTACCATATTATAAAAAATAATTTTTCTTATTTACATCAAATCGCATTCTTGATACAATATTAGCATAATGGAATTACGTAATGCACAAAAGGAGGCGCTCGAGGAAATACGCGTGGCTATTGAAAATGGTAAACGCGACATTTTTATTCAGGCCCCAACTGGCACCGGCAAAAGTCTTATTGCGCTTGAAATTTCTCGCCTGCTTAAGGCGAATGGGCAAAAGTCGTATATTTTGACGAGTGAAAAAAGTTTGCAGCAACAATATGAAACTGACTGCACGGGAAAATTCTCAACACATCATTCTGATGTTATGAGTATTTCGGGCATTGACACATACACATGTGACGTAAATGGCGAAAAATTCTCATTAGGCGTTTGCCGCAATTTGGGCCTAAGCAACAGAGAAGCAATAGCTTCAATGCCTTGCGCCGCGAGTTGTGGCTATTTAACACGGTGGGACAAGGCTCGACAAAGTGATCGAGTCCTAATGAATTATTCCTATTGGCTAATTCAAATGAATTATGTATTGCCCAAAATGTATAAAAGCCCGCCATTTAATCGACGCGATGTTGTTATATGCGATGAGGCTCATAAAATACCTGATATTATCGAAAATCATTTTGCATGTCGTCTCAACGAGAAAATCGTTAATCGTGTTGAAAGCATAATAGGCGCATTAGGCAATTTAGGTTTTAATTTTACCGTCTCCACAAAGGAGCTGCAAACGGCATTAAAACACGCTTTAGGGCATGCTGAAGGCGCACTACCGGCCGTGCATCATGACGCACTCAAACGTGTTTATGAAGCCTACACAAAGTTACTAAACTCGGTGTATGAAGTAAAATCAGCAATCACCGCAAAATACTTGCCACTCAACCTATCGCCTGAAGCATTAAAACAATATAGTGCTAAACTACCTCGTGAAGCTCGTGCGCTATTTGTACTCGCTGACGACATTAAAGACCAACATTGTAAAGTTGAAGACTATACAAACATGATTGAAGTGCACGGCCTTAAAAATCTTGTTGCATGTAACGGTGATGGCGGCGATCGCTCATATCATAATCTTTCTGACTATAACCTGTTTCATAAACATTTTCGTCGTCATGCAAACGTGCGAATATACATGAGCGCGACGCTGCAGCCTGAATTGCTAATACAGCGGTGGAACTTAAACCCAGCCACAACACATATAATTGATATACAAAGCGACTGGGACCCACTTAAAAGTCCAATTGTTTGCTGCGCGACAAGCAACATGTCATACGGCAATGGTCGCGCCAGCGTTGATGCTGCTATAAAGAAAATTGATCGATTGCTTGATTCCCATAGCAGCGAACGCGGCGTTATTCATACAACAACCAACCTAATTATGAATACCCTGCTTGTCAGCTCACGACACGCTAATCGTTTATACACTTACAGCGGGACAAGTGAAAAACTCGACTTGTTAAAGCGATTAAAAGAATTGCCGCATGATGCTGTATTGTGCGGGCCCTCGCTATACACCGGCATCGACTTGAGCGACGAGCTTGCACGATTTAATATTATATTTAAGCTAAGCTTTCCAAATGTAAGCAGCCAATTATGGAGTCGCCGCTATAAATTTCAAAAAGACGTGTACTTTGGCGAAACAGCTGCTGTGCTTGAACAAAGTGCTGGGCGTAGCACGCGAAATGCCGACGATTATAGCACCACCTATATTCTCGATAATCGAGCCGAAAAGTTTATAAGTGGCAATAAACGATACTTTAGCAAATCGTTTTTAGCCCGGACGTTATAGTTTGGATAAATGTCTAATCCACCTTAACAGATACTAGATCATCCGTTCCGGAACCGTTGGGCAATATTAAGATTGACCAGTATTTATACTCCTCTTCTATTGGGTTTTCTATATACCATAGATTATCTATATGGAAAAACATAGAAAACCCAAATAAAAGTGAAAAAAGTTTATTTTTTTTATGCCTCTAGAACCTGTACAATATAACGCAATATTTTGCTACGCACAATTTCACTATCACCAAACTTAAAGGCGTGAATATTGTTTCTTATTGCACTTTCGGTATTAAATCGAGAGTATACGTCCGAATAACCTGAGAGTTTGCCAATGTCTGACTGCTTAAGATCTCCGCATATTACATATTTGGTATTTTTTCCAAATCGAGTTAGTATTGTAACAAGTTCACTGCGAGTTAAGTTTTGAGCCTCGTCGACAATTACAATACTGTCATTAAACGTAAGGCCGCGAACAAAATTTACTGGAGTCGCACTCACGACATTTGCGTTGCGAAGTTGCAGACAGGTACTCTCGTCAGTAATCTCACGAATCTTTTCAAGGCATGGCATTGCGTATGGCAAAAACTTATCATCAACCTCTCCAGGCAAGGCTCCTATGCTGCGAGAGGCACTTTCAATTACGCTGCGTATATAGTTTATATGCTTAATCTTTTTATCTTTAAAAAGTTCAAGTGCAGCAAGTACAGCAATATAACTCTTAGCGCTCCCGGCTGGACCATCAACAAATACCATGTTTGTGTCTTCAGCTTTTATAGTATCATAAAAAGACTTATGAGCCTCATTAAAGTGAAACGGCTTTTTAATCTTAAAATTAAAGCAGAAATTTAAAGCAATCGAGGACTCAATAGTTGAGTCCTCGGTTACGAAATCAGATTTTGGTGTAGATACTCTTTTCTTTCTTTCCTTTTTTGCTGTAGACATAATGTTATGTGTTGGGGTTATAATTTTCTATATCAGACGAAATCTATTATTTTTACACCGCTAACCATTTGCTATAAGATTAGCATTGGCTTGCATGCGCTTAACTACTCCATCAGTTTTTATAGATGAGCGTTTTTTATATTCAGAGTGGTCTAGGTATTGTTTTGCCGCAGTTTTAAACATTCCCTTTTTTATAGATGTTACAAAGTCAAAATCCTTTGCCCCAACTTTATCAAGATCTCCTCGATATGATATATCAACTAGTGCTACTTTTAGCGGTAAAGATAGGCCATCCCATACGCCCTTAAACAGTATATTTGCCCGCTTATAATGTTTTTCGACGTCGGCATCAAACATTTGCAGCGCCTCGGCACGAGATAGAGTCGTAGATTTGTTAGACGCAACTCTATCTTTTACCCATGCTGCTTTTGCGGCATCAGAGCCATTTCCTATCAAATGGCCAACTCCAACAGTCCATAGACCCACGTCATCACGATATGGAGTCATAAAGCGATCATTTTTTTCATTTTCTATATTTCTACCAAATACCTCGTTTGGTAGTATATGAGACCGCGCCTGCTTTAGCACCTGAGATTTACTACTTGCACCAACCTCCTGTTGCTGTAATTTACCTATAACTTTTTTTGCGGTAGAGGTAAATTTAGCATCTTTAACCTGATGCTGCAATTGTTGTACGAGGTCAACTTGTTGAGTAACTGGAACACGTTGCTTATCCAATAGATCCATTACATAGTCAACTTCATACATACTCGCTCCAAGCGAAAATAATGCAAATAATACCTCCTTAAAGCCCTCATCTAATTGTGGCGACTCAAGAATGACTCGAGCAACCTTTACCAGTGAATCATCTTGTATGTTTATAGAATTCATATTAACGACCCACCGCGCGTTTTTGCGCATACTTGAGTTCCATTGCATTGCCGATATATTCGGCCTTAACTTTGCTTAGTCCTTTTTTAAGTTTACTTTTTACATCGCTTTCGCTGTTGCCAATTGCCATAAGAAAACTGTCAATGACTCCTTCGCCAGCATGAAAACTATAGTCATATGATGTATTACCAATTGTGTCCTGCGGCAATGCCTTATAGGCTGCTTCGTCAACAATTAGTCGATAGCTTTCTGTTGTACGAACAACTCCTACATGGGTGTATGTTTCCTTTACCTCATCAATCAAATCATATTTTTCCGGAGTATTTTTAAATGGAGGCCATTCACTCATACGCTTTGCAAAGGCTAATAAGGTCTTGCTCTTAGGAGTAAATAGATCAAGCATATAACCAAATACAGTAGAACGCAAGTCGTTTGCTTTATAGAATTTCTCCCATTGTTTGTCAATAAACATATCTGCTGTACCGCCACCACCACCTTCAGTAGGATCAAGGTATTGACTAAAGTTGCCCTGCCTGTGGTCAAGCTTGTCAATTTCATATACTAAGTTGTCGGAATTAATACTAGATGCTGGCACAGTATCACCAAACTTATGAGTGCTGCCTTCAAGCATTGCACGCGCAATCTCTACCAATGGGTCGTCTTGTATGTTATGAGTTTGCATATATTTAAATTAGATCCCAGGTATTTAAACCTACTCTTTTTAGAGCAAAATTTTGATTCTCTAAAACAGTCGGCGCAAAAGACTTGCCATTCACTATAACTTCAGGGCTTGTAGTTATATAAATTGGACCGGCGCCAGACAGTCGTCTAAAATAGACAATAGAATCTATTGACCAATTAACTGCTGTTTGAGAATTAATAGTAACATTAGTTTGTGTGACATGACTGCATTGAATATATTTATTGACATGTATAAGTCCTAAAGTTAGTGTAGATGTGGAAACTGGAAAAGCCGAATATCTAAACGAGTCTAACTGTGTTTGAATATTACTAGTTACGGTATCCAAGTAACCTAGTTCAGCCGCAGTTATTGATGACGCTGCAACATTGCCACTAGCAGTTGACACTAAAACTGCATTCGCCGTTAATAGATTTGTAGCTATAGTTATTGCCGCGCCAGTAATCAATGGTTGTTTTGAGTCTAACTGTGTTTGAATAGGACTAGTAACACTATTCAAATGAGCCAATTCATCGCTAGAAACGTTTCCAATCGAAGTTGTAATTGGCAAATTTACTAACCCAGTAAATATTGGGTTGGTGAACATTGTTTGTTTACTCTCGTTTGTAACCGCGCTAAGACCGACTGCAGCCTTATCTAACTTTTTCCAAGTCTTGGTTCCAGCATAGTATTGATCCGCGGCGGCAACCGGGATATTACCTTGCACCCCGCCAAATGTAATTAAGCCAGTCGCCAAATTACCTAATGTAATTTTTTTATTTGTGCCGGCGCCGCCAGTCATTGTAGTGTTATCGCTAACATCAACAATTTGTACTAAATCTGTTTCGGCTGGACCGGTGGGCGCTGTTGTTAATTCGTTTAACTGTGAAGTCTTTGACATATTATACTTTATTTATAGGTTGTACGTCAGCGTCTAGTTCAGTAGTTGCTGCCAACGTAAATTGAAGGGTTGGGTCGTAGCGCGCACTTTCAATCCATACGCCGTCAAACGTAGTTATTTCTTTATGAGTCTTTAGTAACTTTGTTGCTGCTGATAGGGTATAACCTTTTTGCTTTATTACGTACTCTATAACTGGAACTTCAGTGCTTGTGATAGAATGTGGTGCTGGAGTCGTAGCTGTATTTGATTGCATCAACGAAATAAACCAATCCTTTTTAACTTTTTTACCTGGACAAGTTTTGTTCGTCTTTGGGTCATCGCGATGAAACTTTAGAGTGTTTTCATTGGCGGGAATATCAAGCCACTCGAAGAGAGCTTTTGCTGTTGCAGCTGCATTTTTCATGCATGCCAAACCGCGACCACTACATGGATCTTCAGTGTCATATTCACCCAATACTTCAATGCCTATAGAACTGCGATTAAATGAAACTGCGTGTATGCCAGGGACATTCAACGGGGTCATACCAAAAATCTGATCGTCATCAGTAAAAAGATGCGGCCCACGATTCCAGCCAAGTGACATATAGTACGACTTTATGTTTAGTATATGTTGAGCCAGGAAACCGTTTGGCCGCTGTGCTAGGGATGGAGCTCCAGTGTGGTGTATCGTAACACTCTTCACATATGCAGGGCGCTTAACTCCCTTTAGATATTCTCTAAATGACTCTACAGTCCAAACTTTACCAACGTTTGCGTATGACATATGTCTTAATTATTGGAGTTTCCTATAACTATCGCGCGACGATATGACCAGTCACTATGAAACTTTTGTCCACGACCAGTAATTGATCCCTCTACAAAATTATATTGAGTATCTGGCAACAACGTTATTGTTACCGGGTCATAGAGCGCCGAATTGTTCACGCTTTCTTTTTTTGCGTTGAGCGAGTCGTTCAATGCGCAACTTTGAAGCAGCGTCACCAATAGCAGCAAGTTTATCAATTTCATCTTCAATTCGATCTATTTCAGTTTCTCTTTGCCACTGCACCCATGCAGCATATGCATTACATGCTGCTGAGATTGCAAGTAGCAAAGCATTCATTAAAGTCCCTTGTCCTTAGCCTTGCCAATGTTAAGCGCGAGTAAGTCAACAATCGAATAGAGCTTGGCTAGAAATGTTCCTGGAGCTGGAGTTGGTGTCGCAGCAGCAATTGCGCTGGCGAGAGCTATGGCTGCGGTAACAATTGTAAACCATGATTGGTCCTTAAATAGTGTGATTAATGTTTCCATATATTTTTATTATTTGTTATTAAACATAATATAAATGCATTCACTAATAGTATTTATACAAAAAGGCATATCAAAATGATATGCCTCTTCAATTGCTATAGGTCTAAACTCGACCATTTTAATTTGTCGTATTCACTCTTTAAATATTTTTTTACTTTACACTCTAAATTTAAACCACGATTTTTGCGGTTTTTTTGCTGTATATATTCATCAATGGCAACCGAGTCATTTTCAAAAAAGCAGGCATGTGATCCATCAGACCACTTCATAAGTACAACAATTGCGTCTTTTATTGCGCTCTCGCTCATGCTCCATTATATATTTTAGAGATAATTCCTTCAAAGGACTTTACCTTATCAAGCCGATTTGGCCAATAAATGTAATCCTTCTCTGGGTTTTTCTTTAAATTTGCGACGAGTGGCAAAATTGATTTATACAAAGAATCAAGACGAGCTTGAAGTTCAATCACCTCATCACCCTTCGCATTTGCTGCACGAACTACTTCAAGTTCGTCCTCAGCTACAGCAGTAAATCCAAAATCAAATACTTCTTCTTCTAACATAACTGGTTATATTTATTAAGAACCAAAGTCAAAACGAATCAGTTGGCGACCACCAACAGTACTGTTTTCTAGTGTAAGTCCCTCGAGAAACAATTCATAGTTGCATGTGTGCACCAGCATATCATTTGCGGCATTGATAATGTCCTTCCATGTTGGGTTTGTAAAGAATTTAGAATACACCGTTTCTTCATCAGTATACTCCGTGATGCGCCAATAATTAGAATGGAACACTACATTTCCTTCAATAACCGGTTTGGTTGATTGGATGTCTGGAGACTTTACCATCCAAACACCATTTGTAGTGCCAGCATCAGTAAAGATTGAAAATGTAACGCGTTTTTTGTTGCTATCAATAAGTGCATTACACTTTTTAGTCAGTTCGTCATATGATATAAGCTTAACGGCTGTTTTGTACAGTTTTGGAGTATCAATAGTTTGCATAGTTTAGTGGTGTTGTTATTTAGATCTTAAATTTTGCAATCGCAATCCGAGCAGCCATGGCTGGACCATAGAAGAGATCAAAAATCTCTTGCGGTAACTTCTGATTTACCGATAGGCCGTTTTCAGTTTTTGTGTCGAGTACTGCATATAAATTTTCTAGCGCTTGTAGTAATTCAGTGTTGTCCATATTTTGTGGTTGCTATTGCTTACATAGCTATTCTATCATAAACCGCAGCAAATGTACACCTTTATTTTCACTTTGGTAAAAATAGTTTAGTCTTTATACGGGTCATAGACATCGGCTCCTGCCATAGCAACGCCTAATGGAGTTAACTGATGCAAGACTTGTATAGTGTCTCCTTGAGCGGCCAATACCTCGGTAAGGCGCTTATAAGCGTGAGGACTTTCGTCGCATCCTCCTCCACGTAACTCAACACATGCCTCGGTTAACCATTCGTCCATCATACTTTGCGAAACTTTACCTCCGCTGATGCGGACTTTTTGGCCACCTTTCCACTTAGATTTACCGGCAGCCTCAGTGCGTGACATCACTCGACCGGCGCCGTGTACGGTCGAATAGAGTGAATCACGTGATAGGTCGCTTTGCATGCCTTTTAAGATGACACTATTTTCGCCCATGGTACCACCGACAAATCCACGTTGGTCTGGCCAAGCAGGAGTCGCCCCTTTACGAACGACCCACAAGTCAACGCCATCATGTTGTTCTTGCCAAGCATAGTTGTGATGGTTATGAACTTCGTCGATTATGTTTCCACCAAGGATACGAGCAACCTCAGAGCATACCCAATCGCGACCGGCATAGGCATAATCTCCGGCAAGTTGCATTGCAGCGATATATTCACTGCCAAGATCAGTATTTACGTCAAGCAACACTGGATCCACAAGGATTCCGTCAGTCCCACCACCAGCCTTGATGTAATGCGAGGCAATTTTGTGGCCAAGACCGCGTGATCCGAAGTGAACCCCGATCCATACTCGCTCTGCCTCGTCAACGAAGATGTCGACATAATGGTTACCGCTTCCTACGGTACCAAGTTGCGATCGAGCCATATCTTTAAGAGGCGACAACATCTCAATGTCATCCCACTCTGAAGCATCAAAAAGGGAATGATCGACCTTAGTCTTGTTGACGCGACCTACACCAAACGAGATATTGGCAACAACCTCATCCATGATGCGTGAGATATCACCCTTCACGTCCGATAAGGTAGCATCAGTGAGCACGGCCTTGTTGCCGCATGAAATATCGAACCCGACTGCGCTTGGTGAAATATATCCCTCATACGCAACGACTCCACCGACAGGTACCGAGTAACCTAGGTGATGATCTGCCATTAAGGCAGCTTTGTGGGCTCCTTTACGAAGGCAATTATCCATTTGATCCACTGCGTTCTGAAGAGGATCGCCAAAAACGGCTATGTCATTTATGATTTTCATAGTATTATCGGCAGGCTTTCTTAGCAGCTTCTTTTTTGCGGTCTTTAAAATAGACAGTAGCGGGGGCACACTTGTGGCGAGTTAACGCACGAAGTGCTATTGGGCTGTAATCAAAGGTAACTGTCTTATTCTTTTTCATGTTTTTAAACTTTCTTTATGCTGAGAAGACCATCTCATCTTCTTCGACGGTAAACTCATTCATCTCGTCCTCATCCTCGTCGTCATTACGATAATCTTCGAGATTGAGCGATTCCCGCCATTCAGTATTGTATTGATCGCAAACACCGTCACGAATAAACTCAACCAGCAGTTCAACTGCACCGGGATTATCCGCGAGGAAATTAGCAATGTAATGTCGACCAACAAATTGGCCTTCACCATAACCAATTCCCTCGCAAAGCTGTTCCAAATTGTGAACACCTTCGGTACCTTCAGTCCGGAAGGATGCGCCGAATTCTTGGTCAAGATAGGATTCAAATAAGTCGTGATTGTCTTCAGTCATGTTTTTCATATTTTGCAGTGGTTGTTTATGCGGTTATTCTATCAAAATTTGTATATGCCTTTTTACATCAAAGGCGAAAATACTTTGGACCAAGTTTAGCCGAGAATCTTGGCCATAATGGCTTTAACTTGGGCTTTAGTCAGAACGACCTCGCGACCGTCGACGAGTTGACCGATAGGGGTATTTCCATCATAAAAGAGGAACTGAACTTGGGCTGCGACATCTAGCGATTTCATGTTTTTCATATTTTGTGGTTGGCTTACATAGTTATTCTATCATAAACCGCGGCAAATGTACACCTTTATTTTCGAGAAAGTGAAAATAGTTGCCGGACGTATACCTGGTATAGAGAAAAATAGTCTTAGGATGCAAAATATGTGCTCAAAATATGAGCAATTGCATTGTCTTTTGCCTTTAATTCGACTTCCCATGTGACGTCCCTGTTGAGATCGACCATGTGTGGAAGGTGGGTGACATAGTCTGTGTGACTGCGTTTGCTGCCAATACCTTCGCTCCAATGAAACACTGGAACATATTTTCCCCAACTTTTGCGAAAACGGTCAACACTTTGCCCTGGATCGCATGACGGATTGCACATGTCATGAAGGTTATCATAGACTAGTGGGAGATGACCAGCAAAATGAGTGTACAGGTTTTCGCAGTTCCAATATGCTTTGTCTTCATTTTCTAATACAAGACGGGCACGAACGCCATCGCTACAGCGTGCAAGGTTTGTGAGAAAGCGACTGACATATTCTTCGACTGTCTCTTGTTTAAAGTCGGGTGTTTTATTTAGATGCAGACACATTGGTGACGTATAGTCCTGCTTACAACCCATCATATCAAGCGCATACGACTGGTGATCCAGTTCTCGAATAGTTTTGTCTACTACGTCTGGCCTATAACTCGATAAGACATTAAACTGGTCTGGATGGGAGCTTAGTGTAATGTCATGTGCCCTAGAATAGTCACCCGCTGCCTTTAAGTTTGCTACAATAGCGTCAAATTCGTGTATATCAGAATATTTGAGTTCGAGAGTGTGGTCGGTAATCAGTGGGAAAAGTGAACTGCTTACGCGGTAGTGCCGAGCACCCGATTCATTGCATGCTTGTAACGTGCGCAGTAGATGCTGAGAATTATGTAAGATTCGCTGAGAAAGAACTTGTAACCCAGCAGTGCGTCCCAATGAGCAAAACTGCTTTCGAGTCATCGTTTTTGCGGTGAGTTTTTGCTGAGTTAGTCTTTCACTAATACAAACTAGGCCAAGTCGTGGTGTCATGATGTATAATACACCATTTTTCAGGGTTTGTACACAAAATTATTAGAGACGTTCAAACGTATATTGAAACTCTTCTAATTCTATAGAAAACAGCTTCTCTATAATACTCACAGATTGCTCGTCATAATATGCTGAGTAGTGTTTGTGTGAACTCTTATTTCTATGCTCAAGCCGGCCGTCATATAATTCAATTTTATTGCATACAACGTCAAAATCACTAACAATATTTTCGTAACGGCCAATAAAGTCTATTGGTCGATCGATAAAGCTAAATACTGACCTAAAGTGAATATAGGATTGTAACTTTTTGTTTGTTTCAAATTCCCTCACAAAATCGTTAAAATCAGTAAAGCATGATAAATTAGATTGTGCCCAACTCGTGTCGCCATTGTTGCCATAACCGCCCCGCAGATAGTTGTATGCGCTTAAAATTCTATCAAACGGATTTCTAACAAACGCAAAGGTAAAAACCTTCTCAGTTAAATATCTCGGATACTTTGAAATTGGTTCATGACAACAGTGTCCATACAAGTTTAGAGCGTGCGATATAGAAGTTCCGCCAGTCTTTGGAACATGAATAAAGATGTATGGTTTCATATTTTGTATCAGATGCTTCTTATGTATGCCAACAGTGCCTTTTTATTTTCTAAACCTTTCGTATAGTTCGCATGAAATGCCAATACGCTGCTATCCAACTCGAATTCTGCAGAATTTGGAGACCATGCTGAGTGAGCGATGTTTCCGTATGTAGTAAACCTATCGCTCAAAAACGAATAGCGTAAACCGCTGTGCGGTAAAAGTTCATTGATAGTGCCTTGATCGTATGTTCTATCTACATAGTATTCTTTGTTTTCTATGAGAGCAGAGCGTACTGTCTTAAAGAAATTCAAAACTTCTGGACACGCTTTACAGACAAACATGCCAGCACAATATACGCTGGAATCACGTTGAAATGCGATATGACTATCACCCAATTCGTCTATCATTGCTGACGCTATATCTCCTCGAACGCAGATGTCTGCATCTAGATAGATAAGCACGTCTCCTAGCTGTTTTTTCTCTAGAGCACACACAATGTTACAAATTTTGTTGTAGCAAGCATTAAAAAAGTTAGACGAATGAAAGTCTCCTTCGCAATCTTCGTCTAAAGACAGTGACGTCGCGTGTATTCTGCAATATTTCGACAATTCGCTTTGTAAAGTTTTTGCAAAATCTCTATGTCTAGCTGTCGACATCGTTAGTATTGTAGTATTCATATACAGCGTGTTTAAATTTAACCTAAGCTTCTTAGCAGCGGAATATGCTCTTCTCTTGGAAGTTTTTCTTGCATCGCTCCACTTGGATAGTGAACCACTGGAAAATTATCCCACCCAATGTCACCGTATTGCGAACAGATAGGAATGTTGTGATAAAACTTATCGACCCTTCCCAAAATATTTTGATCAGATGCGTGAGGTCTGCCATTTTCCGTATTTGTTTCTCCATTCCATTCGGCGAACACTTTTGCAGCGTAGCTGTAGTGTTCGCTGCTGCCCGACACCAAACACGGACATATGCCTCCACCGTACGACCAGATAGTCAACATTTCAGGTGGAGAGTTTGGCTTAAAACCATAAGGAATTACATCACTGTCACTCATCCAACCACCTCCAACAACTGCCATTGCAAGCCACCGCAGGTAACACGCTAATTCATAACCCGGCGGATTTACCGATGGCAACTGTTTATATTTTTCTACATATTCTGAATAGTTTGGGTGCTGTTCTGCATGAGAACGATCCAAAACGATAGGCTCCCAGCCAGCTTTTTCCCAACTACATTTCCAAAAATCTAGCAACTTATGCGCATTTGGAATTTCAGGTACAAATTCATGGTATGTGTGTATTTTCATATGTCATTATTATTTATAAATAATCTAGTTATGTTAGTACAGTCATATTTTATAAAAGAAAAGGGAATGGGACTTGGAGACTTTATACGCGGTTGCATAGCAAGCCAGGAATTTTGTATTGAGCGCGGGTTACCGTTTCAAGTTGACTTGTCTCATCATCCAATGGGAAAGTATATAATACAACGATGTGATGCTCCAGCACCTTTAGCAAACTCTATAATAGACTTACAAGATATACCTAATTTTACTATTCGCGCGCTCAAAACGCGACTAAACGAAATTATAAATTTTAGGGAATTACAGCGTAAAAATTTATACATCTATACAAATGTATGGCCAACGTTTAAAATTTCTTCAATAGTTTCAAGGCGAGTGCGAGAATTTTTTACGCCAAATGAATGTTTAGAAACAGCAATTAAAGCGTCATGTGATGAAAATACCAACTATGGAATAATACATATACGTGCAGGTGATCTACTGTCATTTGGAATACAACTTGGAGATGTTGTTCATAATTCAATTGATGAGTTATTAGATATGCTTCATCCACATATACAACAACTTGTTGGTAAAAATTATATAGTTATGTCAGACTGCGCCGAGTTAAAAGTAACAATAGCAAGTCGTTACGGTTTCCGCTATACTTCTTCTAAACCAGCTCATTTGGCAATTGATGATGGAAGTGGTGTATTAGACACACTAGTGGATTATTTTATCATGTCACGAGCGATGCACATACATCAATTTAGCGTACACGGTTGGGGTTCTGGATTTAGTGATTCCGCAAACTGGTTATATGGTGTGCCAGTAATACAACATAAAATACTGTAATAAAAACAACAAACCCCGGGAATTTCGCATGCAAGCAGAGGCGCCCGGGGTTTTCTTAATGTATTAATTAAACTTACTTAGTAAGTTTAGAAAAGGCAGTCATAAACTTTGTTATGTCTGCATATCGAGTAACACCCTCGGCATCAATGATTCCAAAAGGTTTATCAGAGGAGTCATCCCAGAGGCCTACAAATGTATCAGCCCATTTGCCTGCACGCATTTGTACGCCCCATAGTTTCTTAAGACCTTGCGATGTGGCAGTATCTTTGCCAATAGGAGCTGGTACCATATCAGCACCTGGACGAAAGACTTCTTCAAGTTCATCGGATTCATCAGTGGCTTCTTTAAATTCACGAGTTTTCCAAATCTTATATGCTTTTTCAAGATGATCTGCGACTGCAACCATTTCATCAAAACCGGACTTTTTACCTTCTGCCGCGAAAGTTGTCGCAAGTACCTTTAGAAACTGTTCAAACTCGTATGTGTCAAGAGCAAACACAACATCAAGTGCCTTTTTACTTAGAGGATATACACCTTCTTCGAGAGTCTGTGTTTCGTCTTCGACACCCTCACTCATCTTTACCGGACGAGCGTCATATGCCTTTGCAGCGTCAAGAATGCTGTCTGCAACAGCCCTCCATGCCTTTGCATTTGTTGGAACTCCTGGATTGATTCTTGAATATGCACTAGCAGTACTTGTTGCAATGCCAAATGCATTGTCAGAGAGCGCATGCAAGAAATTTGAATATTCCTTCGGGCTCATTTCATCAATCTTGGCAATAATCTTTTGAACCGTTGGCAACGGCACGGCCTCTTCGAGTGTGTCCTCTGTTGTCTCTACACTCTCTTTTTTCTGAGCTGCATACCACGCGCCGAGTGCCATCTTGATGCGCTCATCTTTGCTTTTGCCATCAAACTTAGGGTCGTCGCTCTTTACAAAGTCATCGATCCAAACACTGGCTTCTGCATCCGGGTCAAGAACTTCATCCATGCTATCGGCGTCTTCACCGAGTGCTTTAAGTTTTTCTTTTGCATTTGCAATAGCAACCTTATGAAATTCTTTTGCGCTAGGAGTAGTTGCTTTTGTGAGTAATTGAGTGTGATTGCTAATTATATTGCGCAGATCCACAGGATTTACACCCTTTGCTTCATCTAGCTCAATGGATTCGGTCTCTTCCCACAAGCTTGTGCTAGAATTATATTTTAATCCTAATTTTTTCGCATTTTGCGCGGCTTTACCCATATCTGGATCATGAATACCTTTATATTGCTTATCAAATGTTAATCTATACATATAGTCATTTGATAAACCAGTATTGCCATTTGGATTTGGATTTGATCGCTTATCAGCAGCAGTCATTTTCCATCTATATACAGTCACAGTAACTGGCACGCCTGATATTGTAACTTTATAATCTTTTTCCTCTTGACCATTTACTAGCTGCTTTGATTTATTCATATCAATCTCAGCTTGCTTTAAAATTTTGTCAGTTTCAGTTTGACTTAATACTGGTTGAACCCAAGAATAGTTATCTTTTGCAAATTCTTCAGCGCTAGACAAGTTTGAAAATCCTGCTTGCGTTTTATTATTGCGTCCTCCACTTAATTTTAGAATATATGGAACTAAGTATTTTTCTGCTTCTTGAAGTTCAACGCTCTCCTTAAGTTTAACAAGTTTGTCAAGTACATAATCCGAACTGCCCATCTTGCGTTGGTTAAAGGGGATCTTTGTAATTGGAAGATCCTTAGCCTTAAAACTAATGCTGTTTGAACCAATATCAGTAACTACACCAAAGTTTGTTTTGTCACCCTTCTTAAGGCCTTCAACTGCAGACGAAATTGCTTCTAGACCTTCTTCAAGCTCTTCCTCTTCAGTCATCTTCATAATCTTCTTTTCGCGAGCAATAAGCTTCTTTAAGTCAGCGTTGTGCATGTCGATGATACGTAACCAATCTCCACGAGGACCACGAGAATCTTCTCCAGCCGATTGATCTTTACGAATCTTAGCGATTCTCTCCTGAGTTTCTTTAATACGATCTCTAACATTTTGTAATTTTTGTGCCTTAGTTTTATGCGGTGACTCATATTCATCAAGCTGATCAATCTGCTCGTCGAGTGTTTTGCCTGCAAGAATTGCTGCAGCTGCAGCATACAATGGGTCTTGGTTATAATGGAAGTTATTCATATGTTATTTAGTTGGTTATTTGGTTATTTCCTTTTCGCTCTCGATATAGTCTCGCGCACTCACAACGGCTTCTTCCGCCTTTACGAGATTTGCTTGAACATGTTCTGGAAGATTTTCATCGTCTGCGAGCATGTCATGCAGACCTTGTGCATTACGAATAATTGTGCGCAGTGCATTTTTAGCCATTGATCCCTCAGCGTCATATTCACCTCGATCTTGCTCTGCTGCTTCTTTATAGGTATAGGAGACTGGCACGTTGTCGCTTGATGAGAACATTTTAACTTCACCCTTTATTGCAGTCAAGCCCTTTATAAGAGCTGCAATAACTTTTGGATCAGCATCGTTGCCATTCTTTTGACTGTCGTAGAAAGCTTGCCATGCTTTGTTTAGTGTGTAGAGTTCGTTGTTGATCACGTTTCCAGGGAGTCTACCGAAAGACTCAACCAGGTTGCAACCAGACAATATTGCCATAGCTGCGTCAGTTAGTGAATTATTTGTATAGTCATTGAAACTGTGCATATACTTATTTATACTTTTTAAAAACTGCACATATTATAAATATATTATGAATAAAAATAAAAGACTACTTGATTTAATCTTTGACGGATCAACTGGTAGTGTAAGCGAGGCATTCAAGGCTGCTATGGTTGCTAAGGTGCATACGCTACTAGATATACGTCGTATTGAGACTGCTTCGAAAGTTTTTAATCAGATAGATGAAGTTACATCTCCAGTTGAGGAGTCAAACAAACTAGTTGAAAGTAAAAATATACTAAAGGCTTTGTCAGAGGAAGTAATTAATTTTCTACTATACCTGGTCCATGATAAGAGCCATGTTATGGGTAATACCTATAAAGATTCTCGCATGGAAAAAGTATTTGCCTTGACGAAGAACGAGTCATTTAATAAGCCACTGTATCGTGGACTCTATAGTGAAACCCTCGATGATTTTACCGTAGGAGAAATTACACCAATGGACCGCTATCAAAGCTTTAGTGAACATGAAGCTATCGCAAAGCGATTTTCTAGACAAGGATTAATTTTAAAGGCAACTAAAAGTAAAGGTGGATTTAACTATGGTGGATTCTTAGTTGACTATTATAATGACCTTAAGATACGTGACCCTCGGGACTATAACATGGAAGATGGCGACTTTATGATTGAAAGCGCTAAAGAAGAAGCCGAACATATTTTTCCGATTGGCGCGCAGTTTAAAGTAACTGCCATCAAAGGAAACCTTATTGAAGGAATGTTTGTATAGGTTTAATTAACAAATGGTACCCGTTGTAGGATTCAAACCTACGACCTTCGCCATGTAAAAGCGCTGCTCTATCGCTGAGCTAAACGGGCATTTATTGTATAAGTTATCTATATGATGGTACAAGTGATAGGACTCGAACCTACACTACACAGATCCTAAATCTGTCGCCTCTGCCAATTGGGCTACACTTGCATCAGATGGAGGATTATCCTTACGACTATTTCTCTCCTTAAGTTTTGCATTCCACGTATCAACATCAATTACGGCATCATTATTAATATTACGATAATTGCCTAAGTGTCCAACCAATAGGTGACAATTAATACCGTAACTTAAGCATTCACATAGTGTAATAAGATTGGTTGGTTCCAATTCAAGTTCAGGATGTGTGTGAAATGGTTTGATATGATGCACTCTAAGTTTTTTAGTGCCTTCACATAATTCACACCGCGGGTTATTTTTAAGATGCTTTTCTCTAACCTTACGCCAGCGTGAACTGCGTCGTACACCAACTGGAACTTTTCCCTGAAGAACTTCTTTAATACGTATTAGCATAATATACGATTAATTGCAAAATCAATTAATCAAGCAAATCACGAAACCAACTGACGGTTGGCAGGTCGCCTGTATTTTTATCGGCGCGAGTTAAACCAGATTGTACTTCACGATCGGTTAGAAGGAGTGACCGTTCAGTGCCGTCTGGAAACTGAACACGAATGTGATTATATTTACCCAATGCTGCCCAGTGTGGGTTTTCGTTTATTACTTCAGAAAGGTCGCCTAATCTGTTCATATAGTTATTTATATAGAGACTGTCTTGACACAAAATAAAAAAGGGAGGTTCCTTTACAGAACCTCCCCATTGAGAATCAAGTCGTATTAGAACGAGCGCTTAAATTGAACTCCACCGAAGAAGTTATCTCCAGAGAAATTATCAATAAACTCGCCGCCGAGATCGGTGCTATAAGCAACGAATGGCTGAGCTACGATTCCTTCAATGACTGGGAGGTCGGTTGAGATACGAGCTTCAGCGTGTGTAAACGTTGAGTCTTGAGCAAGATAACCAACCCTTGCAGAAAAGTCGAGCTCAATAGGAAGCACATTAAAGTTACTTGAATATGCACCTGCAAGTTCGCTGTAAGCATTGTTATCACCTTCAACAGCAAGATACTGTGTCAATGTGAGGTTAACTGGTCCGACCTTCTTACTAACAGAAAGTCCAACTTCTTGTGCTCCACCATCGCCAGACTGATCAAAGCCTTCAGAGTACCAGGTATAGCTAAGCGACAGGAGATAATCAGACACACTCTTCGAAAAGACTGCTGTAAGATCAGTAGCCTCATCCGAGGTTGTAGTTCCGTCTACCGTGCTATAGTCAGCACTCAACTGCAGACCAATTTCGGCGGGAAGCTCAAGATCAGTTGTTACTGTTGCAGCAGCTTCATTCGCGCCGACATCAGAACCACGCCAGACCTTTTCAGAGCTGTATTCGGTTGTAACGTCTACAATAGCCGCAGCGGGGGTAGCCGTCACTTCAGTAATTGTGCCAGCAGTAGCATTCATGGTTGCAAAAAATGCTGCGAAGGTACCAATTTTAATCAATTTTGTCATGTTTGTCATATTTTATATAGTTAGTTTTTTGGGGGAGATTGTACGTAACTGTCATTACGCATAAATTATATATACACGCCCGTGTGCGTATAGATGAAAATTTTATAGGTTGTGTAATAATGTTACACTGTGGGACCTATGACTCCAGTATTTAAACTTTATTTACTTGCCTTCAATAAATTGATATAACTCTTTAGCCCGAGTAATAATATCAGTACTCGTTGGGAATAGCTTATCAATCGTCTCAGACGTGCACTTACTAATAAATGGCTGGCCGGGTGCAGATCGGCCATCAGCTGTTGCTGTAACATAAGCATCATAGTCTCTACAGTCTGCTTCCTTTAACAGGTTAAGCTTTTCATAGAAGCGATTTTGAGCGTCACTGTGGGCTAAGTTTAATAATTCAAGGCGGATTTCAAATGCATTTTTATTCATATGTGTGTTTGTTTGTGTTTGTTAATAATTGATTATTCAACTATCGATGTTATTTATGTAGATTGGTGGACACGAGGGGAGTCGAACCCCTGTCCTATACGTGTTTCTATAGATCTTCAAACATGCTTATAGTTTCTCAAGTTGCATGCTAGACAGAGCATGCGCTGTTTTGGGTTGCCTGATTTGTACTCGGAGTAGAGCAGGCATGTCTCCGAGCGTGTTTAGATTAGGCCGCTAGAGCGAGTCCAGAATCTACGACGTTGTTTTTGCCGTTTAGTTTTTTGAAAGGCTTTTAAAGAGGCCAACCTTATCATTCCTCTGCATGCTAATCCATAGAGCACTCGTAAAGTCGAAACCAGAGCGTGCCCTAAATTTTACTTAATGTTTGTAGAGTTTTTAGTATATTTTCTGACATTCCTTTCATAGTAAAATATTCAGAATATATTCTTTTTCCAGATTTTAACATAGATTGATATTGGCTGTCATCGATTTGAAGCAGTCTGTCTTTGATAGTTTCTATTTCATTGCAGTGCACGAGAACACAAAAACTACTCCAATCAATTCGATCTTCAAAAGCAAACCATCTTTTATCATATACCACAACAGGTACAGATTCTAATTGTAACGCTTCATAGAGCCTAAAACTTTGAGCTCCATAGCCGCGAGGACAGAGTGTAAATTTTGATCTTCTTGTGGTATTGATAAACACATTAAAATCATCATTGCATACTTCGAGAGTCCACGATTTATTCACAAAAACAAAGCTAGAATCTCTACCATACAGATCAGCTATCTGATTGCGTATATTGTGAGTAGTAGAGCCTACAAATGAACAGAATATGTCTTTTTCTAAAGTTTCGTATTGTGGCAAAGGAGAGCATATCAATGGCAAAGGAATCCCGGTGCCATTGCCTCCAGCTTCGAAACTTATTGTGTTTTCTGGAAGAACTTCTCGTACGGCATCATCATGTTGAGATACTGTAAAATATTTGTCATTAGGCAATGAGTCTAGATATGGTTGCACCAAATTTATATTTTCGTGCGTATGATAGATATTCGTCCAAAATACAGGAATTAAAGTATAGCCAGTTTTATCAAAAGATATTTTATTTTTCTTGTAATAAGCATAAAAATATTCTTCTAGATATTCTCCTGTGTGATACGGAGGATATGAAGAATAGTTTGATTCGGGTCTTAAATTTTTAAAATTCACTTCAATAAAATTAAAATGGCGGGTAGAGTAGGATTTGAACCCACGGTGACTTTCGCCACTTCAGTTTTCAAGACTGACGCAATAAACCGCTCTGCCATCTACCCTTAAAAATTTATAAATTGACTACTAGCATCAGTCCTCCGCTGCTAATTAGCCGGGCATTATAGCCACGAGCCTTTAGTAGAGAAGTTACCATGCCCCATGAGTGTTCAATGTCAGTGAGGTCTTCTAAAATTATGGTTCCGCCCTTTTTAACAGTTCGTAACGCAAAGTTTAAAGTGTTTAGACTAGAGACAAATGAATGCAAGCCGTCTTCAATAAAGATATCATAGCTCGGAGAATCGAAATTTTTATGCATATCATCAAAAGTCGCAGGGTTTAGCTGATCTACATACGATGTTCGTATTCTCTCTTCAGCGAATAGAGTTCCATGGTCAACATCCGCTCCAAATATTTGTGCATTTGGAAAAAATTCTTTGTATGCACGAATCGAAGAACCGACTGTAAAGCAGCCGCTCATGCGAGATGGGGTCGAAGGATTTTGTGATCCTAGTCCAATTTCAAGTATATTAAGAGGTGACTTTTTATCTGTTTTTTTAAAAATTTCTCCATAAACCAAGTGATAGTCATGCGACACACTTTTATCTGAGCCGTGTCGTGTGAAAAGTTCTTTAAGAACTTCTGTAGTTTTAGTTTTATTGATGCTCTCAGTGTAAGATTCTGGAGCTTGGGGAACGATGCCAATCTCTTTTAAAAGTGAGTTGATAGACGGCAACAGATTCTTGATGCCAAGCATAGTTAGTTCTAAACCCATTTTGTTTAGCGTATCGCCATCGCGTACTCCACCGCAGTTTGGTGCAAATGCGTATATACAATCAGATATAAATTTTTCAGTCATATTATAAGTTATTTATGTAAAGTTTTTAATTAGTTTGTGAGTAAGATTCTATTAAAGATTCATCAAAAATTAGATCTATATTTTTCTTTAAGCGCAATCGATGTTTTGGTTTTTGATGTATAGCTATGTTTGGAAAAGCATTTCTAAAAAATAACATGTGAGTTACATCCAGTACATGCGTTAAATTTGGATATTGTAATAGACTTATTTTATTGCCTATATATGATTCATCAAGTTGTTCAAACAATTTTTTAGCAAGTTCATCCCAATATATGCCTGCAGGATGATTATGAGTGCCAAAAAGTAGATGTTGTCTCCAGTTTTCAGATATAAATGAGCACATGTCTATATTGTTTTTATAGACGAGCGATGATTCAGCACATCTTTTTATATTTTCTTTCATGCTAAAATCATACATTTCTAGAATAATTTTATTTAATTCAGGATCGTCAACACAAATTAAATAATCTAAAATTTTGTATTTATCGCTAGAAATGTTGTTATACGCGTATTTGATAAACGGAATAAAACTACGAGTACATAATGGATATGCAAAAAATCTGGGATTTGGAATACATATACTTTTACCGCTCGCAACGTTGTTTACTAAAAAATCTGTCTTCAACTCATCTATCATTGAATTATTGACATGTTGAAAAACAAAATAGTCAACTTCTTCTATCTTTTTATGTAGACGACTTAAATAGTTTCGTTGTTGTTCCTCGCTATGTGCCCAAGTAGCAAACACTTTCGTGGTATGAAACTCTGGCACATCACACTCTCTACAATCAACTACTCTGAATCGATCACTATAATTGTCATGCAACCATTTAGCTATAACCGACGAATGGCAATTGCCATAAAATAATATTGTCTTCATAGATTAGTTGTCTGACAGGTCATAGATGCGATCAGACAAGTCGACTGATCTATCTTTAGGAATCGTTCTCGTTAGTGTGCTGTTGTATGCTAGCAACAACGCTATAGCGAGCGGATCAAATACCGCTATGATGATTGCAACAAACCACATCACTACGGTATCTAGAGGAACGTTTAGATGATCTGCAACAAACTTAAAGGTGCCAATATCTTTTGCTGCGCTGATTTGCCCCTTTAGATTTGCAATCTCGTTGTCAGCTGCAATTTTGCTGTCTTGCAACGCTCGGCTGCGATCACTGAGGGTTGCAATCTCTGCTGCTGTGCGTTCGATGTCTGCATAGATAGGTTTTGCATTTGCTGCAGACATCTTTGGCAGTCTTTCTTCTTGTGAACGTCGTGCAGAGTTTAGCGTTTCAATGCGAGCGCGTATCTGCTCCAATTCAGAGTCTGTTGATGCTTTACGAGACGTCTCTGCTTCTATGCGAGAATCAACGACTGCAAACTTTGATGAGTTGCTTGAATATGCCGCGGACAAGTATCCAAAGATGCCGAGCGAAGTGATGCACATAAGCATCGCAACCGCAACGAGCAGATAGGTTTTTAGCAGCGCACCTGTCTTGCTCCAGTAGTGGTGGAGATAGGTTGTAGCGACAAGCTTGCCAAGTTCTAATGAGCTTGCCATTACGAGAACTGAAGTGTAGCTGCCACTGAAAAGTGTAGCGATGCCAAGCACAGAAAACCATGCTGCGCAACCAGCTACAAGCAAGCTGCTAAAGAAACACAAGACTCGTAAAATCATTATGTTTTATTTATAAAATGGTGGGCCCGGTTGGGTTCGAACTAACGACCTTCGCGTTATCAACACGAGGTTCTAACCAACTGAACTATAGGTGTAATAAAATGGAGCTGAAGGTGGGATTCGAACCCACGGCGCGGAAACCATCCTGCTTACAAGGCAGGTGCAATCGACCACTATGCGACTTCAGCTTTGTTATACAAATCAAGAAATTTTTTGAATAGATTACTATTGTATGCTATTCCATTAGATGTAAATGCTTTGCTTAAACATTTATGTTTTTCATATTCTAACTTCAAACTATCAAAGTTAGTTTTAACTATATTTGGTTTTGAATCGTTTTCGCATTGTTTAGAACAATACTTTTTCTTTTTATTATTAGAAAATGTTGAATTACATGCACAACATGTAAAATACTTTTCCTTTTTATTTAGTGTTCTTCCTAATTTCCATTGTTCTGGAATTATGAAATCTTTAGAAACTTTTAAATTGTCAATACCATTGGTTATCCATACAGATCCATATTGACTATTACGTTCTCCTTTAGATGTAATTTTAGCGTTTTTAGACACATATTTTACAAACTGTTTGCGTGCCCATTCGTACATATGACCAGTCTTAATGCATGGCCGATCACAATTTTTTGAAGACTTCATTTGCATTGTCCAAAGAGCGTATACTGTTTGGCTGCATCGGTTAAATCTCGCAAGCAATAGGTGTGCAATATAATGTTCACGGCCAGTTAAGGCTACAATGTTTAAACTTTCATTTGTGCCACCAAGCGATCGAGGGAGGATATGATGACGTTCGATATAACCCGTCATCAAGATATTTTTCCGTCGATAGTCTATGAGACTATCGTATATCCTCTTGTAATCCATAAGTTTATTTATATAAAACGAACTTTTAACTTATGCATTACAATAAAATGGCTCCCAAGATTTGACTCGAACAAATAACCTAAGCATTAACAGTGCTCCGCTCTGCCATTGAGCTACTTGGGAATTATACAGTAAAACTACTTATCAATGCGTGATTGTTTCAACCTTAACGATCTTTCCACCTAACGCAATAATCGTACGAACCTCTTCAGCCTCTTTTGCTGGACTAACTTCGGTAACGCGAGTATTACCGTGTTTGGTTTTGTATGTGATTTCTTTTGAAATTCTAGGTTGTGCAGTTGATTCTCCCATAAGAATTTCGGCTGCGGCATTAAAAATACTTCCTGGTTTGTGTTGCATAAGTTTATTTATAAGAAAGCTAATCTATCGCTGAAGAGGCGCGGTGTCATTTTTCAGACTCTCACTTTTCATTGATCCCTCTTCACTTTTCTACAAGTACTCACTCGCCGAGATCTCCCAGTCCGTTTTCTCTGAATACTTCCGCTGATCAAATGCACGATAGAAAATTGACCAATTGTCTGATCCGAAGCGCGCTACTTTATCAGGTATAGCCACTTGCGACCAGACAATTGGAAAGTGTTTACGGCTCAGGTCGCTATATCGTGTAATGTGTTCCCAACCGAAAATCGCCTCGAAAGACTCGATTTCTACCATATACGCAAGCGTGTCTTCCTATGGCTACCTTACACAAACGTCTTAGTGGACGAATACCCCTCAATGACCGTAAAATTGTTTATGATGCGATTACAATGAAATCATTTTCAACCAATCTTCTTACTAGTGGATTACCGTCCTCATCCTTAGTTGATGTTTCTAAAAAATAAAATACCATTCCAATAGATTGAATAGCATCCAATTGTTCTTTGAATGTTTTTCCCACTGGTTTGTAATCTTCATATTTTGCTTCAAACTCTTCACGAGTTCCTTTGTATAATGTTACTTGTTTGTTTGTCATGTTGTTATTTATTATAATATAGTTTTGCTACTTTGTAAATGGAAAAATGATTTATCTGTCAGACCTTAGAGTCCTATGCCCCTCGCGCATAGAAAGCATCTTCGCCGGTTCACGGAAGGGCCACTTTGTAGCGATTCTCATCGCCTCAGACGGATAGCCGGCATAGGTCTTCACAGCTGTGTGTAGATATTCTCGACAGATAAAAAAGGCGGCTAGAGTGTGCGTGGAATCTCAGGAATTGTATCCTGTTATACTAGTAACTTGCCAGATTCCCTCTAGCCATTGAAAGCGAATGAATGATCGCGTGTTACATTAAAAATCTTATACCTTTGCAGCAACTGCAAGGGCTTTTGCGATGTTTTTAAATTCGCTTGCAGAAGCGGAAATATAAGCATCACCAGAAAAGCTTTTGAATTGTGACCAAGAGACTGTACCATCAGACGTATTAAGCAAAGGAGCATTCATTTGAATGAATACCTTGTTGCCTCTTTCAGTAAAGGTAATGCAACCAGCTCCAACATAAATTATGTCATCAACTGGTTGGCCATTTACTTTATCTGCGTTTGGTCTATCAACTTTTAGGCCACCATCAATCATTGGTTTACCAACTCTATCTTCGTTTGCAGCCAAAAAGCTATAATAATTCTGATTGCCTTTTTTAGTCCAAACGGTAATGTCTGGATCAGATTGACCGCTCGCTTCTTCAAGAGAAGCAAGCTCGCATTCAGCTAACATTGCACGGTATGCGTCAGCTGCAGATGGCGGGATTGAGATATTTGGATTCATATTCTTTATTTTTTAAAGACAAAGTCAATATTAGAGCCAAGGTATTGAACAATATTGTCACCATCAAGAAGGCCTGCTTTAACTTTTTCGTCATGTGTGCCACGAATGACAACATCTGGAAACTCAGCGCGAAGAGTATTAAACTTTTTCATAAACGATTCAAGGCGCGCCTTGTTTTCTTTAGTTGGTAAAATGGTTTTGAGTGCTGCCTCAGCAAGAGAAGCAGGCTCGCATTCAGCTAACATTGCACGGTATGCGTCAGCTGCAGATGGCTGGATTGAGATATTTGGATTCATATTCTTTATTTATAAGAAAATTTTGTCAGGCTCGCTTGAAATAAGAGCTGGAGTATATAAGTTATTGTCGCTAGCAACGGTAAACCAACTTCCCTTTTCATCATTATCAATTTGTGCAATACCATATTCAGCCAAGTCTTCACCAACTGCAACCTTTACGCTATACCACTTTTGCACGCCAAGCGTAGCCAATTTGCCGCTGTTTCCTACATTTTTATAGGGGCTAACTTTATACAAGAGATCATCATCAGGAAAGTATATATAACCATCTTTAATGATTTTCGTTTTGACTGCTTGTTCAGTTAAAGAAACTTCTTCAAGAGAAGCAGATTCAAGAACAATAGTTTGTGCTGCAATCGCCTCGTCATAAGAGTCTTGAGCCATTTTGCGGTATGCGGTAGTAATGTTGCTACGAGTATTCATATTATATCTTATTTATATAAACTAAAATCTCAAGCGCATTGAAAGTGATTTAACGGGTGTTGTTATTACACCAAAGGAGTTATGATTGTCTAGCGTCCTAGAGTCTCATCCTATGAAACGCAATTCACGAGTATCGCAGTACCTTTGCAACAGTGTAATGAGAGAATTCACCCACATTTCTTCTTGCGAGGATGTATGTCTTGGTTGAATTGTATACATACGAATTACCTCTTCTTCACATCTAGTTCCACTTCTTACATGATGGCTACTTCTAAGCCAACATACCCGTTAAATATTTGTCCATAGAGTATGCACTCTCAATGCGTTATGCAGGACTGGCACTAGCTATATGAATCCTTATAGCTGGAGAAGGAAGCCCGTAACCTTCATATGGCTTTTTGGTATCTACAATGTATGGATATTGACCCACACGGAATTTCAAGCCTTTATCCACTACGCATGTGGTAACTCACCGATTTCCATTGCAAAATTTATGGTGCGGGATGTGGGAGTCAAACTGACCTCACAAGTTTGGAAAACTCATATATTAACCGATATACGAATCCCGCATAAAATTGACAATGTAGACAGAATCGAACTGTCGCCTCGACATGTCTGCCTATCCGAAGGATAAGAAGCCCTTTGCTTGGGTTGTGCTACCACTACACTATACATTGAAAAGCATTAAACGACATAGCCTTGCACCTAGCAGACGCTGCTATAGTTCGCGACCATCAAGCGTTGGTTTGGGTTGGGGCTATACTTACGTGGTTCGACCCGCCGTTTAAAATTGGTGGACACCGGGGAATCGAACCCCGTCCGCAATGCCGAAACATCACGTCGAACTCCTATGAGTGCCCATATAAAAAATGTACGCAGGATACGGACTTGCACCGTGAAACTTTTGAACGCTCGCCCTGCGCAGACGTGTCTCGTTCCGTGTTCTGATAGGGAGGCTGCAGCCTACTCCTAAAAATTGGCGGGCAGGCAGGAATCTAACCCACGATCTTTAGCCTATGGGGCTAACGCTTTATACACTAAGCTACTGCTCCAATAAAAATGGTGGGTAGAGATGGATTCGAACCAACGTAAGCTTACGCTAGCAGATTTACAATCTGCCCCCTTTAGCCACTCGGGCATCTACCCACATAAATTGGTTGCGGAGGCGGGATTCGAACCCACATGCTTAACGTTATGAGCGTTACGTCTCCCAGTCGACATTCACTCCGCGATTAAAAAATTTGAACGGCTTTAACAAGCATACAACCACGGCAGTCCGAAGACAGGAACTTAATCCAAACCGAGAGCATCGCTACCGTTCCTGAGTGCAGTTGCAATTGTTACCCGTTTAATGGTAGGCTTTTTCATGTTATAATCCCTACGCCGTCAAGCAGTTTCAGGATCTTTATTCATTTACAGCACGGGGCATGAAGCCCCTTGTCCCATTAAAGGGTAGAGTTTAATAGCATCAAACCAAGATGCACTAATATAAAGTGGTGGGCCCGGTTGGGTTCGAACCAACGACCAAGGGTTTATGAGACCCCTGCTCTTACCACTGAGCTACAAGCCCGAAAAGTAGCCATGGTCGGACTCGAACCGACAAGCTTACGCGAGCGATTTTAAGTCGCTTGAGTTTACCAATTTCTCCACACGGCCATTTAGAAAATTTGAAGGTTGCCGTTACGTAATCGGGCTTTAGGGACCTTCCGCTCCTGTAAGCGATACCACCACGGTATCGAAATTTGGCACGTTGTGTAGGAATCGAACCCACGTTTATTGGTTTGGAATCAATAGTCTTGCCATTAGACGAACAACGCATTTTGTGGAGGTTAACGGATTCGAACCGTTGACATTCTGCTTGCAAAGCAGACGCTCTACCAACTGAGCTAAACCCCCTAAAAGTGGTCCTCCTGGTTGGTGCTGACCCAACTACCCGCCCCTTATAAAGGAGCCGCTCTTCCGATGAGCTACAGGAGGAAAAAATGTATCGGTTATACTGCTTGGCTTTTTGATGTGGAGCGTTTGCTGCGACACATCAAAGCAGATTTTATAGGGACCGAAAACTCCTATTTAATCCTTGTCATTGCATCACTGAGTGATCCAAGCCGTACAACCACGGACGTATTCAACTTTCAGTAGCAGTTGATGGGGCGTTATGTTTTAAAGATTTTACTCTTTGTTGCTTACAAGGTTATTATACACTAAAAATCAAATAATGTACACATCTTTTGTAAATTTATTTATAGAAGAAAAAGTTTCCATTCACTGCGAATCGTAATTTTTTCACTGAGTGCAGTAAACTCAATGTCCCTTAGTGCCTTTGGCTTTACTTCCGAGCCGTGAATGTTATGATATGGAAAGTTGTTTGATTTTTTCGTGTTACACTTTTTGCATGACAACACAATATTATCGTCTTTATTTCCACCACCCTTGCTATGAGGAATTAGATGATCCCGCGTCGCTGCAGTATATGGAATCTTTTTAAGACAATACTGGCACTCGCCGTCATAGATATAGTAGAGTTGACGCAAGTTAACCGGGCGAGACTTTGTCTTTCCGTTCTTTTTGTCATGTCCAAAATAACCAGGAACAATTACAATTGTCGGTACTGCCCATAGTGTATCAACACTACGAAGTGCCGGGTGAGAGTCGTCAAGGTTGTGGTCATGCGCAATCCAACTGTTCCAGTTATGGATGTTTCCATACGAGTCATAGGCCTTTACACCGCCGACAATCAAATTCCTAATACTCGACCGGGCAGAAAAAAATCCGCATGGCCGAAATGACGCATTAAGAACGAGTGTAGTTTTTGATGATGGCGCAACTGGAACCATTTTATCGAGCCCGCAGCCTAAAGCCTCCATACTGAGAACGAACTGTGTCATTATAATATACTGCAATATACTGCGAGTCTTCTAGAGGGATTCGAATAGCGCGGCCAAATGGAGACCTCAACCCCGCACGGGAATATTTTCCACGATTTGGATTATTGCGGCCAAGTCGGCCAAAAAGATCAACCCTCTTAAAGACTGCCTCATATGCGGGGTCAAGCAATTCTTTCGCTCTCTCCATAAGGTTATGCGCCTTTGCTTTGTTTCTCAACTCATCAATAATTTGCTTGCCGTGCGCGTTGTTGTCTATGTGTAGTACTGTTCTCATGTTGATGTATATAAAGTTGTTTGCTCTAGGCTCGTTGACTCGCGGATAGCTGATCCCGCCGGATTTCATCGAGCCGGACTAATCCGGTTCCCTTTGTCAGCAAAAATTATTACCAGTTGCCATTCATGTTTTGCACGAAGATGACAAGCCAGACGATGGCATTAATTCCAATAAGTATTCCAAGTGTTTCTTTCATATTTTTTGTTGATTAGTCAATCCAACCTTCGCTGATCAACTTGCCAGCCCGCTCAAAGCGGATGAAGGTAAGTTGAGGACAGTCACAATCACCGCGGACGGTGCGAACGATGGTGCCCATTAGAGCAGCTGCCAGTTTTGGTGACCGACTGAATGAAACTTTAGTTTCGACTCCGGTACCGCCGCCCATCGAAGGAGGGGTGTGGCAATATTCTGTCTTAGTGAACTTGTACATATTTGGTGGTTGCTGTTCCTTACATAATTATTCTAACATAAAACCGGCCGAATGTACACAACTATTTTCGAGAAAGTAAAAATAGTTGCCGGGCGTATACCCGGTATAGAAAAGTCGCGTCTCTATTCAGACTTCCATAGGTTCAGTGTCCGTAGAAATGCTTCTGCGCGTTGGGCGGCGGTTGCATGTATAGCTAATAAGCATGCTGACTTAAAACCATATTTTGGTCTCATCATATCTACTAGCTCTCCTCGGAATTTCATATGATTATTGTTTGATACGTAGTTGCTCTACGCTGATACCTAACTTGGTAGCAATATCTTTTAGTGTTAATTCAACGATAGCTTTTGGACGTTTGTCAATGATGACACCATCGGAATTTTCAAAATAGATTTTATTGCCATCGATATCATATTCGCATTTATACCAAAAACCTCCAGAATCTACGAGATAGATTATCTTTCCATTGGTATCATGTTGACGTTTCCTCCAATAACCACCACCATTTTCATAATAGATTTCATTGCTATTAGTATCATATTCGCGTTTCCTCCAATAACCATCAGAATCTTCATAATAGATTTCATTGCAGCCTTTATCTTTAACGGTGAATGGAAAGTCTTTGATCTTTAATTGTTGTGCAATTGTCATAAGGTTAGTCTTTGATTCTCAGTTGCTCTACGCTAATTCCTAACTTGGTTGCGATATCTTGCAAGGTTAGTTCTATTGGCTTTGGTCTCTCGCACATGATGAGACCATTGGAATCTCCGTAATAGATTTTATTGCCATTGGTATCATATTCGCGTTTCCTCCAATAACCATCGGAATCTTCATAATAGATGTCATTGCCATCGATATCGTATTCGCGTTTCCTCCAATAACCATCGGAATCTTCATAATAGATGTCATTGCCATCGATATCGTATTCACTTTTACTCCAAAAACCTCCGGAATCTTCATGATAGATTTCATTGCCGCCTTTATCTTTAACGATGAATGGAAAGTCTTTGATCTTTAATTGTTGTGCGATTGTTTTCATATTAGTCTTTGATTCTCAGTTGCTCTACGCTAATTCCTAATTTGGCGGCGATTTCTTCAAGTGTCATATCGGCTACTTGACTATAGAGATCTTCAAGCGCTTCATCCGATTTAAACTGGTTGTGAGTCCATTGGATCGGTGAACGGAATGATAATCTCTCCATCGACGAACGTGGCCACTTCAGGTGCAAAATAGAACTCGATTTCTTTTGCCTCGTATCGAAAGAACCGACCAACACGATCGTACTTTGCGTTGAACTGTTTGATCAACGTTCGGTCCTGCGTATACAAGCCGTCAACGCCCTCGAAGATAAACTCCTGCGCTCCCTTGTTTTTGTAGCGACCATGCTCTGGATTGCCAATATGGCCGGTGTCGCCATACCACTCTTTAACCCGCGTGTAAATGATAAACTTTGTCATGTCATTATTTTATTAGAGTTCCTTAACACTCACTTTAAAGCCCTGCTGTCGATAAGCTAAGGCACATTCTGCTGCATTACCATAATCATCATAATATACAGAGAACTGCTCATCTCCTTCACCGACTTCAACGCTATAAGTCATAGCAATAGGAGTGCTTGTTTGCGTTGAGCTTCTTCAACACGTCGCGTAAGACCAATCTTGTCGTCAAGAGCAAAGATTGTAATTCCGTAATGCACAGTATTTTTTTGCTTGCGCCCAATTAGTTTTAGTAGTTTTTGCATCATACAGTTTTTTATTATAGTTCCTTTACCCACAGTGTTACATCAAGATGGCAATGATCCACGACCAGCACGCCAGGCAAATCACAATCATTAGTATCCATGCGATGAATACGTCCCAAGTCTTAGGTTGCTTCTTATTGGTCATACAATTATTATATTGGAGTTCCTTAATTAAACAGTTTGTTGTGGTGGCGGACGATCCAGACATCAGCCGCACCCCCTTTGAGCGCAGCATAGACTTCCTCGCCCTTGCCTGTGGTGGCGCGGACAGTTTCCTTGTCCTTCTCAATCTTGAACAACTTAGTGTTCTCGAGCGCCTTGGTCATTGCCTTAACGTGTGTGGTTGTTAGTAGTTTTGTCATACAATTATTATATTAGAGTTTGGGTAAACATCATCTCCATAATATCTTTGATGATATCTTCCTTGGTCATTGCATCCTCTTCCCCAGTGATAAAACTATTGAGGTCCCCCTCGTAGAAATTAGCGAAGGTTTGAGTCATCAACATGTCTAAGATTTGTTCAGCTGTCATACTATTATATTAGTGGCCCGAGTAACTCACTGGCTCGCCCTCTTCCATTTCCTCAGCCACGCACCAGCCCTTCTTAGCTGATTGTTTCTGCCATTTGGTCCAAGGTTTTGGACCAAATGCATCCTCCCAAGCAGCCTTTTCAGTGAGGCCATCGCCAAGGTTACAGGTTCCATAGTGTGCACCGCTCTCTGATTTGATAATGTATCTCTTCATATCTTTATTTGTTATGCAATTTTGGGGTGGAGTTTACCATTCCTTATAGGAGCCAGCGTCCTCATTGTCAGAATAGCCAGCATTATATTCAGCTCGCTCAGAGGCATCAAGATCAGTTATCCGCGTACCCTTATACGTTCCTCCTGGATACCAGTGTGGCGAGCATGAGCGGCGATAGTATGAATCACATGAACCGCGATCATATAGAGATCCATGCAGTTTGCGATCGAATTGTGGTTTAGTAGCAGTCATATTGTGGTTGGTTGGCTTACATAGTCATTATAGCATGATTCTCGGCAAATGTACACAACTATTTTCATAGGTGTGAAAATAAGTCCCGGACGTATACCCGGTATAGAGAAAAATAGACTGGTTATCGTAATTTCAGCATAAAAATACCCAATACCCCGTTATGAGAGGGGTATTGGGCGGTATTTAAATAAAAGTAGATTATACGAGTTGTGCGTGTCTATTATGCTTTTTTCTTTTTTTCCTCAGCCTGGATACGCTTCTGAATAGTCTTTCCTCGTTTTTCTAACCGATCGAGTACCTGTACAGCGTCCATCCAAATATCTTTGTCTTCAAGCATGTCTTTAATTTCAGACTCCGTGAGAAAGTCTGAATACATATCCTTAAAGAGGTTTGCACTCCACTTATGTTCATGCAGGATTCCACGATACATTTCTCCACCTTTACCAGCAGTGCCTGCACTGTAGTTATGGAATAAGAACATACTATGATCCGTTATCATATACTCATCAGCCATTAAAAAGATAAGAGTCGCCGCGCTCATACATGCGCCCTCAACACTTACCAAGATGCGTGCAGGAGTTTCAGAGAGAGCCTGCATAAATTGAATTGTAGTAAATAGGTTGCCGCCAGGGCAATTGATATGAATTTTAATAATATCAGACTCGCGACTGTTTCGTATGTCGTGAAACCACTCTATATAGTCGGTCGCGTCACCAATCTCGTCTGATAGGTAATATTCCTTAACTGATCCATATTCGCTTGTAAAGCAATCAGTAACACCACCCTTTAGCAAATCGATTAGGCCTTTATTTTGTATAGTTTGTTTATGCATGTCCAAATAATTTTTTCGTGTTGTATTCATTTATAATTTCTAATAAAGCTGTTGTCCAAACATCTCGTTTTTGCACAAAGACCAGTGGTTCTGGATGACTTTCTACAGCCATAACAATTACACCCTGATCCACTGGAACGCCCGTGCGCTCCTCGCACATAATTGCATATGCTGCCATTTGAATAAAGTAATTATCAATCTCACTGACAGTCTTTACTCGAGAGCTTGTCTTAAAATCAATTATGCTCTTACGCCCATCAAACTCCGCAACAAGATCAACACGTCCAGCCAAACCCAGGTGGTCAGAGTAGAGCGGAGACTCTTGAAGATATATGTTGTCAACCCTAAGATCTAGAATTGGCTTTATGACATTAAACATATCCTTTACATGCGGCATCTCAGTGTCAGAAAAATACTTTTCTTCATTGTCAATATACCGTTCAGCAACTAGATGTAATGCAGTACCTCGTGCACTGGCGTGTCGTGACACTCTATTTGCTTCGGCCTCACCAACACGAGCACGCCACTCGTGCAATGCATCTTTGCCTCGAACACCAAGTACTGTAGTAATACTAGGGTATGACTTTCCAGTTGGTGTCTTATAGACTCGCCCAGACGCAGATGTTACTGCCTCGAGATCTGAATACCCTAAATCAATTGGGGTATGAGTGAAAATCTTTCTATTCATTATATGGCATCCCAGTCAACAAACATTTTTTGTTGTATTTCCTTGTCTTTTCGACTGTTGTCAAAGCGACTCTTCTTATGTTTTTTGTTATTTGCCTGATCATTATTGTCATCATAATAACCATTTTGCTTTTTCTTATCTCTATTTTTTCTGCTTCGTCCCATAACTCAACGGGTTTCTATTTTAGTTTGTCTTCCACTTGCTTTTTTTACTTTGTTTAATACATCATTCCAACCAGAACCGGCTCGCTGAAGGACGGTCTTTCCTCCCTCATAAGATACAGCAAGGGAAACTACTCCTCGCTTAACGCAATTCGTCTTGCTACATTGCGGGCACGGCAGAGCGATCGGAGCATCACGATCATTCATAAACTGTGTTTCTTCCCAGCGTGCGTTGCATTCGGTGCAAAAGTAATCGTATCTCATATTATTCTATTCCTAAATTTGGAAAAGCTTTTTTAACCAATGAAGTTGTAAGTAATGGATATTTCTTATGCAGCTGTTTATCCTTCATTGCTATCAAAATTTCGGCGTCGAGTGCATGCACGTTTTCAAGTAGCTTAATAAACGCTGACTCTTTTTTAATCTTATTGTATGTATTGTTGCCAACTACTAGTCGAACTAGCACATCAATTTGTTTTCTAAGAGGAGAATAGTTTACGCCCGCCGGGTTTGGACTTGGGGTGTATGGTGGAGCTCCTAGAGGAAGGTCAAATTTAATATCAGATCTGAATGCAGCCTGAAGTATAGTCTTTAACTCATACGACGCATTTTGCTGGAGAATGAGTATACGTTCTGCGGATTTTCCCGCTGCCTGTACCTTTTCAAAAATTTCAAAGGGGTGTTTTGCTTTGTTGTTTGATGCTGTTTGAGTTCTCATAATGTATGTTTTTATTTATGTGTAAAAAATTCTTCTGCGCAGGACATAAGCATATTGCAACGTTTTGTAATAAGATAGTTGAGTACCTTAGAATTTCCAACATTTGGGCATGCCGAATAAGCAGACGAGATTGCAGACTTTATATTTTCTGGTGTTTTACTAAGGTCAATTACAGTACTATTTCGGATATAATTGCGATACACAACTTCTGGAAGAACTGTTTCTAATTTGCCCTCAATTGCTGCGGTGACCCATGTAGCCATCTTTGTTGAACTTAGTGGAGTTTGGCGGGTGCCATCAACAAATACGGTATCACCCGACAAGACATTTGGAATGCCGTCACCACTATCGCCACGGAAAATATGCTCATACAAATATCGAGCAGGATCTTTATCATTAAGTAATTTTTTAGTCATTGGACTGTACTGAGAAACATTATCATATTTTTGAAGTTGAATAAAGTCTTTGTCTGCGCTGATAATCATTACCGGCTCGTGTTGTCCAAATTCCTGAGTAGACTCTACTAGTGTACCAATAATATCATCTGCTTCTGCGCCTTGTACAGTTACGACCGGATAAGGCATATGCTCAGTTATTTCATCACGTACCTTATTTACAATTGTAAAAATTTCTTTCCAGTCAAGGTCAGATGCCTCACGACTTTTCTTACGTGATGCCTTATATTGTGGGTAATAATCTTTACGCCAACTGCCGCCATCACATGCTATAATCATACGACCATACTTTTCTCTATACTTGAGATTATACATTCTCAGCGAGTTTAAGATAATATGCCGCATAAAATCTTCAGTGATTTTCCCAGGTCGTGATTGAGAAAATACCGCGGAGATTGCGATTCCAGAATAGTCGATTAGTAGCATAATGTGATTATACAATATAGTGACTTAAATGTACACTACTTTTTCCATAAAACTTTAACGTGAGCGCTGTGTATTTTAACGCCAATAAATTCGTTGTAAAAATCGTCAGTTAGCAACACTTCTCTATCAAATTGTTCCTTTGCTTCCATATAAGACAACTCCCCCTTAGACTTGCCGAGATATATTATTCGTCGAATAAAGTCTGATTTACGAGTCTCTACAAGTTCCTTTACCTTTTCACTACTGCCATAATATTTCTCCCAATCACTCTGAACACACTTTTTTCTCTTACGAGTTTGCCCCTTTAGGGGAGCTAGTTTTTTCACACTGGATATCAGCTTTTTTCCGATATATTTTTTACCGTTTGCGCTATCAGTTATTTCATACACAAACCCGATGTATCCTTCATCAATTTTATCTTGGGCGAGTTCACGAGTAAATGGAAGTTCATTGTATAACCAAGTCATAATCTATATATCAAAGGTCATCATCACTAGAGTCATCTTCTGTTCCATAGGCTCGATGAGTTCCACAAAATGGGCAATATTCTGGGTATAACTCCTCGGGTTCTAGATCTTCAAAATCTTCTTCATCGTCACAATAATATTTATCAGTTTCGTCGTCCCAAGAGACTTCATAGACATATTTACATTTGGGGCATCGATTATTTTCTATCATGAGTAGTGTTATTTATCAATTAAAATTTTCATCGTTATATTCGTCACGTCTTTCAAAATAACAACACATTGTCACAATTGGCCAACATGTCAGCATTAAAAGAGCAGCCACTATCATGAGTATTGCTGCAAATGGTATTACTATAAACACACCAAGGGCATACCAAAGGGGTGGAAGTTTTATACAGTTTTTACCCCTCACATGTACTACAAGTTAATATTGAACGAGCAAGTTCCTGAGAAGGGTTTGCGCTGCGTTGATAGTATAATGATTTAATCCCTTGTTGCCAAGCAAAGATCATCAATTCGCTGACTTCCTTTGGTTTGGTGTTGGGTGGGATCATTAAGTTCAGCGACTGTCCTTGATCAATAAACTTCTGACGAGACGCGGCCTGAATAACAATCTCTTTTTGAGAAATTTCACCAAATGTTTTAAAGACATCCTTCTCGCCCTGAGTCAAAAATTCTAGATGTTGAACAGAACCGCCATGAGACAGCACATCCTTCCAAACTTCAAGAGTATCTTGCCCTTTGCTCTTAAGAAGCTTAGAGAGGTAAGGATTTTTAAAGGTAAATTTACCTTTAGCAAGGTCTTTTGTAAAGTAATTACTATTTAGCGGTTCGATTGACGGGGACACCTGTCCGAGGATAAATGAACTTGAGGTTGTAGGCGCTACAGCCAACGTAGTAGTGTTACGACGGTTATAACCAGTCAATAATGGAGGCTCTCCATACATCGTTGCCATTTGGGTAGAGGCCGAGTCGCTTTCGCTGCGAAGAGTGGAAAAGATTTCGGTATTGAGCAGTTTGGCTTCCATCGATTCAAACGCGATCATCTTACTTTGCAGTAACGAGTGCCAACCAAGAACACCAATCCCGATCGCGCGCTGATTGATTGCGAACTTACGCGGCGCGTCCATAAATGGAACATCGGCAGTCTTGTCAATAAACTCAGTAATCACTGAATCCAGGAAAAGGTTAAGCGTCACAATAGCATCAGTGTCTTTCAATTCGTCCCAGCGCTCAAGGTTAATTGATGAAAGGCAACAAACAAATGATTCGTCAACGCCATTTGACAAAAAGATTTCAGTGCAAAGGTTACTATGATTAATCTTAAGACCCTTATCCTTATAAACCTGAGGAGCCGCGTTGTTAGCAGCATCAGTAAAAAACAAGTAGGGATAACCAGATTCGAAACGCTTTTTGATGACCTGACCCCAAATCTTACGCTTGTCTTTATCACCCTCAAGCATACTATTCATCCAATCATCTGTGATGGTAACACCAATCGAGAGGTCTTGAATTGAGTTGCCTTCTCCACGAATCTTCAAAAATTCTTCAATATCGCCGTGGTCAATTGGCAAATAAGCAGCAAATGATCCTCGACGAACGTTTCCCTGTGATACGACATTCATCAACTTATCATAGAGTTCCATAAAATGGACAGATCCAGTAGATGTTCCACCCGTCGAAATAGGTGCTCCGCGAGGACGCAAGGCTCCAAAATAAGCCGATGTACCACCACCAGATTTTGTCATCATGCCAATCTCGGCAAGCTTATTTCCTACAATTTCCTCGAGGCGGTCATCGATATATGAACCAAAGCAAGAGATTGGGAGGCCACGCTCACGACCAAAGTTACTCCAAACAGGTGAAGACAACGAGAAAAATCCCGCATGCATATAAGATTCAAACTTATCTGCAAATCCAGGAATATGTAGATATCGTTCAGCAGCCTCGGCAATATCGCGAATTCGCTGTTCTGGTGTTTCTCCCTCAATTAAATATCCACGCTCTAAAAATTTTAGCGAATCTTTGTTTAGCCAATAAATGTCCTTGTTACTCATAATCTAAAGTTATATATCAATTTTCTAAAGCCAATTTTGCAGCCTTTCGACGAGCCCATGCTTCACTCATTTTTTTTTACTCAATCACCAAATATCGAATCTTCGTCAAAACATTGATTTTTCTTAGAATATTCTACTGGTCTAGACGAGAAAAAATCGGTCATATTGTTTCCGAGTAATTCTTCATCAAACCATACTGTCTTTGAGAGCAGCTCTTGATCTATATCTACGAATGGCGCTGGCATTGAGATTTGTTTCATGGACTCATTGATACG